>OJNZ01000606.1_pt1 | contig 24828 bp, 23 predicted proteins | sample 1598001 | NCBI WGS metagenome assembly OJNZ01 (sample SAMN01915225, study PRJEB22387) | human gut metagenome | isolation source: stool | host: Homo sapiens | place: USA | reverse complement strand
CTCTCTCAAAGCGGGTGCAAAGATAAGTACTTTTTTAGCTTTTTTACAAACTTTTTAAAGATTTTTTTGAATATTTTTTTGCCTTAATTTGGACCGCATTGTAAATCTGCAACTTGCGTTTCGGCCGTAAAAACGGTGTCGGGAGGATTGCGGGCGGAGGAGGAGGCGGGGCAAAGCCGATGTCGGGGTTGGGCCGATACGGAGTTCGGACGGAGAAGCCCGCAAAAGAGCCTTCACTTTTCCGAACGGGGCGGCAAATTTCCGGGGAAAAGGCGGGAAAAAGGGCGCGGCAGGCGGAGAAAAAATCGAATTGGGGAATGGCGCGAGGGGCGAAAAGCCGGAATTTGGGAGGGGCGACCGGTGAAAAAGGACGGACGAAGGGTGTGGCAAGGTGCTAAAAGGTCGGGCGAGAGGAGCGGTGAAGGATGTGGCAGGCGGAAAAAATTCGGGCGGGAGGGCACGATGAGCCGTGAAAAATGGGAGCAGAGGCAGAGCAACCGGCGAAAAAGGACGGACGAAGGATGCGGCAAGGTGCAAAAAGGTCGGGCGGGAGGTAGGAAGAAAGATGCAGCAGACGAAAAAAATTCAGGTGGAAGGTGCGGCGGACGAGAAGGCAGGCGGAGAGGCAGACAGGAAGGGAGGCGGCTGCATCTGACCGACAAAACAGAACCGTTCCCGGAGGTGTACGGAAACGGCATTCGCTCCTTATATATATAAGGTATATAAGAGTGTGTTGAAAACCGGCGCTTGGAAAGATGCAAAATAGCTGTCCGCGAGGGAAGTCCTCCCCTGAAATGCCCATCCAGATTGATGACGGAGTCAGGAAGAGAAAGAGGCGGGCCAGGCAGAAAAAAGACCGGAGGGCAAAGCTGACAGAGGACGGGACGGGCGGAGGGCGGAACGGACAGAGGGCGGAACGGACAGAGGGCGGAACGGCGAGAAGCCTCGCAAATGGAGTGCGGGCAGAGAGCCGGGGCCGAGGCGGCAGACAGTGAGCCGAGCGGGAAGGTTGGAGGACGCGATGGGCGGAGGGCAGGACGGCGAGAAGCTTCGCAAATGGAGTGCGGGCAGAAAGCCGGAGCCGGAGCCGCAGACAGAGAGCCGAGCGGGAAGGTCGGAGGGCGCAATAGGCGGAGGACAGGAGAGTCGGAGGGCGGGAGAGTCGGAGGGCGGGAAGGTTGGAGGACGCGATGGGCAGAGGGCGGGACGGCAAGGAGCTCCGCAAATGGAGAGCGGGATAGGCGAATGGTAAGTAGTGCGGACAGAGAGCCGGAGCCACTCTCGGAACGCCGGGACTGCAAACAGGATGCCCGACGTTGCTACCGGAGCACCCGGAACCATTGAAACCACCGGGAATCCGAGAATCCGAAAACCCAAGACCGCCACCGGGAACCCGGCGCCGCTACCGGATGTCGAGCCCCATGATGTAATCGTTCATGTAGTAGCCGTTGCCAATCGGGAAGTCCCCCTCGCGCAGCTTCCGCATCCCCATCCGCTCGTAGAAGTGAAGCGCCCGGTTGTGGCGGTTGACGTTGAGCTCCATGCGGCAGGGCGCCGGATGCTGGCTGCGGATATACTCCACGGCCTGACGGAAGAGGGCGGCACCCACGCCCCGTCCCTGGAAGTCGGGCAGGACGTAAATCTTCTGGAGGTGGAAGAGCTCCTCACCCTCGCGCTGCACCGAGACGTAGCCGCACGGAGTCCCGTCGCACGAGGCGATGAAGTAGGCGTGCCTCTCGCGGAACTGGTTGCGGAGGCTCTCCGCACCATACATCCACTCCATCATGTAGTCCAGCTGGGCGGGGGTCAGAATTTCGCGGTAGGTAGCCGGGAAGGCCACCTCGGCAAGGCGGCGAATCAGCGGAGCGTCGCTCTCGGCGGCAGGTCGAATCGATATCATCGGTGTGCGGTTTTTACGTGGAGGTCGGCATCCGGCCCAAGGAGGGAGGGGCACCTTTTTATAACAGACAACGGAGGAACGGAGCGGAATATTATCGGTCGCGGTCGGGAAATTGCAGCCACTCGTCACGCGTAATGCGCCGGACCAGCTCCGTGCGGCGCTCGCCCGTCACCTCGCTGAGGTGGTCGCGAAGCTCGTGGTGGGGACGGAAGCCGCACTTCTGCTGCACGCGGAGCGAGTTGTGGTTCCCGGCATAGGAGCAGCACCAAAGATTCTCGAGCCCCAGCGGGCCGAAGGCCCGGCGCATGAGGGCGCGCACCGCCTCGGGAATCAGCCCGCGGCCCCAGTAGGGAGTGCCGAGCCAGTAACCCACCTCGGCGTCGTGCGGGCCGATACGGAGGTTGCTCCGCTCGGGGAAGAGCAGCCCGACGCACCCCGCGAGGCGCCCCGTCTCGAGCAGCTCGACGGCGTAGGTTTCGGGGGCCGAGAAGACCAGGCGGATGACCAGCCGGCTCTCGGCAACGCTCCGGTGGGGCAGCCACCCCGCTGCCGGGCCTATCCGCTCGTCGCAGGCCAGGCCGTAGAGCTCGGCGGCGTCCTCCTCGCGCCAGGGGCGCAGCAGCAGGCGCCCGGTGCGAAGGCACGTGCCCTCGGTCTGCCGGGAGGCATCGAACGGGGTATCGGAAGAGGTATTCACCGTGGGAGAGGTACTTTATCGAGGCGCTTTATCGGAGGATGGAGAATGGAAGGTTCGGAGGTTCAGCCCGCCGGCGCGGAGCTGTCGGCTCGGGGCGCCGTGTTCAAAGCGGCCGGGGTTGCATGGCCGGCACAGGCCGTCGGTTCCGGCCGTCGGCACGGGGCTGCCGGCGCGGGGCGGCCGGGATTGCACGGCCGGTGCACGCAGTCGGTTCGGGTCGGTGGTTCGGGCGGCCGGTTCGAAACGGCCGGGAATGCACGGCCGGCGCAGAACCATCGGTTCCGTCTGTTGGTTCCGTCCGTCCCAAAACGACAAAGGCCGACTGTTCAAACAGCCGGCCCAGCGTAACCGCATCTCCGTAATTAAGCGTACTTGAACGTCGACTCGTCCGAAACGGTGAGCTTCTTACGTCCCTTGGCACGACGGGCCGCCAGAACCTTGCGTCCGTTGGCCGTAGCCATACGCTGACGGAAACCATGCTTATTGATTCTCTTCCGGCGCGAGGGCTGGTATGTTCTCTTCATTGCCATAGCTGTATAGTTTTTATTGTTTTAGACTATTTTACGGACTGCAAAAGTACAACAAAAAAGTTATCCGCAAAAATTTTTCCCGAAAATATTTCCCGACCTGCACCGAAAAAGCGCCGAATTCTTCCTATCTTTATCGAAAAATAGCGAGACTATGGCCATATTCCAGGTTGAAGGCGGACACCGCCTCCACGGTGAAATCACCCCCCAGGGCGCCAAGAACGAGGCTCTGGAGATACTCTGCGCAACGCTGCTCACCCCCGAACGGGTCGTCGTGCACAACATACCCCGCATCATCGACGTGATGCAGCTCATCGAGCTGCTCGGCCGCATGGGCGTGCGCGTCGAGTGGCTCTCGGAGGAGAGCTGCGCCTTCTGCGCCGCCGACCTCGACTTCGACTACATGCGCTCGGAGGACTACCGCAACCGCTGCGCCCGGCTGCGCGGCTCGGTGATGCTCATCGGCCCCATGCTCGGCCGCTTCGGAAAGGGTTTCATCCCCAAACCGGGCGGTGACAAAATCGGCCGCCGACGCCTCGACACCCACTTCCTCGGCTTCCAGAAGCTCGGCGCGAAGTTCAACTTCGACATCGCCGACGAGTTCTTCATGGTCGAGGGGGCCGAACTGCGCGGCACCTACATGCTCCTCGACGAGGCCTCGGTGACCGGTACGGCCAACATCATCATGGCCGCCGTGCTGGCCCGCGGCACCACGCGCATCTACAACGCCGCCTGCGAGCCCTACATCCAGCAGCTCTGCCGCATGCTCAACCGCATGGGCGCACGCATCTCGGGCATCGCCTCCAACCTGCTCACCATCGAGGGGGTCGAATCGCTGGGCGGCACCGAACACACGATGCTCCCCGACATGATTGAGGTGGGCAGTTTCATCGGCATGGCCGCCATGACCCAGTCGGAGCTCACCATCAAGAACGTCTCCTACGACAACCTGGGCATCATCCCCGCCCAGTTCGCCCGCATGGGCATCCGCTTCGAGCAGCGGGGCGACGACATCTACATCCCCGCCCAGGAGCACTACAGCATCGACACCTTCCTCGACGGCTCCATCATGACCATCGCCGACGCGCCGTGGCCGGGACTCACCCCCGACCTGCTTTCGATATTCCTCGTGGTGGCCACCCAGGCCAAGGGCGCCGTGCTCATCCACCAGAAGATGTTCGAGAGCCGCCTCTTCTTCGTCGACAAGCTCATCGACATGGGGGCGCAGATTATCCTCTGCGACCCGCACCGCGCCACGGTCATCGGCCACGACCACCGCATCCGGCTGAGGGCCACGCGCATGACCTCGCCCGACATCCGCGCCGGCGTGGCGCTGCTCATCGCCGCCATGTCGGCCGACGGCGTCTCGACGATTCAGAACGTCGGCCAGATTGACCGTGGATACAAGGACATCGACCTGCGGCTCAACGCCCTCGGCGCACGCATCACCCGCATCGACGACTGCCAGTAGCGCAGCGCCCGAGGATGCGACACAACCCATAGATACAAGAAGTTACACCCCCTATGTTTTTGGAAAACGCCAGCCGCAAGGGCTGGATTGAAGTCATCTGCGGCTCGATGTTCTCGGGCAAGACCGAGGAGCTCATCCGCCGCCTCAAACGGGCGCAGTTCGCCCACCAGAAGGTTGAAATCTACAAACCGCGCATCGACGTGCGCTACTCGGAGGAGGAGGTCGTCTCGCACGACGCCAACGCCATCCGTTCGACACCCGTAGACACGGCGCAGAACATCCTGCTCATGTCGTCGGAGGTCGACGTGGTGGGCATCGACGAGGCGCAGTTCTTCGACGAGGGGATTGTCGACGTCTGCCGCAAGCTGGCCGACAGCGGCATCCGCGTCATCGTGGCGGGGCTCGACATGGACTACACGGGCAAGCCCTTCGGGCCGATGCCCGAGCTGATGGCCACGGCCGAGTATGTGACCAAGGTGCACGCCATCTGCGTCCGCTGCGGCAACCTGGCCCACCACTCCCACCGCCTGACGGCCGACGACAAGCAGGTGATGCTCGGGGCGCAGGACTCCTACGAGCCGCTCTGCCGCCACTGCTTCCGGGCGCTCACCGAGTCGGAGTAGCCGACGCGGCCGGACAAGGGGTCGCTGCATCCGGGACCGGCAGCCAGAGCCGACGCCGCACCCCCGACGCCGCAGCCGCTCCCGGCAGCCAGAGCCGACGCCGCACCCCCGACGCCGCACCCCGACACCGCAGCCGGCACGCAGTCGGCACGCAGAGGCCCCCGCCACCCCTCGGGACACAACATAAAGAGACGGCGACCCGCCCCTTCCACAAAGGAAGAGGCGGGTCGTCGCATGGATTCGGTCCACTCCGGGCCGCCGCGCAGCTTCGGCAGCGTCCCGCCCGGCAGATATTCGGAACGATTTCCGGAAAGCAGCCGGTTCAACAGCCCCTCGGGCGACACTGCTCTCCCGCAAGTTCCGGGCCGCCGTTTCATCCGCCCTGCGGCAGTGCGGCCCGGCAACATCCGGGCCCCAGCACCATTCCCGGCCCCGGGCGGAGGCATTTTTCCGCAACCTTCGGCCCCGCAACCTTCAGCCCCGCAACCTTCGGCCCCCGAGCGGAGGCGTCAGTCCCTGCAATTCCCGGCTCCCGGCACCTCACCCGGCCCCGGGCGACAACATTTTCCGCAATCTTCGGCCCCGCAACCTTCGGCTCCCGAACGGCGTCAGCCCCGCAGCGCCGCGATGAACTCGGGCCAGCGCGTCCAGAGATTCTCGGTGCGCAGCCACAGCTCGCGCGCCTGCGCCCCGACCGAGGGGTGCTCGCTCTCGATGTCGCGCAGGTAGGCCTCGTCGGCCGGATGCTCCGCAGCGGTGAACTCCGCATAGAAGGGGGCAAACTTCACCTTGAAGCGGTGCAGCTCCCCCTCGGGAAGGTGCCCGTCGCGGCGGAAGCCCGACCAGAGGAGCAGCAGCGTGCGGTCGGCATACTTGTCCGAGATGTCGTTGACCACCTCGTCGAAGAGCTCCTGCTCGTCCATGGCCACATAGTCGAAGGCCAGCAGCGTCGACCCCTCAAGGTGGTCCTCCGGGTCCAGGTCTAACAGCATCTCGAGCAGCGCGGCCGACAGCTCGAAGTCGTCGATGAGGAAGTGGTCGACGGCCGAGGCGTAAATCAGTTCGAGCGCCGCACGGCTGTTGCGGTGGTTCCACTCGAGAATCACCTCCTCGTTCTCGGGAATCAGCTCCGCGAGGCGCTGGAAGGCCGCATAGCGCTCGTTGCAGGCCCCCTCGACGTTGCCCGCACGCTCCATTTCGCGCGAACGGGCCAGGACCTTCGCAAAGTCGTAGGCCCCGGCGCCCTCCACCTCGAAGGTCTGGTCCGGAGTCGGATTAAGAGTTGCTTTTTGCATCATGCTTCAGTTTTAGGAGCATCCCCGCGGTCACCGCGACCGTCACCGCCACGCCGCACGCATAGGCCGCCGTGCGGTTCTCCATGCCGAGAAACTGGTCCGACACGAAGAGGAACGACGAGCATGAAGAGGGCCGGCAGCAGCCCCACCCAGCGGTTGCTGCGCCGCCGCTGCAGGAAGACGACAATCGCCCAGAGGACAATCGTGGCGAGCGTCTGGTTGGTCCAGGCGAAGTAACGCCACACGACGTCGAAATCGACCTGCGTAATCCAGTACCCCACCGCAAAGAGAGGAATGCAGATATAGAATCGTTTGAGTTTGCTCCGTTGTTCGAGGTGCAGCATGTCGGCGATGATGAGCCGCGCCGAGCGGAAGGCCGTATCGCCCGAGGTGATGGGGGCAGCCACGACGCCCAGCAGCGCCAGCACGCCGCCCACGACGCCCAGCATGCCGTTCGAGATGGTGTCGACGGCCCATGCGGCGCTGCCCCCGTGTTCGCCAAGCGCCGCCGAGAGTTCGCCTGCACCGCCGAAGAAGGCCATCGCCACGGCGGCCCAGATGAGGGCGATGATGCTCTCGGAAATCATCGCGCCGTAGAAGACCGAGCGGCAGGCGCGCTCGTTGCCCACGCAGCGGGCCATCAGCGGCGACTGCGTGGCGTGGAAGCCCGAGATGGCGCCGCAGGCGATGGTGATGAAGAGCGTCGGGACAATCGGCACGCGTGCGGGGTCGAGTTGGAAGTTGTGCAGCGTCGTCAGCTCGGGAATCCGGTAGTCGCCCACAATCACTGCCCCCAGCAGGCCGAGGGCCATAGCCACCAGCGCCACGCCGAAGAGCGGGTAGATGCGGCCGATAATCTTGTCGATGGGCAGCAGCGTCGCCACGAAGTAGTAGGCCAGGATGAGCCACACCCAGACCGGGCAGGAGATGGCGGGAACCATGTTGGCCAGCAGCTGCGCGGGGCTGAGCAGGAAGACCGCACCGACGAGCACGAGCAGCAGCACCGAGAAGATGCGCATGAAGTGCCGCATGCCTTCGCCCAGGTAGCGCCCCACCACTTCGGGGATGCTCAGACCGTCGTTGCGCACGAGCATCATGCCCGAGAGGTAGTCGTGCATGGCCCCCATGAAGATGCCGCCGAAGGTAATCCAGAGGAAGGCGACCGGGCCAAAGCATGCGCCGAGCACCGCACCGAAGATGGGACCCGTACCGGCGATGTTGAGCAGCTGGATGAGGAATGCACGCCAGCGGGGCAGCGGCACGTAGTCCACCCCGTCGTAGAGGCGCCTGCACGGCATCTCGGCCGACGCGTCGGCGCCCGCCTGCCGCTCCAGATAGCGCCCGTAGGTGAAGTAGGCGGTCACCAGCAGAGCCAGACATACCAAAAAAGTAATCATATCCCGGTCAGATTTGACGCGAAGATAAGAAGAATAGTGAAATTTTTTGCAAAATTGTTGCATGAAATAAATTTTTTTCAGATATTTGCAGTCCCAAAGCGAACCCAACGGCATCAAGCCAAGGTTCGGGCAGGCCGAATTAGCTCAGTGGTAGAGCACTTCACTCGTAATGAAGGGGTCCCGAGTTCAAGTCTCGGATTCGGCTCAGGAAGAGGAGGTTGCACCAACGGTGCGACCTCTTTTTTTTGTGTCCTGTGGGGCTGGAGGAGGGTTTCGAAGGGTCCGGGAAGGGCCTGAAAAGGGCCTGGAAAGGGTCTGGAGAGGGACTCGAGGGGGCCCGGACGGGGACTGGACGGGGACTGGACGGCAGCTGGAGAAGGGCCGAGAAGACCCGAGAAAAGTTTGGAGAGGGCCCGGCAAAGGGGCAGAGAAGGGCTGGAGGGGAGGCTGGTAAATGGTCAGAAAAAGAGCTGAAGAGGGGCCGGGAGTTTATACTCCGACAAGAGGCGAATGCCCCGGAGGTATCCCGGCGGCCCGCAACTCCGCAACACGCATCAGCCGGCTGCACGACGGACAGCGACCTTGACGTTGCCTGCACGATTCAGAGCCTTTCGCCGGAGCAGCGGATTCCTTACACCCGCGACACGGAGGCCATATCCCACGAAGAGTTCGAAGAGACGGGAACCTGCAAGAGGGTGAAATAGCGCCCCTCGGCCCGGCGCGCCGTCTCACACTGCCGGGACGGTGTGGGCACATCGACCCAATTTAGGAAAATGTTTTTTCACAAAACAGCCGGGCGTCTCTTGCAGGAAAAGTTTATTTTCAGAATCTTTGTATGGACAATACCCCACGAGCGTTGCGTATTGGGAAACATTTTCCTATCTTTGCCATGCCGACCCCTGAAGGCCGGCGACATATCAGTTTAGTGAAAGTATTTCGCTAATCCTTGACAGCAAAATTTGGCGATTTTCAGAGAACAAGGAGGGCAATACAAACACTCATCACCGTTACACGCATATATCGTTCCGATATGTGCCTACTCGGTGTGGGGTATTGTCTATTTGTTCTCGGGCCACGCCAAATGCCTGCTGTCAGATAGACGAACAACTCCACACTTTCTTTGTATACTTACCCGCCGCAGCAGGAGTTGATACGGTACATTAATGCTTCAGGCATGAAAAAGCACATCTTCTGCACGGCTGCTCTCCTTCTCGGCGCCACCTGCGCATCCGTGGCTCAAGAGCAAACCGAATCCGTCTCGTTCGGAGTCCGCGTCGGATACAACGTCAGCTCACTCCTCTATTCGGAGTCCACCCTCCACAAGAACGACCTCAGTCCGAAGAATGGCTACCACGTCGGCGTGGTGGTAGACATCAAATCATCGAACAAAAACTTCTATTTCCAGCCCGGACTCTACTTCACCAAACGCGGCGCAGACTACAGATGCAACGCCGGCATCGGGTATGAATATTCGCTCGACCTGAACTATCTTCAGCTTCCCATCTCGGTGTCATACCGTCCCAAGGTAGGCAAAAACGTGAAGCTCGACATCAACATCGCCCCCTACATTGCCTACGGCATCACCGGAAACATGAGCGGCACAGAGGGGGATACTCGCTTCTCGTTCAACGCCTTTGGAAAATCCACCACGAACATCGACGACTACACGGAGGTGCGCGGGGATTTGAGCCGTGTCGATTGCGGATTCCGCTTCGGCATCGGAGCCTGCGTACGAAGATTCTATATCGGACTGCAGTATGAACTCGGCATCGTGAACCTGGCTGAAAGCGGAGAAGGACGCATCTGGGCAGAAGACGACCGCTTACTTAACGGGGCCTTCTCCCTGACGCTCGGCTACAATTTCTGAAACACTCAGTTGCGCCGCCTCTACTGCCGGCGGCGGTGGAGGTGCGGCAGCGGAATGCGGGGGAAGAGCTTGCGGAAGCGCACCAGCGTCGCCGAGATGCGGTTGCCCGCCACAATCAGGCTCACGGCCACGATGATGAGCAGCATGCCGCAGAGGATGCGCGGCGTGAGCTGCTCGCCGAAGATGGTCACCCCGAAGAAGACCGCCGTCACGGGCTCCAGCGCCCCGAGAATCGCCGTGGGCGTCGAGCCGATGTACTGAATCGCGCTCGTGGTGCAGAGGAACGAGATGGCCGTCGGGAAGAGGGCCAGCGCTACGAGGTTGCCCCACAGGTACCACCGTCCGGGAAGGGTGACCGCACTGCCGAAGTCGAGCCGCACCAGAAAGAGCGAGAGTCCGAAGAGGAGCACGTAGAAGGTCACCTTGAGCGTCGGCAGCTCGCGGAGCGAGGGTCGGTTGACCCCGACGATGTAGATGGCATAGGAGAGCGACGAGGTCATGACGAGCAGCGTTCCCGTGAGGCTCAGCGTCGCGCCGTCACCCGCGCGGTAGAGCAGGCCGATGCCCGCGACGGCCAGAAGGATGCAGAGCGCCGTCTGCAGCGTGAGCCGTTCGTGGAAGCCCACGGCCATGATGAGCGCCACCATGATGGGATAGACGAAGAGCAGCGTCGAGGCGATGCCGGCGTCCATGTAGTTGTAGCTCAGGAAGAGCGCCAGCGACGAGAGCGAGAGCAGAAGCCCCAGCACCACAAGGGCGGGAATCTGGCGCGCCCGCAGGCCGAAGTCCCAGCCGCGGCGGACGCGGAGCATGGCGCCGACGAGCGGGATGGCAAAGAGGTAGCGGAAGAAGAGGACCGAATCGGGGTCCATGCCCTCCTTGTAGAGCGGGAGGGCGAAGAGGGGGTTCATGCCGTAGGTTGCGGCGGCGACCGCACCCAGCAGGTAGCCTTTGGCTTTGGTGTTCATGCCTCGTCTCGAATTTCGCAGACAAAAATAGCATTTATTTCTCCCCGCTATTGCTTCCCGCCGCATCTTTTTCCCGAAAAATCAGCGTCCGACGGTACCCGAAGCTCCGAAAAAAACGGTGTCCTCGGGCGCATGTCGGGAGCAGAGGCGGAACGGCCGCCCAGCACACATACCGAAGAGGGGGCCTCCCCCACACCCCTCCAAGAGCTCCACGAGGCGGGGCTGCACTCTCCCCTGCGCACTACAAAAAAAGGGCGGCAACCGGTCGGTCCGGTTGTCGCCCTGTTGTTTCGGGATAATTCAGAGGTCCCGCCCCGGCGTGTGTCCCGACAGAGAGGGGCAGTATAGTCGCCCGGCCGTTTCGGAAAAGGCTCGGCCGGCACACCTCTGCCCGCCCTGCTACGCATGCGCCCCGAAGAAGAGGCCAAAGGAACCCTCCGGCCGTTTCGGGAAAACATCGGCCGACGGGCCTCTCCTGCCCCACGGGCTCCGGGAAAAAGTCCGGCGCAGGGAGAGACTCGGGAGGTGACTCGGAGGTCAACCCAAAAGCCAACTTAGAGTCTGCCCGGCAGGTCAATTCAGCGTCCAGCCCGGGGTCAATTCAAAGTCCGACCCGAAGGTCTGCCCGGCAGGCCAACTCTCAGCCCGGCAGGCCAATTCTGCTCCAGGCCCGGAATCAACGCTCGGCCTGGCCCGGGGGCTATTCAGCGTCCGGCCCGGGAACTGGCCCGGCTGGTCGGCCCGGGGCCGGCCGGCGCACTCAGATTTTCGAGCCGTAGGCCAAATCGCCCGCATCGCCGATACCCGGCACGATGTAGGCTCGCGAGGTCAGCTCCTCGTCGACGGCCGAGGCCCAGATGGTGGTCGTCTGGCGCGGCATGTTCTTCTCGACGTAGTCGACACCCTGCTCGCTGGCGATGACCGCCGCCACGTGGGTATGCTTCGGCACGCCGCCCCGCTCGCAGAGCGCATTGTAGGCCAGCACGAGCGACGAACCCGTCGCCAGCATCGGGTCGACCAGCAACAGCACCTTACCCTCCAACTCGCCGCACGAGATGTACTCGACCTTCACCTTGAACTTGCCGTCCTTCGTACTCTTGCGATAGGCCGAGACAAAGGCGTTCTCCGCATCGTCGAAGTAGTTGAGAAAGCCCTGGTGGAAGGGAAGGCCCGCACGGAGGATGGTCGCCACCACCACGCGGTCGTCAATCGTCTGGACGGTAGCCTCGCCCAGCGGCGTCTCGACCACGCGCGGCACATACTCCAGCGTCTTCGAAATCTCGTAGGCCGTCACCTCGCCGATACGCTCCAGATTGCGGCGGAAGCGCATCGAGTCCTGCTGGACGGACTTGTCGCGGATTTGCGCGATGAACTTGTTGAGCACGGTGTTCTGCTCGCTCAGGATATGCAACATAGAATCGGGGTTTGATGTTCGGTTTGTCGGTGTGCGCGGTTCAATAGAGGAAGTTGTTGAACGGGTAGCGGCCGGCATGAATCTCGCGGACCATGCCGTAGAGGTCCGAGCGGAACTTCTCGATGTTGCTCCGCGTGAGGGCCGAGAGGAAGATGCAGGGGGTGTTGGCCCGGGCTATCCAGCTCCGGCGCAGGTCGTCGAGCGAGAGGTTCTCGCGCGTGGCCGGCGTGAGGTCGTCCTCCTCCTTCTTTACATAGGTATAGGCGTCGACCTTGTTGAAGACCAGGTAGACGGGTTTGTCGCCCGCACCAATCTCCTGCAGCGTCTGCTTGACCACCGCAATCTGCTCCTCGAACTGCGGGTGCGAGATGTCGACCACGTGAATCAGCAGGTCGGCCTCGCGCACCTCGTCGAGCGTCGACTTGAAGGACTCGATGAGCTCGGTGGGGAGCTTGCGGATGAAGCCCACGGTATCGGAGAGCAGGAAGGGGAGGTTGTCGAAGACCACCTTGCGCACCGTCGTGTCGAGCGTGGCGAAGAGCTTGTTCTCGGCGAAGACGTCGCTCTTCGAGATGAGGTTCATGAGCGTCGACTTGCCGACGTTGGTGTAGCCCACCAGCGCCACGCGCACGAGCGACCCGCGGTTGGAGCGCTGGACGGCCATCTGGCGGTCAATCTTCTTGAGGTCCTCCTTGAGCTTGGCAATGCGGTTGCGGATGATGCGTCGGTCGGTCTCGATTTCGCGCTCGCCCGCACCGCCGCGCGTACCCGTACCGCCGCGCTGCCGCTCGAGGTGAGTCCAGAGGCCCGACAGCCGCGGCAGCATGTATTCGTAGTTGGCCAGCTGGACCTGCGTCTTGGCGTAGGCCGTCTGGGCGCGCGAGAGGAAGATGTCGAGAATCAGGCGCGTGCGGTCGAGGATGCGGCACGGCAGCGCCTTCTCGATGTTGCGGGTCTGCGACGGCGAGAGCTCGTCGTCGAAAATCACCACGTCGATTTCATGCTCGCCGCAATACTGGGCAATCTCCTCGAGCTTGCCCGGTCCCACGTAGATGCGCGCCGAGGGCTGCGGCAGGCGCTGCATGAAGCGGCGCACGCTCTCGATGTCGGCCGTCTCGGCCAGAAACTCCAGCTCGTCGAGGTACTCCTCGGCCTGGCGGACCTCCTGTCCTTCGCGGACGACGGAGACCAGCACGGCGCGCTCACGGCGCTGCTCCTCGACGGCGGGTTGCGTCTTGTTGTTGCTCTTTTCAGCCAAAATAAATCTCCTTTCCGAGCGGACCGGTTCCGCGGCGGAGCCCTTGCGCCCCGTCGTCCGGCACCGACCCGATGCTACAAATATAGGGTATCTGCACAATGCGGATACCCTATGGGATGAAACTCAGCTCCGGAATCAGTTCTGCACGCGGAAGTCTACCGGAAGCGTGTACTTGACACGTACCACCTGGTTGCGCTGCTTGCCGGGGCTCCACTTCGGCGACTTGCTCAGCACGCGGATGGCCTCGTCGGAGAGCGAGCGGTCGGGCGACTGCAGCACCTGGATATTGGTCAGACGGCCGTCCTTCTCGATGACGAACGAGAGAACCACGCGGCCCTGGATGCCGTTCTCGAGGGCAATCTGCGGGAAGCGGATATTCTGCTGAACCCAGGTGCGGAACTTGTTCAGGTCACCGCCCTGGAACGAAGGCATCGTCTCGGCAATCAGGAAGGGCTGGTCGTCCTCGATGACCTCCTCCTTGACCTCGACCTGCTGAATCACCTCGGTGTTCTCGTCAAACTCGGCGAAGTCGACATCCGTCGTAATCTTCGTATCGTTGGTCACCACCTCGAGCATGTCGGTAATCACCTTCACCTCCACCTTCTTGGGAGCCTCGGGCGGTTTCTGGTCCTGACGCGTCACCTCGGTAATCTCCTCCTCGACGGGCGCCACGTACTCCGTAACTATCTCGATACGATACTCCTTGGGCGTGTAGGCGAAGGCCGCAATGACCAACAGCAGCGACACGACCAGTCCGATTTCAAGCAGAAGACCTCGCTTGTTGTTGAGGTCCGCTTTGGGCGATTTCTTAAGTTCCATTTATCCGTAATTTTTAATTGTTTCAACCGGAGTACCCGCAGAACGGGTACGCTATGCACCACAAATATACGCACAAAAATCCAAAAAAGCGCAATCCCCCGCAAAAATATGCGGATTTTCCTTAATTTTGTCCCACAAACTCCCTTCGGGGGAGGCTTTGCATGACTGAAAACGAGACTTTGTTCGGGATGGACCTCGCACAGCTGACCGCGCTGTGCAACGAGCTGGGAATGCCGCGCTTCGCCGCACGGCAGCTCACCCGCTGGCTCTATGTGCGCCGCACGGAGGAGCCCGCGCTCATGAGCGACATCGCGCAGCGCTTCCGCGAGCAGCTGGCCACGCGCTTCACCACCGCCCTCACGCCGCCCCGGCGGGTCGACCGCTCGGCCGACGGCACGAAGAAGTACCTCTTCGCCACGGCGCAGGGGGCCTACATCGAGTCGGCCTACATCCCCGACGGCGAGCGGGCGACGCTCTGCGTCTCCTCGCAGGCGGGGTGCCGCATGGGGTGCGCCTTCTGCGCCACGGGGCGGCAGGGGCTCGTGCACTCGCTCTCGACGGCCGAAATCCTCAACCAGGTGGTCTCAATCCCCGAGTTCGAACGGCTCACGAACCTCGTCTTCATGGGGATGGGCGAGCCGCTCGACAACGCCGACAACGTACTGCGGGCGCTCGACATCCTGACCGCCGAGTGGGGCTTCGGGTGGTCGCCCACGCGCATCACCCTCTCGACGGCGGGCGTCGCGCCGCAGCTGCCGCGGCTGCTCGACCAGACGAAGGTCCATCTGGCGGTGAGCCTCCACAACCCCTTCCCGGAGGAGCGGGCGCAGATTATGCCCGTCGAGCGGGCATGGCCCATCCGCAGCGTGGTCGACATCCTGCGCCGCTACGACTTCACCCACCAGCGGCGCGTCTCGTTCGAATACATCGTGCTGAGCGGCATGAACGACTCGCCGCGCCACATCCGCGAGCTGGTGCGGCTGCTCAACGGCATCAAGTGCCGCATCAACCTCATCCGCTTCCACCGCATCCCCTCGTCGCCCTTCTTCTCGCCCGACGAGGAGGCGATGCTCCGCTTCCGCGACGCGCTGACGGCCCGCGGCATCCACACCACCATCCGCGCCTCGCGCGGCGAGGACATCCAGGCCGCCTGCGGACTGCTGAGCACCGCCGAGCAGATGGCGCGCAGCAGGCACTCCGCGCCGAAAGAGGAGTAACGGGACGGAAGGACCGGCGGCGCGAAAGGACCGGCGGGGCAAAAAGAACCGGCGAGGCAAAAGAACCGGCGGGGCAAAAGAACCGGCGGCGCGAAAGGACCGGCGAGGCAAAAGAACCGGCGAGGCAAAAGAACCGGCGAGGCAAGAGAACCGGCGAGGCAAGAGAACCGGCGGGGCAAGAGAACCGGCAGAACGGAAGAACAGCCGCACTCCATTTCAGAGCGGCTTCCGCACGGTTCGAAACGATTTTGGAGCGATTCGGAGCGATTCGGAGCGATTCCGCAGTGATTCCGGAGCAAATCCGGAGTGATTTTTGCCGATTGAGCTCCGCAACAGCAGAATATCGTTGCCTCCGGAACGGTGCAAACGGCACAAACGGCACAAACGGCACAAACGGCACAAACGCCGCAGCCTCAACCACACCCACATCCGAAACCGCAATCCTTATCACATCCGCAACCATTAACCACCCTAAAACACCACCTCCATGAAACGCATCCTTTTACTCTTCCTGCTGCTGCTCGGCGCCGTCGGGGCCGAAGCCCAGGTCCGCTTCATGACCCGCTCGACCGACGGCGTGCGCCGTCAGGCCGTCGAGCAGAACAAACTGGTCTTCATCGACCTCTTCGCCACCTGGTGCCCGCCCTGCCAAATGATGGAGCGCGAGGTCTTCTCGCGCAGCGACGTCGGCGCATTCATGGAGCAGCACTTCGTCTGCGCCAAGTACGACATCGACAAGACGACGGGCCGCGAGCTGCTGAAGCGCTACGGCAACCGCAGGGTGCCGCTCTACCTGATTTTCAATACCGAAGGCGAGCTGCTCGGCCGTATCCGCGGAGCCACCGACCCCGAGCGGTTCATGGCCGAGGTAAAGCGCATCCTCGACACCCTGCCCGCGGAGCCGGAGCAGCAATAGCCGCCGCGCACTTTCCCGCGCCATTGTCCGCTCCGCGCCTTCCACCGGCACGCCACACACAAAAAAGATTCCCGAACCCCTCATGAGGGATTCGGGAATCTTTCGTTTATGACGCTCGGGGCGGGATGCAAATGATGACCGGGATGCGGGCCAGAATCCCGGACCGAAGTCTCAGGCCGGAAATGCAGGCCGAAGTGCGGGCTGGAGTACGGACTGGAGTACGGGTCTAAAAACAGACTGTAATGCAGCCCCGACCGCTCTGCTCCGCCCCGGGTCGCGTTACCCGCGCTACCAGATAATCACGCGCTCGGACTCGGGCAGGAACATCGGGCCGTCGGTGATGCCGAAGGCGTCGTAGAAGCTCTGCAGGTTGCGCAGCGTGGCGTTGACGCGCCACTTGCCCAGCGAGTGCACGTCGAGCTTCGTCAGACGGGCAATCTCCTCGTCGCGGATGTTCTGTCCCCACAGCGTCGCATAGGCCAGGTAGAAGCGCTGGTCGGCCGTGAAGCCGTCGATGGGCGCCGGAGCCTCCTTGCCCTCGAGCGAGTTGTGGAAGGCCGTCCAGGCCACGCGCAGACCGCCTTGGTCGGCGATGTTCTCACCCAGGCAGAGCGAACCGTTGGCCATCAGTGCCGGCTGGCCGTCCTTGGCCGGAAGCACCTCGATGGCGTCGAACTGCTTGACCAGCACGGCGGCCTTCTCGTTGAAGGCGGCCGTATCCTCCTCGGTCCACCAGTTGTTCATGTTGCCGTCCTTGTCGAACTGACGGCCCTGGTCGTCGAATCCGTGGGTCATCTCGTGGCCGATTACCACGCCGATGGCGCCGTAGTTGACCGCATCATCCGCATCGGGATTGTAGAACGGCGGCTGAAGAATGGCGGCCGGGAAGCAGATTTCGTTGGTCGTCGGGTTGTAGTAGGCGTTGACCGTCTGCGGCGTCATGTGCCACTCGTCGCGGTCGACCGGCTTGCCCAGCTTCGTGATGTTGTCGGCCGTATACCAGGCGCTGGCGTTGACGATGTTCTCCCAGTAGCTCTTCGAGGGGTCAATCTCGAGCGTCGTGTAGTCCTTCCACTTGTCGGGGTAGCCGATTTTCACGGTGAAGGTCGAGAGCTTCTCCTGAGCCTTGGCCTTCGTGGCGTCGGACATCCAGTCGAGGGCGGCGATGTGCTCCGAGAGGGCCGTCTGGAGGTTCTTCACCAGTGCGAGCATGCGCTCCTTCTCCTTGGCCGGGAAGTAGCGGGCCACGTACATCTCGCCCACGGCCTCACCCAGCGTGTTGTTGGGCACCGACATGGCGCGCTTCCAGCGGGGCTTCATCTCCTGCTGGCCCGACATCACCTTGCCGAAGAAGTCGAACGACGCCTGCTGGAAATCGTCGCTCAGGTAGGGAGCGGCCGCCGTGACGTACTGCGCGGCCAGGTAGTAGCGCAGCTCGTCGAGCGTGGCGCTCTTGAGCAGCTCGTTGACGTTGGCGATGGCCGACGGCGTGGTCACGATGACCGTGTCGAAGGCGCCGACGCCCATCTTCTCGTAGTAGGCCGGCCAGTCGATGGCGTCGTAAGTCTTCTCGAAGTCGGCCTTCGACATGGGGTTGTACTGTGCGACGATGTTGCGCAGCTCGACGTTCGACCACATCTTCTCGGCCAGGCGCGTCTCGAGCGAGACGACGTCGGCTGCGGCCTGCTCGGCCTGCTCGAGGCCCGCCAGCTGGAACAGACGGGCGAGCATCTCACCGTAGGCCTTCTTGATGCCGGCATTCGACTCGTCGACGTAGTAGTCGCGCGTGCCCATGCCCAGACCGCTCTGCGAGACGTAGAGGGCGTTGACGTTGCTGTTCATCAGGTCGGCCTCGACGCCCATCGAGAAGAAGGGGTTGCCCACCGAACGGTGCAGGTCGGCAATGGCCCCCGTCAGCTGTGCGCGGTCCGTGATGGCGAGCAGTTCACCGAGCTTGCTCTGGATGGGGGCGGCACCCTCGGCGTTGAGCCGTGCCGAGTCAAGCCCCATCTTGTAGAGGTCCGAGATTTTCTGCTCGACGCTCCCCTTGGCCGCCTCCATCTTCGTCATCTCCTGGAAGAGGTCGTTGATGCGCTTCTGGTTGTTCTCGCCGATTACGTCGAAGGCACCGTAGCGCGAATATTCGGGTTTGAGCGGGTTTTTGGCCTGCCACCCGCCGGTGGCGTACTGATAGAAGTCGACGTTGGGAGCCACCGTGAGGTCCATGTTCGACACGTCGATGGCCGGCGTCTTGGGCGCATTGTTCTGGCAGGCGGAAGCCATACAAGCCATAGCTGCAAGGAAAATGATTTTCTTCATGTGTTGGTTTTTGTTGTGCGGCATGCGGGCGGTCGCAGCGGCGGGCGGCGGGCGGTGGTGCACCCAGCCTCGGGCAGCGGAGGCGGAGGCATCCCCTTGCGGGGAGGCGCCGTTCCGGAGGCGGCCCGTGCCGTCGGGTTCCGAAGTTTTGAGGTCGAGGTAAAATCAAACAGGGGCCGTCTCTTGCGGCCCCCTGCTTGTTTAGTCACGGATGGCCGCTACACCCGGCAGGTCACCGAACTCGATGTACTCGAGCAGCGCGCCGCCGCCCGTCGAGATGTAGGAAACCTGGTCGGCCAGACCGAACTTGTTGATGCAGGCAACCGAGTCGCCGCCGCCGATGAGCGAGTAGGCGCCCTTCTTGGTAGCCTCGGCGATGGCGAGCGCCACCTCCTTCGAACCCGTTGCGAACTTGTCGATTTCGAAGACACCCACGGGGCCGTTCCACAGAATGGTCTTGCAGCCGAGGATGTGCTCGCGGAAAATCTTCTTGCCCTCGTCGGCGATGTCGACGCCTTCCCATCCGTCGGGGATGTTGTTGGCGGGGGCCGTCGAGGTGTTGGCGTCGGCCGAGAAGGCGTCGGCAATCAGGGCGTCGGGCGACATGACGAGCTTGACACCCTTCTGCTTGGCCAGCTCGAGAATCTCGAGGGCCACGGGGAACATGTCGGGCTCGCAAATCGAGTTGCCGACCTTGCCGCCCTGGGCTGCGGCGAAGGTGTAGGTCATACCGCCGCCGATGACAATCGAATCAACCTTCTCGATGAGCGACTTGATGACGCCAATCTTGGTCGAAACCTTCGAACCGCCGATGATGGCGCAGAAGGGATGTGCCGGGTGCTCCATGAGCGACGAGATGGCCTTGACCTCCTTCTCCATCAGGTAGCCGAACATCTTGTCATTGGGGAAGTACTTGGCAATCAGATAGGTCGAAGCGTGCTTGCGGTGAGCCGTACCGAAGGCGTCGTTGATGTAGCAGTCGGCATACGAAGCCAGCTTCTTGACGAACTCCTTCTGGGGACCCTCCTTGAGGGCCTTCTTGGCGGCATCCTTCTCCTCCTTGGTGGCATCCTCGGCCAGGCCGCGGGGCTTGCCCTCCTCCTCGGCGTAGAAGCGGAGGTTCTCGAGCAGTACGACCTCGCCCGGCTTAATCTCCTTGCACATCCGGGCAGCCTTCTCACCCATGCAGTCACCGGCGAACTGGACCTTCACGCCCAGGTTCTTCTCGATGGCGGGGATAATCTGCTCGAGCGAATATTTGGGGTCGGGATTCTTCTTGGGACGGCCCATGTGCGACATCAGAATCACGGCGCCGCCTTCGGCGAGCACCTTCTTGATGGTGGGGATGGCGGCACGGATGCGGGTATCGTCCGTCACCTCGCCCTTCTCGTTGAGGGGCACGTTGAAATCCACGCGGATAATCGCGCGTTTGCCTTTGAAATCGTAGTTGTCAATCGAAATCATAGCTGTTGATTTTTAAGTATTTTAGTTGAAACCTATTGCTTTGCGGATTTTTCCGTGACAAATTTACGGAAATATTTCGGATTCCGTTAGTCAGATAACAGAAAAATATGTTGCGAGGAGGCGGAAACGGGGCGCGGAAGGGGCACGGGCAAGGCGTGGGAGGGAAGAGGCGCGAGAGGGAAGAGGCGCGAGAGTGAAGAGGCGCGAGAGTGAAGAGGCGCGAGAGTGAAGAGGCGCGGGCGAGGCGAAGGACAGAACACGGAACGGCGCCGTTCCCGGAAGGGCGCACTTCGGAAGGGCGCACAATAATATAAATATAATGAGCCGGAGCGGGAGGGCGCGCGGAAAAAGGGAAGAGGGGACGGCGGAGAAGACAAGAGCGGACGGCGGAGAAGACAGGAGGAGCGGTCGGCGGGGAAGACGGGAGGAGCGGTCGGCGGGGAAGACAGGAGGAGCGGACGGCGGGGAAGGCGGGACGAAACGGCAAAAAAACGACAGAAAACGACAAAAAACGGCAGGATGCGGCCCGACAACCCGTAGGGCTTGCAACGTCTGGTTTACAGCGCATTACACCCGAAAAACCGGCGTTTCCGCCCCGGCGGATAACAGATTGTAACCGCAAAAATGAAAATATTTCACCGAAAATACCTCTTTTCCAGAAAAATACCTATCTTTGCTAACAGATTGTCACCCCAAACAAGCCAAAAACCTTAAAACCATAACGAATCATGTACGGAAAAATCAAAGCCCATCTGCAACAGGAGCTCGCCGACATCAAGGCCGCGGGCCTCTACAAGAACGAACGCATCATCTGTTCGCCCCAGCGCGCCGAAATCGAGGTCGGCGGTCGCAAGGTACTGAATTTCTGTGCAAACAACTACCTCGGCCTCTCGGACAACCCCCGTCTGATTGAGGCGGCCAAGCGCGCGATGGACGCCCGCGGCTTCGGCATGTCCTCCGTCCGCTTCATCTGCGGCTGCCAGGACATCCACAAGGAGCTCGAAAAGGCCATCTCCGACTTCTTCGGCACCGAGGATACGATTCTCTACGCTGCCTGCTTCGACGCCAACGGCGGTGTCTTCGAGCCGCTCTTCACCGAGCAGGACGCCATCATCTCCGACGCCCTCAACCACGCCTCCATCATCGACGGCGTGCGTCTGTGCAAGGCCGTGCGCTACCGCTACGCCAACGCCGACATGGCCGAACTGGAGGAGTGCCTCAAGCGCGCCCAGGCGCAGCGCTTCCGCATCATCGTCACCGACGGCGTCTTCTCGATGGACGGCAACGCCGCTCCGCTCGACAAAATCTGCGCCCTGGCCGAGAAGTACGACGCGCTGGTGATGGTCGACGAGTGCCACTCGGCCGGCGTGCTGGGCAAGACGGGCCGCGGCATTACGGAGCTCTTCAACCTGCGCGGCCAGGTCGACATCCTCACCGGCACGCTGGGCAAGGCCTTCGGCGGCGCCGTGGGCGGCTTCACGACGGGCCGCCGCGAAATCATCGACCTGCTGCGCCAGCGCTCGCGTCCCTACCTCTTCTCCAACTCGCTGCCCCCCGCCGTGGTGGGTGCCGGCATCGAGCTCTTCCGCATGCTGGCCGAGAGCGACGAGATTCACGACCGTCTGGTGGCCAACGTCGAGCACTTCCGCAAGGGGATGATGGCTGCCGGCTTCGACATCAAGCCCACGCAGTCGGCCATCTGCGCCGTGATGCTCTACGACGCCAAGCTCTCGCAGGACTTTGCCGCACGTCTGCAGGACGAAGGCATCTTCGTGACGGGCTTCTACTACCCCGTCGTGCCGAAGGGCCAGGCCCGCATCCGCGTGCAGGTATCGGCCGGACACACCTTCGAGCAGCTCGACCGCTGCATCGCAGCCTTCATCAAGGTGGGCAAGGAGCTCAACATCCTCAAGTAGGCTCCGCCGCCCCAATCCGTTCAACCTTAACCAACACGACACAGCCATGCCGAAAATCGCACTGGACGCCATCGACCGGAAAATTCTGAAGTTCCTGATTAAGAACGCCCGCATGCCGTTCCTCGAGATTGCCCGCGAATGCGGCATTTCGGGGGCCGCCATCCATCAGCGCATCCGCAAGCTGGACGAATCGGGGGTCATTCTGGGCAGCCGCCTCATCGTCGACCCCAAGATGCTGGGATTCGACGTGTGTGCCCACATCGGCATCATCATCAAGGACCCGCAGCAGCTCATGCAGACGATGGAGAAGCTGCGCGACGTGCCCGAGATTGTGGAGTGTCACTTCATCACGGGCAGCTACAACATCCTGGCAAAGCTCTATTGTCTGGACAACGAGCATCTGATGCGCACGATTTTCGACGGGATTCTCCGCATTCCGGGCGTCTCCACCACCGAGACCTTCATCTCGCTCCAGGAGGCGTTCCAGCGTCAGGTGAACGTCGACTTCATCGAGGAGTAGCACCCGGGGAGGGGCGATTGAGGGGCCGAAGAGACGAGGAACTTAGGAACCGAGGGGCCGGGAGCGTGCCGAGGAGCCGGAGGGCCGAAGGGCCGGAGGAGCTGAAGGGTCAGAGGCTGAGAAGCTGGAGGACCAAGGAGCCGAAGGCCAGCAACACCCGGACACGAGTCGCGGGCCCACGGACTGCAACACCCGGACACGAGTCGCGGGCCCACAGGCTGCAACACCCGGCCGCACGCTGCGGACCGCATCGACCCCCATTGACAGAGAGGGGCGGAAGCACAAATGCTTCCGCCCCTGCTGTTTTCATCCGGCAGGACTTCCCTCACCGGCACGATTTGCCGCGCCCCGCCCTTCGGTCTGCCGCTGCATGTTCCGCCAGACGATGCATCACCGCCAGATTAAATCCGGCAAAGAGCGCTCCGCCGATGCTCCAGCAGAACACCTCCCCAACGGACAAGCCGCTGCGCGCAACCGCCACGCCCCAAATCAGGGCGCCCGCCGGCAAAGCCACGACTGCCGAGACCATTCCGGGAAACATGCACCCTACGACGAGCGCTTGAAGTCCGTGAAGAAGCAGATGCAGCAGAAAAGCCGCAAACAGAGCCAGCCAGGGGCGCAAATCACACGAAAGGGCCGCATAAAGGGTCGCAGCAACCACCAAAAGGCTCTCTTCGAGCGCAATGGCCGCAAACCAGCCTCGGGAAATCCGCCCCAATCGGGCAAAGAGCGCCCCCAGACGGGGATGACGGGCCGTCAACATCCTGCGGTTCCGGAGCGCCCATTCGGGAAGTCCGCCGCCACGGCCCAAAAGACCGAAACACTCCTCGGCCTCGTGCAGCAGAAAGCAGCAGGGAAAGAGCCAGAGCAGCCACCCCGCCGGCAAGAGCATCGAAGGGGCCGCAGACATCACACCTTGGGGGTATAGACCACGCGCTTGGTGGCGAAGAACTCCTCGTCGAAGAAGTCGGAGATGTTGAAAAGCTGCCACTTGAGGTGCGTGGCGGCCAGCTCCTCGGCCAGGTCGCCCCCCTTCAGGTAGAGGATTCCGTTGGGCAGCGTGCCGTGCTGTCCCCGCTCGATGCGGTTCCAAATCCACCCCACGAAGGTCGCCATCTCGGTCACGGCGCGCGAAACGACGTAGTCGAAGCGCTCGGTGAGCTGCTCGACCCGCACGCAGCGCGCCTCGAGGTTGGTCAGTCCGAGCGACGAGCGGACCCCCTCGACCACCGTGATTTTCTTGCGGATGGAGTCGGCCGCCACGAAGTGCGCCTCGGGGAAGAGGACCGCCAGCGGCACCGACGGGAAGCCGCCGCCGCACCCCACGTCGAGGATGCGCGCCCCGGCATCGAAGCGGCAGACCCGCGCGATGGCCAGCGAGTGGAGCACGTGGCGCAGGTAGAGCTGGTCGAAGTCCTTGCGCGAGACGACGTTGATTTTGGCGTTCCAGTCGGCGTAGAGGTCGTACATGGCGGCAAAGCGGTCGCACTGCTCGGGGCTCAGGTCGGGAAAGTATTTCAGTATCAGTTCCATGGCCGGGATATGTTTCGGTGTGTGGTTCGGTTGCGTGGTGTCCGGGCTCTATGTTCGCATTTTTCCGGGGTCTTCCGGGGATTTTCCAGAATTTTCCAGAGATTCGGGGGTTATCCAGTTTTTCGGGGATTCGGGCGCTGTTTCGCGGCGGGTTCCGTGGCAGTCGGCGGCCGAAGCAGGCTTTCCGGTTTTTTCGGGCTCTGTCTCGTTGCAGGTTGTCGCGGCAGTCGGCGGCCGAAGCTGGTTTTCCAACTGCCCGCGTCCCCGGATTATTTGCTCCCCCGAACGGCTCGCGCCCCGCCTACTCGCCCCGGGCGATAAGACGGCACATCTGCTCGCGGGCGCGGTGAATCTGCGTCTTGACCGTCCCGAGCGGGAGCCCCAGCTTGGTGGCTATCTCCTCGTAGGAGTACTCGTCGAAGAAGCGCATCCGTATCAGCTCGCGGTAGCGCGGCGTGAGCTGCTCAAGGTAGTGTTCGAGCTGCGTCCGCTGCTGCAGGTTGATGAAGCGCTCCTCGGGGGTCGGCGTCGGCGACGGCGGCGAGGCGAAGCGCTCGTCGATGGGGAGCTCCTCCTGACGCTTGCGCACGTAGTCGATGAAGGTGTTGCGGGCGATGGTGTAGAGCCACTGCCCGAAGGTGTAGTCGGGACGGTAGCGGTGGAGGTTGATGTAGACCTTGATGAAGGTCTCCTGCAGCAGGTCGTCG
>OJNZ01000576.1_pt1 | contig 25552 bp, 38 predicted proteins | sample 1598001 | NCBI WGS metagenome assembly OJNZ01 (sample SAMN01915225, study PRJEB22387) | human gut metagenome | isolation source: stool | host: Homo sapiens | place: USA | reverse complement strand
GTCGACGACGAGGAGCTGCTGGATCTGGTCGAGATGGAGATCCGTGAGCTGCTGAGCGAGTATGACTTCCCCGGCGACGACACCCCCATCATCCGTGGCTCCGCTCTGAAGGCTCTGGAGTCCACCTCCAAGGATCCTGATGCACCCGAGTATGCTTGCATCAAGGAGCTGATGGACGCTGTTGACAGCTATATCCCCAACCCCGATCGTGAGGAAGACAAGCCCTTCCTGATGCCCATCGAGGATGTCATGACCATTTCCGGCCGTGGTACTGTTGCTACCGGTCGTGTTGAGCGTGGCATTGCTAAGGTTGGCGATGCAATGGAGATTGTTGGCATTAAGCCCGATCGTCTGAGCACCACCATCACCGGCCTGGAGATGTTCCGTAAGTCTCTGGACTTCGCTGAGGCTGGCGATAACATCGGCGCTCTGCTGCGTGGTGTTGACCGTACCCAGATCGAGCGTGGCCAGGTTCTGGCTAAGCCCGGCACTGTCCATCCCCACAAGGTCTTCGAGTCTCAGGTCTACGTTCTGACCAAGGACGAAGGCGGCCGTCACACCCCCTTCTTCTCCAACTATCGTCCTCAGTTCTACTTCCGTACCACTGACGTGACCGGCATCATCACCCTGCCCGAAGGCACCGAGATGTGCATGCCCGGCGATAACGTTCAGATGCACGTTGAGCTGCTGACCCCCGTTGCTATGGAAGAGGGCCTGCGTTTCGCTATCCGTGAGGGTGGCCGTACCGTTGGTTCCGGCGTTGTTGGCAAGATCATTGAGTGATTTTGACCCTCTGCGCCTGTTCTAAGGCAAAAGGTTAAACTTACAAAGAGCCTTCCCATTCCGGAGAGTGGGAAGGCTCTTTTTGCGCTAACAGATCCTCTGCCCGAGATGGCAGGGGATTTTTGTTTTTGCCAAAAAGTGCTTTACAAATAAAGGTTGTTATGATATGCTGACATTAAAGAAACAAGATGTCGAAGAATGGAGGACGGCACTATGGCGTTTGACTATAAGAAGGAGTACAAGGAGTTTTATCTTCCACCCAGGAAGCCGGGTATTGTAACTGTTCCGCCGATGAATTTTGTGTCTGTACAGGGCAGGGGAGACCCCAATGAACCAGGTGGGGAATATCAGGCGGCAATGGAGTTGCTGTATGGCATTGCCTTTACCATCAAGATGAGCTACAAGGGAAGCCATAAGATCGACGGTTACTTTGAATATGTTGTCCCACCGTTGGAGGGTTTGTGGCATCAAGAGGGGGTGGACGGTGTGGACTACGCCCACAAAGAATGCTTTGAGTGGACAAGTATGATCCGCCTGCCGGATTTCGTGACCCGGGAAGTGTTCGATTGGGCCGTTCAGGAAGCGACTGCAAAAAAGAAGAAGGATTTCTCCAAAGTGCAGTTCCTCCACTATGATGAGGGACTTTGTGTGCAGTGTATGCATGTTGGTTCTTATGATACTGAACCGGAGACGCTGGAGCAGATGGATGCTTTTGCGCGGGAACAGGGTTATGAGACAGAGTTTACAGGGCACCGCCGTCACCACGAAATTTACCTCAGCGATCCGCGCCGGACAGCACCGGAAAAATTGAAAACGGTGCTGCGGCATCCTGTTCGCGTAAAATAAAATCGGGAAAGTTCACAAAGACTGTCGATTTTCGTTGTGAGATGTGCTATACTATATCTATCTGTAAAATTCCATTGGATAGAAAAGGGAGGAGAACATCATGCAGCATGAAACTGTCATCGTGCTGGACTTTGGCGGCCAGTACAATCAGCTGATCGCGCGCCGTGTCCGCGAGAACAATGTCTACTGTGAAATCTATTCCTACAAAACTGACCTGTCGGTCATCAAGGCGAAGAACCCCAAGGGCATCATCTTCACCGGCGGCCCCAACAGCGTCTATCTGGAAGATTCGCCCACCATCGACCCCGAGATCTTCAACTGGGGCATCCCTGTGCTGGGAATCTGCTACGGCAGCCAGCTGATGATGCACCTGCTGGGCGGTCATGTCTGCCGCGCCCCTGAGCGTGAGTACGGCAAGACCGAGGTCTTTGTGGACAACAGCAGCAAGATGTTCGAGGATGTTCAGCCCTCCACCATCTGCTGGATGAGCCACAATGACTACATCGAGCAGGCAGCCCCCGGCTTCAAGATCACCGCACACACTGTGAACTGCCCTGTGGCTGCTGCAGAGAACGCCGAGAAGGGCCTGTACGCTGTTCAGTTCCACCCGGAAGTGCTCCACACCGCTGAGGGCAAGAAGATGCTCCGCAACTTCGTGTATAACGTCTGTGGCTGCTCCGGCGACTGGAAGATGGACTCTTTCGTGGAGAACAATGTCAAGGCTCTGCGGGAGCGCATTGGCGACGGCAAGGTGCTGTGCGCCCTGTCCGGCGGCGTGGATTCCTCTGTGCTGGCTGCGATGCTGGCAAAGGCCATCGGAAAGCAGCTGACCTGCGTGTTTGTGGATCACGGCCTGCTCCGCAAGAACGAAAAGGAAGAGGTCTGCTCTGTCTTTGGCCCGGGCAATGCCAACGGCTTTGATATCAACTTCATCTGTGTGGATGCCCGTGACCGCTATTTCAGCAAGCTGGCCGGTGTTACTGAGCCCGAGCGCAAGCGCAAGATCATCGGCGAGGAGTTCATCCGCGTCTTTGAGGAGCAGGCAAAGCAGATCGGCAAGGTGGATTTCCTGGCACAGGGCACCATCTATCCCGATGTTGTGGAGAGCGGCCTGGGCGGCGAATCCACCGTCATCAAGAGCCACCACAATGTCGGCGGCCTGCCCGATACCGTGGACTTCAAGGAGCTGGTGGAGCCTCTGCGCAACCTGTTCAAGGATGAGGTGCGTCAGGTTGGCCGCGAACTGGGCCTGCCTGAGTATCTGGTCAGCCGTCAGCCGTTCCCCGGCCCCGGTCTGGGCATCCGCATCATCGGCGAGGTGACCCCTGAGAAGGTTGCCATCGTGCAGGATGCAGACGCAATCTGGCGTGAGGAGATCGCCAAGGCGGGTCTGGATAAGGAGATCAACCAGTATTACGCCGCTCTGACCAATATGCGCAGCGTCGGCGTGATGGGTGACGAGCGTACCTATGACTATGCTGTGGCCCTGCGTGCCGTGACCACCACCGACTTCATGACGGCTGAGAGCTACAATGTGCCCTGGGATGTTCTGGGCACCGTGACCAGCCGCATCGTCAATGAGGTCAAGCACGTCAACCGTGTGTTCTACGATTGCACCGGAAAGCCGCCTGCCACCATCGAGCTCGAATAATGAAATATGAGAAAATGAAACGTTGCTACGTTTGAAAATAATGAATTTTGAGACGAGTGACATCATTTTGACATCAATATTTCCTGAAAACGCCTCTGAGACGAGGTGGAAACAGGGGAATTGGAAAACATTCAAGAATAATTGAAAAGCCTCGGAAAGCTACGAACAAACGTGACTTTCCGGGGCTTTTTTGACATCGTGACATCACAAAAACGGCAGTGACATCACCCGATTTTGGCCGAGCGCAGAGAAACCAGATTGACAACATCTGTTTCCCCGGTTTCCGTTAGGCTCTCCAGCTGGGTGACAAGCTCCTTCTGCTTGTTGGGGTAGAGGTGTGCATAGGTTTTCAGCACGACGGCGACCGTATCCCCGATGCGTTTTGCGACGAGAAGGGCCGAATAGCCCAGCTCGATGCAGAGGGAAACGTGGCTGTGCCGCAGGTCATGGACACGGATATCGGGCAGGCCGGTCAGCTGGGTGCAGCGGGTCAACTCCTTGTTGAGGGCACTGGATGTCATGTACAGGATGCGGTCATCAGGGCCGAGGTCATAGAGCCGGGAGCAGTAGGCCCGGATTTCTTCGGCCAGCCAGTGGGGGATGGGAATGACCCGGTTTCCGTTCTTCTTGCTGTTCTTCGTGGGGCCGATGTGGTCCTGACCCTTTTTTCTGCGGTAGTTCTTGTAGATCCTGAGCTGGTCGTCGCCGCTGAGGTCTCTGGGGCTCAAGGCCAGCATTTCACCTTCACGACACCCGGTCCAGAACAGGATGTCAAAGGCCAGCAGGTACGCTTCGTTGCGGAACTCCTTGCGAAGCACCCGGTACTGCTCCTGCGTGATGATAAGCATTTCTCCTGCGGACGAAGAACCCATGGAACCAGCAGCGTCGCAGGGGTTCACTGTGATGCCGTAGAAGGTCTTGGCGTAGTTGAACAGGGCCGTCAGCTGGGAGTGGATGCTACGGAGATAGGTTTCGGAGTAGGGCAGGCCAGTGGCTTCACCGTCGAGCCTGATTTGCTTCTGCCATTCCCGGACATCGAGGGGCGTGATCTCGTTCATCTTCCGCTTTCCGAGGTAGGGGATGATCTTGGTCTTGAAGATGTTTAGCTTGGTGTCGATGGTGGATTCCCGAAGGTGCTGCTCCATATCATCGAAGTAAACCTCTGCGAAGCTGGCAAGCATCATATCGCAGCTCTTGGCCTTCGTAAGCCGAAACTCACGCTCCCATGCCTGAGCTTCACGCTTGGTTTTGAAGCCCCGCTTGCGCTTCTGGCGGTGCGCTCCGGTGAAATCACAATAGCGGAACTGGCAGTACCACGTTCCGGCCTTTTTGTCTTTGTAGCACGGCATAATTGACCTCCAATTTTCGATAATTCAGGTGTTAGAAATCCCCGACCATATTATATGGCCGGGGATTGTGTTTTTGTAGGTAATTTGTTGGGTTATTGCAGGGAGCGAGATTTAATATCGCAGGGCGTTAGAAGGGGCTGACAACGGCGCAAAAATGGTGTATTGTGTCCTCAGAACCGGGGAGAAATGATGGGATGAATTTGGAATGAAAAAATTTCTGCCAGCAGTTTCTATGCGTCGCCGATGAACAGAATACCCCTGCTGTGGGGATGGGAAACACCTGCCGCATGGAGGGCCGGAAAGCACCCTTGATGCCCGGATTTCTGTAAATGTTAAGAAATTATGAAAACCCAAACGGTTATTTTGGGTTTCGTTGGGTTTCTCTGGGTTATGTTGGGTTTTTTCGGTTTTTGAAAAATGCAAAAATAAGCCTAAAAAACATCAAAATCGCAAATTCAAAGATTGAAATTTTGAACAAAAGATGAAATTTTCATCGAAAGATTAAATTCACTGAATCGCTTCTTTTTGATGAGTATGAATTTTCTGTTAAAACCGACTGGGTTTTTTGGGTTTTTTTAGAAACCCAGAATAACCCACCAAAACCCAAAACGCCCAAGAAAAAGAAGAAGATAATAGTATATGATGACTCCTATCGTCGTCATCATCCGCGCGTGCGCGCGTTATAAGGGCGACGAGGACGACGAATCTTTCTGTTCTCTCTGTGATTTGAGAAAGCGAGCATACTCGATAACCCTTTGATACTCGTCATCGGTCAAATCCAGTTGCGACAAAGCAGGGTCATCGGTGCGGCCCAGCAAGTAGTCTACCGAACAGCCCAGCTGCTCCGCAATCGCAACGATTCCCTCAATCCGGGGATAAGAACCGCCGGCCTTCATCGACGAGAGAGTGTTCTTACCCAGCTGGCAGGTGGCAAGGAGATCTTTGACAAGCACTCCCTTGGCATGGGCGGCTTCTTTAATGCGCTCGGCAACCTGAGAAGAAGTGTACAAGAAAAGTGCCTCCATTCTGTGCAAAACATAGAATCCCTGAGTTTTGGGAGAAAATACAGTTGTAATCCCTGAATTATGGGATATAATAACACTTGAACGAAACAAATGTCAGATTGACAAGGAGAATGAGCCATGAAAGAAGTCACCTACGAAACCCTGAGCACAGCGGTGCGGGCTCTGAGCGAGCGGATCACCGCACTGGACGAGCGCATCGAGGTCAGCTTGGCGTTCGGCAATCCCGTGAAGCTGAAGCTGTCCGTGGACTGCTTCGGTCTGTTGTCGCCGGAAGGGGCGGCAGATCTGGCCCAGCATCTGGAATCCGCAGCGACCCTCGCCAAGGACTTCAAGTACAACGGCTGTACCGTCCTGCGGTGATGGGTCAGCGATTGACCTCGGGGTTTTCGGTTCTGCCGAGAAGGTAGTCCACCGAACATCCCAAAAAGTCTGCGATTCGGGCAAGGGTGTCCGCAGCGGGCATCTTGCCATGGCGCATATGAGACATGGTATTCGAGCCGAGGCCGAGTTCTTCCAACATGGCCTTGAGCGATACGCCCTTTTCCTTGGCTGTAGATTTGATACGCATTGCGATATCGGGAGGGTTGTACATGAAATCACCTCAGCCTTAGCGGTTGACTTCAGGGCTCTCCGTGCGGCCCAGCAGGTAATCGACGGAGCATCCCAGTTGATCGGCAATTTTTGCGAGGGTATCAGCTTTCGGCATGGATGTTTTCATGTTGGACATGGTGTTGAAGCCAAGGCCAGCATCGGCAAGGACCTGCTTGACCGGGATATGCTTCAGCTTGGCACAAGCCTTTATGCGCTCTGCGATATCGGGAGAATTGTACATGAAATCACCTCAACCTCAGCGGTTTATCTCAGGGTTGTCAGTACGGCCCAAGAGATAATCTACCGAGCAGTCGAAGTAATCGGCCAGCTGAATCAGAATTTTCCCAGAAGGCGGTTCACCGACGTTTTTCCAGCGGGTCACTACGCCGGATGATATACCAAGCTCCTTGGCAACAGGGTTGGGCTTGGTGTTGTGAGCTTGGCATAGCTGGTAGAAACGATCCCAAAACGTCAAAGAAAGCACCTCGATTTTGTGAAAAAGATAGAATCTCAAAAAAATGAGAAAAAGCGTTGAAATCTCATTTCAGTGAGATTATAATAACACTTGAACGAAACAAGTGTTAGATAAGCGAAGGAGAGCAAAGATGTTTGACAAAGAGCTCATGAAGCAGCTGGCAACTATTCCGACCCAAAATCGGGCAGAATGGTTTGCAGAGCGTGACAAGCTGGAAACACTTGCCGGTGAAATGACGCGCCTGAACGTGAAGGACATGGTGTCGAAGTACGGCATCGCACGGGTGCTGCGGGTTCTGGCAGCGACAATCAAGTGCAACCCCGAGGACTACGATGCGGATGTGGTGGAAATGGCGGGATGGATCCCGCCGGTTCGTTCGGGTCGAAATGCCGAGATGTGGTTTAGTTCGACCATCCACAGGGCATACGTCCAAGATTTATTTCGTCAATATGCGAACCTACGCAGGCTGTGAGAAAGGAGCCTCAACCATGAAAAGCGTGATTTTCACCTACACCAGCCGGGCAAGGGGTCAGGAGGGCGAAGCCTCCACGAACATCCTGCTGGAAGATGCGCAGGCCGCAGCGGTCAAGGCCGCCTACGACAACCGGAAGGGGAGCAGCGAAATCTCAGACATCCTCCTGCGGTGCAAGGTCGATGACCTGTGTGCCGCCAGCGAGACGCTGAGAGGCCGCAGGTACGTCCACGACAGCATCAAGACCGTTGAGATCAGGGAGGTTTGAGCCATGATGGACAGCAAGCGTAGAGCGAATCTCGAGATCCGCAAGGATTACTTGGAGCGGGGCTGGACACTGAGAGCCAACATCAACCCGGCCTACATCCGGCTCCTTCGGCGGAGCGGCAAGGAGTACGGCCAGCGTGTGGCGCAGGCAATTCGCCGCGGCGATTCTCAGCGGGCAGACAAGCTCCTGCAGGATGCAAGGGAGTGCCGCACCCACATCCACATCCGGGAGAGCGCAGCACATCACGACAAGTTCCTGCACGATGCACTCGGTATGCCAATCGCCGTCTGGGATCGGGAAGATGGCAAGCTCCACTCTCTGGCCTACGAGGACTAAGCATTTCTATCCACACTCTCTGCGAAGGGGAGCGACCAGCTGAATTTCTGCAAATGTTAAGAAATTATGAAAACCCAAACGGTTATTTTGGGTTTCGTTGGGTTTCTCTGGGTTATGTTGGGTTTTTTCGGTTTTTGAAAAATGCAAAAATAAGCCTAAAAAACATCAAAATCGCAAATTCAAAGATTGAAATTTTGAACAAAAGATGAAATTTTCATCGAAAGATTAAATTCACTGAATCGCTTCTTTTTGATGAGTATGAATTTTCTGTTAAAACCGACTGGGTTTTTTGGGTTTTTTTAGAAACCCAGAATAACCCACCAAAACCCAAAACGCCCAAGAAAAAGAAGAAGATAATAGTATATGATGACTCCTATCGTCGTCATCATCCGCGCGTGCGCGCGTTATAAGGGCGACGAGGACGATGACTTCCGCTGGCTCAAAATGAAGTGCAGATAGTCTGTAACACTTTTGCGTTCTTCATCTGTCAGATTCTGAAAATCGGAAACAAGACTTTGCATGGAGGCGGGAACTGAAACCTCTGTAAGCGGATCGTTGGAATCAAAAGGAATAGCCGAATCTGAGTAGTAGCTCAGCGGATATAGATGCAGATGATACCTGAAAAAATGCAACAAGTTCGCATAGTTCAGAGCAGATGGCATACGTTCCTCAAAAAAAATTCTCAAGAGAACTTCATAGGGCTGATCCAGCGCAACGGAAATATTCCGAATAATCTTTTCGAGTTCGGAACCAACTCGAGGAAGCTCATGGACGGCAGTCAGCTGTTCAACAGGCACTTCAAAATAATCAGCGAGCTTGTGCAGCGTTGGATCAGAAGGAACTTTGCCCTGTTTCCATCCAGTTGCTGCAGCATTAGATAGCCCGATGGCGTGCGCCACACCGGAAGGCGTTACTTTTTGGCCGGTTTTTCGCTCTTGCTCAACGCATAAGTGAACAAAATTTTCGTAAAAGCTCATAAATACTCCTTGTGATTTGTGCATTATGCTGAAAGTTAGAAAAACTAACAAAACGGACTTGAAAGTTAACTATTCGAGCTGTATAATGGGCACACAGAGTTAGAAAAGTTAATACAAAAAAACCAAAGTCAAAAAAGTTAACTCATAAATCTATTATAACACTGCAAGTTAATTTATTCAACTGGAATCTGAAGAAGAGGAGGGGAAACATGAAGAATCCACATAAAGCACTTCCTGCAGAATGGACAGGAGAACTTCTCGGGAGAATGCACAATCGCCGTGTATCGGCAAGAGATATTGCAAACGAACTCGGCGTTACACCTGCATATGTCAGCCAGATTTTCAATGGGGATAAAACTCCACCGGATGCAAAAGAACGCTTGAACGCTGCATATGAAGCCATTGTGAGCCGAAGAGAGAGGGAGAAGTCGTGGAGAAACTGATTCCAATTGATTACGCCAATCCTGAGCGGCCCACCGTCAGTGGCCGGGAGCTTCACAAGTTTCTTGAAGTTGGTGCAGACTACCGGCATTGGTTCCCCCGTATGGTTGAGTATGGCTTTGAGGAAGGCAAGGATTTCAACCCGGTCAAAATTGACCGGGTTCAGGATGAGGGCGGACGTAAGGTCACCCGAATGGTGGACGACCACCAGCTTACCATCCCGATGGCGAAGGAGTTGTGTATGCTCCAGCGCAACGAGAGGGGAAAGCTGGCCCGGAAGTACTTCTTGGCCGTGGAGGAACAGTGGAACAGCCCGGAAGCTGTGATGCGGCGGGCGGTTTTGCTGGCCGACAAGAAGGTGAAGCTGCTCCAGAGCGAGAAGCGGGAAATGGCGGCGCAGGTGGAGGATCTCACCCCCAAGGCGGCTTTTGCAGATGCGGTGTGTTCCAGCGGCAACAGCATCCTGATCGGGGAGCTTGCAAAGCTGATCTCTCAGAATGGGGTTCCGATTGGCCCTCAGCGATTGTTCTGCTGGATGCGGGAGCATGGATACCTGATCCGGCGGCGGGGCGACGAGTACAACCTGCCGACGCAGAGGTCGATGGAGCGTGGATGGTTTGAGTTGAAGCAGACCGCCGTGATTCATTCCAGCGGGCGCACAATCGTGTCCATCACGCCAAAAGTTACAGGAAAAGGACAGATTTACTTCATCAATCTGTTTTTGTCGAAGAAGAAAGGAGAAGAGAGCATGAAAAAAGTTCCGCTGCCTAGCTGGTGTGTGGAAGTGAAGCGGGCGATGATCGAGCATGGCGACATGACCGTCACCGATCTGGCGAAGGAGACCGGCTACTCCCGGTCTCACATCAGCAGCATCGTCAACGGTTCTATGCGGCCGTCCGGCGAGGTCAAGGATGCCATTGAGAACTGCCTTGGCATCCACTGAACCCTGTATCAATTCTAGCAGAAAGGAGGGGAAAGCGAAATGGCGCGTGATTCCCAGAATATCTACAAAAACGCCCGGAAATCTGCCGGATTGACACAGGAGAAGGCGGCGCAGTATTTGAACGTTTCCGTCGATTCCCTGCGGGATTACGAGGGCGACGAGCGGCCGGTGCCGAACGATGTCGCCAGCGCAATGTGCGACGTGTATCAGGTGCCGTATCTGGCGGTCCAGCATCTCCGGCAGTCCTCAAAGTTGGGGGAGCGGGTCGTTCCCGAAATCCAGCTCAAGGATTTCCCGGAAGCCGTTCTGGGCGTTCTGGCCGCTGTTCAGCGGTTCGTGGCAAAGCGAGACGCTATGATCGAGATTGCCGCAGACGGGCAGGTCACAGAGGACGAGCAGGCAGAGTGGAACGGGATTCTGAAGCTCATTGACGGCCTGAACATGGCGGCGACCAGTATGAAATTCACGAAGGGAGGACAAATCAAATGACACTTGCCCCGAATACCTTTATCGGCGCAGCAGAGATTACGGAGATCGTGGGATGCAGCAAGAGCCGAGCCTACCGGTTTATCCGGCAGATGAATGCGGAACTGGAAGCCAAGGGCTACCTCGTATTCCCGGGTCGAATTCCGTACCGCTACTTTCTGGAACGTTTTGGACTTGTGGAGGAACCGAAGGATGCAAAAACGGATCGTTCCGCTGCTGGCGACGCTGGCAGCGCAGATACTGCTGGCCGGAAGCATCGGCGCAGCAGCAACCGCTTCAATGTCGAGGCAAGCTGAGATCACGGTCATCGAGATCCCGCTTCGGGCAGAGATCAGCCAGACAAGCTGCATCCGCACAGACCCGGAGCCGTACCCGACAGCGGCCTGCACCGTTCCGCTTGACGATGGCCTTCAGCGGTACACCGAAGAAATGTGCGATTTGTACGATGTTCCGTTAGAGCTTGCCTATGCAGTCATGCAGGTGGAGAGCCAGTACACGGTGGATGCCACCAGCACCACCGGAGATTATGGTCTGATGCAGATCAACAGCATCAACGCCGAGTGGCTGGAAAGCGAGCTTGGGATCACCGACCTGCTGGATGCCCGGCAGAACATCACGGCGGGCTGTTACATACTGGGTCAGCATCTCGAACAGTACGAGGGCGATATCAACCACGCACTGATGGCTTACAACCTCGGCACCGGCGGGGCGGCAAAGGCCTGGAACGCCGGAACCCGCAGCACGGCCTACACCGACAAGGTGTGGAAGGCCATGATTGAACTTCTGGAGGCAGAAAGGGATGTTTCTTGAGATGATGCAGAACTACGCAGAAAAGCGGCTCATTTACGACGTTTTTGCTACCTATCGGGATGTGCAGGATGCGGCGGCGGAGATGTCGAACGTCCTGCCGTGCCCCCGGTGCGGGCGGATGAACATGAAGATGCGCCTGCACAGCAATGCTCTTTCCCGCAGAGTGCCGGGCATTATGATCTGCGACCGGTGCGGGACAGAGGAAGCGTTTGAAGCCGTGTCGGGGAGACCCAAGTACGTTCAAGACTGGGCCCTCGTCAAGAACTACATGAAGGGAGTAGAAAGCAGATGAAAGCTGAACGGAAAGAACGGAAGATGCCGCTGTCCGGCTGGGTCATCGTTGGCCTGCTGGATATACTGGCGGGCGTGATCGCCGGGGAGCTGGTGGCGTTCTGGGCTCTGCCCTATGCCTACAACTGGCGTGGCTACATGGCAATCGGCGGCGAATGGATTCTGATTCTCCTTGCGACCGCAGGGGCCGCAATGTGGATGCACTCCCTGCTGATGGACTGGATTTTCGGAGGGAAGAAACATGGTAAGGTGCGCTCGGTGTCACCGAGTTCTCACCGATCCGGGGGCAATCGAGGCCGGGTACGGCGCGAAGTGTTACGCCCGGGAGTTCGGGAAGAAGCTCAAATCACCTGCAAAATGCCGTCCAGAGCGGCGCAGAACCGGCACTCCGCCTAAAAGTCAGGCGGGAGAACAGATCGTCGGTCAGCTTTCCGTATATGACATTCTTGCCCGGAATGAGCAAGAAAAAAGCACCGGCCCAGATGGTCGGTGCGCTACAAATGGATGAAGACCCGCATAATCCGGTGACATCCGATGCAGGAACATCGGACCGGAAAATGCAGGTCTCCACTACACACAACCATATTGTAGCACAAAGCGTTGAGTTTTTCAACACTGGTACGGAACGGCGGCTGAAGGAATCTCTTTGCTGCCGTTTTTCTATACAAAAAATCAAGGAGGCACACATGGAAAAAGAACTGAGCCCGACCGTCTGGACGGGTGAGCAGCTGATCGTGGTGGAGCAGCTGCCGATTATTACCGAACAGTTGCACAGCATCAAAGACAGGGCACAGGCGGATGTCGCAGATGCGTTGTCGCTGGCCTGCACCGAGGAAACCCTGAAGGTCGTCAAGGAACGCCGGGCGGAACTGAACCGCCAGCGGAAGGATCTGGATGCCCGCCGGATGGCCGTCAAAAAGCAGATTATGAAGCCCTTCGAGGATTTCGATGCGGTCTACAAGGAGTGCGTCACGGATGTCTACGGCCCGGCAGACGACCAGCTGAAGGAGAAGATCACGGACGTGGAAGCCGGTCTGAAAGCCGCCAAGGAGGAAAAGGTCGTTGCCTACTTTCAGGAGTTGGCAAAGGCGGCGGATGTCGAGTGGGTGCAGTATCAGGACATTGGCATTGTGGTGACCCAGACGGCCAGCCTGAAATCCCTGAAAACGAAGGTCAAGGAGTACATCGACCGCATTGCGGCGGATGTGAACTGCATCAACACGATGGATGGAGCCCCGAAGATCATGGCCGAGTACAAGCTCTGCCGGAATCTGGCGGTTTCCCTGAACACTGTCCGCCAGCGGAAAGACCGCATTGCCCGGGAGGAAGCGGAGCGGAAGCAGCGGCTTGAAACCCAGCTTCGGGAGCAGGAGGCAGAATCCGCCGTTCTGGATGCCGCAGAGGAAGAACTGATGGCTCCAAGCGTTCTCGGTACGGAGGACGTGGAGGAAGCTCCCGACGAGCAGGAAGAAGTGCAGCAGGAAAGCAACGCCCGGGTTATGAGCGCAAAGTTCGCTTTCATGGGCCGCACGTTCCAAGTCCGGGGCAGTCTGGAGCAGCTTCGTGGTCTGAAGGCCTTCGTCAACGGCAAAATCAATGAGATTCAGACCTACATGACCGACAACGGCATTGAAAATCAGGAGGTAAGCGACCATGAGTAAAGCTGTACAGCCGCAGAAAATGCGCTTCTCTCAGGCAATCCAGACCACGAAGTACAAGAATCTGGTGAACAACACGCTGGGCGACCCAGCCCGTGCCGGGCGGTTCATTGCGAACATCACGTCCGCTGTTGCCGTCAACCCGGCTCTGCAGGAGTGCAACCCCGGCACCATCCTAGCCGGTGCGCTTCTGGGAGAGAGCCTGTTCCTTCAGCCGTCGCCCCAGCTGGGTCAGTTCTATCTGGTGCCCTTCAAGTCCAAGGCCAAGTACGACCGGGATGGGAACATGATCGAACCGGCCAGCGTCAAGGCACAGTTCGTTTTGGGGTACAAAGGCTACGTCCAGCTGGCCCTGCGCACAGGCCAGTACAAACGGCTGAACGTCATCGAGGTCAAGCAGGGTGAGCTTGGCGGCTGGGATCCTTTTGAGGAACGTTTCGGCCAGATGCACTTCATCGAAGACTTTGAACAGCGGAAAGCGATGCCTACGGTGGGTTATGTGGCCTTCTTTGAATACCTCAACGGCTTCCAGAAGACGCTGTATTGGACGATGGAGCAGATGATGGCTCATGCCGACAAGTACAGCCAGGCGTTCAGCGCAGCGGCGTACAAGAAGCTTCTGAACGGCGAAATCCCCCAGAAGGATCTGTGGAAGTACTCCAGCTTCTGGTATAAGGATTTTGATGGCATGGCGAAAAAGACCATGCTCCGCCAGCTGATTTCCAAATGGGGCATTATGACCGCTGAGATGACTACTGCCTATTTGCGGGATGGTCATACGATTATGCCGGATACGACCAGCGGCGACCTGCTGCCGGAGATGACCGATGTACCGGAAGCCGAGCCGCCGGTGGAGCAGGAACAGCCCAAAATCGAGCGGACGGCCAAAACGATGGATTTGCCGGAGCCGGAAGCGGATGCCGTAGAAGAAGCCGTTGATCTGGCTTCACTCTGATGGTTAAGTACAACATCATCTCGACGGGGAGCGATGGGAACGCCACGATTCTGGAGGATTTCTTGCTGATAGACTGCGGCGTTCCCTATAAGGCACTGGAAACGTATGTGGCGAAGCTGAAGCTGGTACTGTTGACCCATATCCACAGCGATCATTTCCAGAAGCGCACCATCAAGCGGCTGGCCGAGGAGCGGCCGACGCTGCGGTTTGGGTGCTGCCGGTGGCTGATTCCGCCGCTTCTGGCTGCTGGGGTGCCGGAACGTCAAATCGACGTGCTGACCCCCAGAACCATGTACGGCTACGGTCTGTGCAATGTGATCCCGTTCATGCTGGTACATAATGTGCCGAACTGTGGGTACAAGGTGCATTTTCCGGCCGGAAAGGTGATTTACGCCACCGACACCAACAATCTGAACGGGGTGCAGGCACTCGGCTATGACCTCTATCTGATTGAAGCAAACTATCGGGATGAGGATATTCAGGCCAAAATCGAAGCGAAAAAGGCAGCTGGACAGTATGCCTATGAGATGCAGGTCCTCAAGAACCACCTGTCGGAAGCCAAATGCAACGACTTCCTCGTGCGGAATATGGGGTCGAACAGCGTGTATATTCCGATGCACGTTCATGTGGACAAGGAGAAAACGGATGATCGTAACGGCGAAAATCGAGAAGCTGGAGAAGGGTAAGCTCATTCTTCAGCCGGATACGGATATCAGCCGGTTCCTCGCTCAGAAGCGGCCCCGGCGGGTTGAAATCCGGCTTGATGATGGGCGTACCATCTCTGCCGACCAACGCCGGAAGATCTTCGCAATCATCCGGGATATCGCCCTGTGGTCCGGCCATGAGCCGGAGGAACTGCGGCTTTATCTCCAGTGGGATTTCTGCTCCCGCACCCTGCGGGAGTGGTTCTCCCTCTCGGATTGCGACATGACGACTGCTCGGGAGTTCATTACATATCTGATTTCCTTCTGCTTTCACTGGGGCGTTCCCACCAAGGACAGCCTCCTGACGCAGACGGATGACATCGGCAAATACCTGTATCTGTGCTTGGAAAACCGCCGCTGTGCGATCTGCAACCGCAGAGCCGAGGTTCACCATGTTGACCGAATCGGCATGGGAATGGACCGGGAAAAGGTGGTTCACGTCGGACTTAACGCAATTGCGCTGTGCCGGGCGCACCACGAGGAAGCTCACCGCCGAGAAAAAGCACTGTTTGACGAGTATCACATCTACGGAATCAAGCTGGACCGGCATCTGTGTAAAGTGCTTAGCCTCAATCAAGAGCCGAAAGGGGAGGTGAAGCGTGGCGGCGAATGAATATGTCAAACTTTGGATTGACGATTATCGGCTGCTCCTTGAGCCGTACAGCATGGAGGAACGAGGGCGCATCGTCTGGGCGATGATGGACTATAAGGCAGAGGGCGTTGAGCCGCAGTTTGAGGGTAATGAGCGGTATGCGTGGCCCGCAATCAAAAATAAGATGGATGCGGAAAAAGAAGCATACAGGCGAAAAGCTGCCATCAACCGTGCCAATGGAGCAAAGGGCGGACGGCCACCGAAACCCAAGAAAACCCAGAAAAACCCAGTGGATTTTGAATCTGACGAAAAATCCCCTGATTTGGACGAACAGGCCAAAACCTCGACCGGACCGCCCGACGGCACCCCGGAAACTTACTGGGTCTGGGCTGGGTGCGACAATACGCTCACGCTCTATATGGCTTCAGAGTTCCGAGACCTTCGGGCCGCAGGGGTCGAGGATGCGCTGGTCGTGGCTGTACTCAAAGAGGCGATGGCCCATCAAGCGAAGCAGCCGTGGCGATATGCCAAGCGGCTGCTCGATCAGGCCGAACATCAGGGTATCACGACGCTGGAAGCGTGGGAAAAAGCACACATCACATACAAAGGAAACCGGGTTGACCGGGCAACACCAAGCGGATATGACTTCCTCAGCAATCGAAGTCTGAACGACGACCTGAAACGCATAAGCAGGCGGCGTTTGAAAAAGTCATCGGCGGAGGAAGCTCCGCACGGAGACTAAGGAGGAATTTCCGTGGGAAATAATCTTCGGCATATCAGAGGGCAGGCTCAAAAGGAACTGGTGAAGAAGTTCGATGCCTTTTTTAATAAGGGATACTCCCGCTGGGAGGTCTGGTCGGACTGGGTGACGCTGAGTGCCATTGCGATTTCCAATGCGACAGATGCCTCCCATGCAGAGCAGAGAGAAGCACAGTACAGGACGATATCAAAGAAGTACACCAAACCGGATATGGAACTTTTCTCCGAAATCCTTGCCCTGTTCGTTGTGGCTCTGGAAGAAAACCCGGATCAGGACTTTCTCGGGGAGCTGTATATGTGCTTGGAGCTTGGCAACGACACGGCGGGTCAGTTCTTCACGCCGTATGATGTTTGCTATTGTATGGCACAAATCACAGCAGATATCCCGAGGCTGACGCAGGAAATCAAGGACAAGGGCTGGATATCGGTCAATGACCCAGCCTGCGGCGCAGGGGCTCTGCTGGTGGCCTTTGCCAACGTCTGCAGGAAGAACGACATCAATTACCAGACGCAGGTTCTTTTCGTGGCACAGGATATCGACTATCTGGTTGGCATGATGTGCTACCTGCAAATGAGCCTTCTGGGGATGCCGGGATATGTGGTGATTGGCGACACGCTTGTCAGTCCCGGTACTTCCTATGACCGGCGGGGCCTGATTCCGGCCGACAACGGGAATATCTGGTACACGCCGATGCTCCGCAGGAGCGTCTGGCAATATCGGATTCTGGCAGCACACATGGATGTGCTGACGAGGCCCATGAAGGCACAGCTCGATGCGCCGGAATCCGCAAGCCAGAAAGCCCCTGAAGCCCTTGAGAAGCCAGCAAAACCAAAGAATACGAAAAAGCCAAAACCCGCCCCCATGCCGCCCAAAGAGCCGGAGCAGGAACCGGCCCTTCTGGAGCGGAAAGGCGGTCAGTTGAGCTTTTTCTAATAGGAGGACACTATGGATTCCACTACACACACCACAAATACGGTCGAGTTCGTTGATTGGCGGGCAAAGGCCAAAGAGAAGCTGGAAGCGGAGGACAAGCTGTTCACGGGCAGTCGTTCCGCTCAGACCGTCCAGAGCTATGTACTGCGGGCACTTCTGAGCTTTGCAGATCAGGAGCCGCGGTTCGCAGAGGTGGTCTGCAACACGAAACGAACATTTTCCGAGTGCTGCGCCGCCGTCGTTCACAATGCCGGTGAGGTTTTATCTGACCTCGATGCCTACCGCAAGGCGGTTCAATTCTATTTCCCCAACGCTGAAATTTCGTTTGTGATGAACATCAAGCTGACTGGGGAGGCTCCGACCGAGGAAGAAATGAACAAACCGGCAAAGATCGAGCCGGAACAGACCCCGGATCCCAAGCCGCAGGCGAAGCCCGAAACCCCGCCTAAGGAAAAGACACAGAAGCCCAAAAAGCCGAAGGCGGAGAAGAAGGCTCCCAAGAAGAAGGAGCCGCAGGAAGATTCCATGCAGCTGTCGTTGGAGGGTTGGTGCTGATGATTCTGGGATATAAGGGATTCAAGCCGGGTCTGATCGCAACGCTCGGAGATGGAAGCTACCAGTACCAGCCGGGCGAAGTCAGCAGGACCGACAAGGCAAAGTGTGCCAGCACCGGCTTTCATTACTGTCTGGATCCTCTGGACTGCCTGAACTGGTATCCGTGGGATGGTCAGAATGAAATCTGGGCCATTGCCGCCGGTGGGGACATTGACGAGGACGACTGCGGCACTCGAAGCAGCTGCACCGAGATCGTTCCTCTGCGCAGGCTCAATGAGGACGAACTTCTCTTTATGCACGCAAACTATGTGTTCGACCACCCGGCGCAGGAGTTCAGTGATGTCTACCAGATGCCGTTCCGGGTGGCGTATGGCGAGGGAAAACGGCTGTCCGGGAGACTAGGGGATTGGCTCTGCTTCATCATTCAGAATCCGAAGGAGAAAAGCTGCATCGCATACCCAGTTGACGGGGTGAAGGTTTTGCCAGGCAAAGAGTATACGGCGGATAGTTTGGAGGCGGCGTTACATGAAGAAAGCTGAAGAATTAAAGCTTTACACCCCGGAACCGGAGCGGCCTGAACTGGATGCCGGGCTGTGTATGTCGGTTGCCGAGGGGCAGGGCGCAGGCCGGTACATCAAGGGAAAGACCCTGACCGTGGCCGTTTGGAACAGGGCAAAGGCCCCGCTCGTCGTCTGGCGGTTTTGCGGCGATTACTGGACAGGGGAACTTCGGGACAAAAAGAACCCTACCAGAGGGGAGCTGGATCCCCGTCGAATCGACATTGGCTCTGGTCGTGTCTTGAGTTGGCGCATTGATCTGGCGGCAACCAGCAAGGAATCGGAATTGCTTCGGACCTATTTTGAAGCCAGCTGGAACAGAAATCTGATTGAGATCGTGGAGGATGCCCTTTCCGCACATAACCGGAAAAAGCGTGAACAGCGCAATGCCCGACAAGCTGAGGAAACCAAGGAAGCCCTGAAAAGTCTGCCGGAACCGCCGAAAGATTTTGAAAAGCAGATTTTGGCTGAGTGCGACGATGCCGTGTTCCTCTGGGTGACGGACACCAAGAAGTTGGTGGTCCGGCCCGGCGGGGAGAAAGAGTGGGTGAAGCTTCAGAACTGCCGCTGTGACAGCTGTGGCGGCGAACACACCGTAGAGGGACGGATCCTGAAGCATAAGACCTGGATTCCGTGCCCCTGCTGTGGTAAGCAGATGATGATTTACAATACCCGCTATCCTGCAAAGAGGGTTTGGGCCAACAGGACAGTCCTGTGGAGTAAGCCTCAGGGGGATGGAGTATGGGTTCGCCGCTATCTGGTCTGTTTTGGCTTTGAAAATCATCGGGCGGAGCTGGGAATCTACGCAAGGGATATCCTCTGGACCGACGGCAAGCAGGTCAAGAAGTGGAAATGTGCTTACAGCGTCAGTGAACAGCCGGAATACATCATGTGCCAGAAGGCCACAGTGTCTTCGATGCTGCTGGCCCCGACAGGGCCGTATCAGCCGTATGAGCTGGCGACCATTTCGGAGCAGGTCAAAGCGGATCTCCGCAAGGCGCTGAAAACGGAATGGATGTACCAGTACGATGACCGGCTGAACTTCCTCTGGGAGGTGCGCCAGTGGGATGCGATTCGTAGATACCCGATGGCCGAAAGCCTGATTAAGACCGGGTGGAGCGACGCTCTGGCAACGCAGGTATATGACCGTGACCGCTACTACATCAGTCCGAATATCAATCTCCGCTCGAAGACCTACTATGGCGTGTTCGGCCTGAACCGGCAGGAGCTTGCGCTCGTGTCTGGCAGCAAGCGGACGTTCAGGAATGTGGATGAGGCAGTCGAGTGGAAAAAGGCCGGTCTTGCCATTACCGGAAAGAATATGGCAATGACAGCCAACATCCGAAGCCTTTCTGGGCTGTCTAAGACCTTGCAGGAAGCCGGAATGACCGGTGGCCTGAAATATCTTCGCCAGCAGACCCGGCGTATCACGGGAGCCTATAACGGCCAGATCACCCCGCAAGTTGCATCCGACTGGATGGATTATGTAGATATGGCCCGGAAAGCGGGCATGAATCTGAAGCTCGAAAAGGTACTTTTCCCGTTAGACCTGAAGCGGCGGCACGATGAACTTGTGACGGAACGCAAGAAGCTGGCGAGAATCGAAGCCCTGAGACACGCTGAAACGGAGATCAAGAATGATGCGGAGCAGCTGGAGAACCAGTTCCACATTGGGAACATCTACAAGAAAATCCGCAAAATCTATGAGTACGACGGGGCTGAGTACATCATCCGGGTTCCGGAGGGCGCAGAGGATATCCTGCGGGAAAGCCAGTTTCTCGACCACTGCATCCGGCGGGGCACGAGGTATTTTGAGCGCATTGCGACCCGGGAAAGCTACATTTTCTTCATGCGGAAGAAAGCTGACCCCAATACGCCGTGGTACACCTTGGAGGTGGAGCCGGGCGGCACGGTCAGGCAGAAACGCAGCTATTCCAACGACCAGTACCCTGATCTGGAGGCCGCAAAGCCCTTTATTGCTGAGTGGCAGCAGGTCGTACAGCAGCGTATGAACGCTTCCGAGGTGGACTTCGCCAAACGCTCGCAGGAAATCCGAAACCGGGAATTTGAAGAACTCAAGGCGAACGGAAATATCATTCGGACCGGCTCTCATGCCGGCAGACTGCTGGTGGACGAACTGATGCACGACCTGATGGAGGTGGAGAAACGTGTCGGCTAAAATTCAATTGATTCTGACGGAAGCGAAGGGAACCACAAAGGGCCTTTCGGAAGATGAACGGCTCGACCTAGGGCGGCTGATGCTCAAGGCAGGGTACAGGGTTGAAATCGTGCGCCGCAGGCTGGTTGAAAAGCCGGGAAATCCGTACAGTTACTTTATGATTCTGGACAGGGAGGACTGACGATGCCTGATACTCGCAAGGGGAGAAACCCCAGCGGTGCGCCGGACCCCACACGGGTTCGGGCCGAGAGCAACATCCAGCGGGAGGAAGCCCGTGTAAGTGAGCTTGTCCACGTCCTGCGTTATGTGGCGGATGCCGCTGGTTTTGAAATTGTGGAGCGAATCGTTCTCGTGGATAACCAGACGGGGAGGATTTACCGATGAACAAGACCCAGAGTGAGCTTGCGCATTACGCATGGAATCCGGTGACCGGGTGCCTGAATGACTGCCGGTACTGCTACACCAAGCGGAGCATCCTTCGGTTCTCCAGTGATTTTCGCCGGAACATGACAGACCCCCGGGTTCGTGAAATTGGCAGGAAACTGTTTGAACTGGACGAGCCATGGGCTCTGGATAACGGCCGATTCCTGACCTCTCCGATGGGCTTTGCCCCGACGCTGCACCTATATCGGCTCGACTTTCCCCAGAAAATCAAGGTCGGTTCTTCGATTCTGGTGTGTCTGGAAGGTGAACTGTTTGGCCCGTGGGTTCCAACAGAATGGATCCTGCAGGTCTTTGAGGCCGCAAAGAAGGCCCCGCAGCATCAATACATCTTCATCACAAAATGCCCTGCCCGGCTTCGACAGATGGCGGCTACGGGCGAGCTTCCACGGGATGAATCATTCTGGTACGGAACGACCGTAACTAGCCCCGACGACATGATGTTCCTCGGCAAGGGCTATAAGACCTTCATCACCGTGGAGCCCATTTTGGAAAGCTTCGCCGGATGTCAGGACCAGCTGATTGCGCTGGCATCGCAGATGGAGTGGATTGTCATCGGGGCTGAGACCGGCAGGGACAGAGGAAAGGTGGTCCCGCAGGCTGACTGGATCGAAGATATCCTTGCGGCCGCAGATGCCACCAGAACGCCCGTTTTCATGTGCAAAAGCATGGAGAAAATCGTTGGAGCAGATAAGATGCGCAGGGAAAAGCCTGCGGCACTCCTGAATGAAGAACCGACGGAGATGCAAAAGAAACGCCTGTGGGAATACTGCACCATCTGCAGGAAGTACAGGCCCATGAAGGAAATGTACGCTCTGCTTCTTCGCAGAAAGCGTGGAGATAACCCGGAGCGCATCGCTTATATGTGCCCGGAGTGCTACGAGAAATTCAGCGCACGGCTGAAGAAAGGGGAACATGATGAAGTTTGAGAGAAAGGAAATTGGCACGATCTTTTCTAAGCTTCGTGCAGCGGTGCCGGAGGTTCGTTCTTCGGGAAACGAAGGAATCCTTCTGAGCGGGTCGGACGCAATCGCAACAAATTTGGAACTGAGCGTCAAGGCAGGGCTTTCGGAATCTATTGATACGGAGGTTGTGGTTCCGCCTCGTGGGGTTGAGTTCATCGGCAGCACCGTGGCTCCGACCATTGAAATCAACATCGAAGACAAGCTCCTGCACATCAAGTCAGGCCCGGCCAGAGCCAAGCTGAGTACGATTCCGGCCAGCGATTACCCGGAAATGCCCGGCCCCGGCAATGATGCAAAGCACTGCATCGTCAAGGCGCAGGATTTGAGCTGGGCCATCTCGAAGGTCCTCTATGCGGCTTCCAAGGATGACCGCAAACCGGCACACAAGGGCCTGTGCATTTCCCGGCAGGGAGAAGATACCATGGAAATCTGTGCTCTGGACGGCTACCGGCTGGCTGTTTCCCGGATTCCTTGTCAGGCGGATGGAGATTTCCGCTTTGTTCTGCCGGCGGCAACGGCAAAGGCAATCGACACGCTGGAGCTTGATGGAGATGTAGAGATTATCCGTGACCGGTTCAAGGCGGTCATCCATGATGAAAAGTTCATCGTGACGACCCGTCTGATCGCAGAGCCTTTTCTGGAGTATACGAAAATCATCTCGGGAGAGTACAAAGGAATCTCCTGTCAGGTTGACCGTAGGGAGCTGCTGGGCGTTCTGAACCGCATGAAGCTGGCAAAATCCACGGATGTCAAGGAAAAGTCCATTCTGATGATGAACTTTGAGCCGGATGGATACGGACGGGCCTCCATGCGCAGCACGGTTGCGCAGATGACGGAACAGTTCGCTCTGGAAGGAGATGTGCCGGACCCGCTGTGCATGGGCTTCAATGTCGATTACCTGTGCGAAACGCTGAAGTCGATGGAGAGCGACAAGGTGCATATCCAGCTGAATGGGGAGATTTCCCCTGCAAAGTTCACGGAAGTGGGCCGGGAGGAAGCGTATAAAGCAATCGTCCTGCCGGTGAAGATCAGGAGGGGCGCATGAGAGGAAGAATTTACCGCGGCAAATCTGCAGACGGCGCATGGCATGAAGGCTATCTGCTCCGCTCTCCCGGCGTAAGAGAGAGCCGCCCGGGAGAGGGCTGGTACATCAACTCGGCAGACGAGAAACCTTATGCGCATCTGGTGAATCCTGAAACGGTCGGCATCAGTACCGGGCAGGAAGATAGCAATGGTGTGCCTGTTTTTGAGAACGACATCATTGAAACGGAGTACCCGGAGAATGCAATTTTCGTAGTGCGGTATGGCGAGTACTATGAATTTGGGTATAAGCACCTCGGATTTTATGCCGAGTATGCAGATGGTATAGAGCGGCCCAATGGTTTCGGATACATCCAGAGCGGGAAGGTGGTCGGAAACCTGACCGACACCCCGAACATGGTGAAACTTATTAAGGGAAAGGACGATGCGAAATGAAGTGGATTGAGACGATTACCCCGAAGCAGGCGGTGGAAGAACTGGGGATGCCCTATCACGGCTGGATGCGGGAGATGGACCGGGCGTGGATCAGCGACGATGCGCATTACAGCGTGATGTCCCGCCTGCTCCGCACGGAATGGGGTAAGGTCGAACACGTCACGATCACGGCGGCGGAAGGTGTCGGCCAGAGCGACGGCAGCGGGGATATCCCGTGGGCCGTCAAGATGCAGATCAAGAACGAACTGTTCGGTGAGAAGCGTCTGGCAATTGAGGTGTTCCCGACGCAGGACCGGCTGGTGGATGTCTGCGACTGCTACCACCTCTGGGTGTTCGAGAAGGGCTTCCAGCTTCCGTTTGGCATCCATCCCCGGGATGCCAAGACCGTGCCGGTCAATCGTGGCAGCACACGGATGCGGACAGTTGACCGCAGCGGCAACGAATTTAGCATGAGAGAGCTTCTGGCACAGTCGGGGCAGGAGAATCTGCCGAAGGAAGCCTATGTGCAGGGAATGGCTTCTATCCTTGGCAGCAAGCTGCTGGGAGGCTAAGGCTGTGCGGTATGAAGTGGTGCTGATCGCATCGAACAAGCACGCATCCGCCCGGCTCACTTACATTGTGGATGCCCCGAATGAGACCAGAGCAGGGGTGCGGGCGGTTGCGATGGCAAAAGACCACTACACGGAATACCCGAAGGTGGAAGTGTTGGAGGTGAACGAGATACCATGAAAGAAAAATACTTGATAAATGCTGTCACTCTCTACGACGAGATTCACGACTTGCTTGCGACCTATAAAGCTAGAAAACAGTGCGAGTTCCTTAGGTCGGAGGCTTGGGATAATGAAATTCGGGCGGTGGAGAATGTCCTGTCACTGATTGGCGAAATCCCTCTCGAAAAGCCGTTCCCGGCGTGGCGAAACCCGGAAACTGACCCGCCAAAGATTGAGACTGAAGTGCTGATTCTGTATCGCATGGATAGTAGCCGCTGTGATATTACGACAGCTATCTACGAGGACGGCACGCTATGCACAGGGGAAAGCCGCTGGGCGTGGTATGATGCCGATAACTTTGACTACGACGAGGAAAAGGACGACTACAAAATTCCGAAGGGCTGGTGGGAAGACCGTCATTTCTGCCCGGATGATGTTTATAACAATGTTGTTGATTTTCCTGTTGTGGGCTGGATGCCCCTGCCGCCGAAGGAGGTTGCACAGAATGGCAATCAACAAGAAAACCCGTGAGGCAGTATACCGAAAGTATGGTGGCCGGTGTGCTTACTGCGGAAGACCTATTGACTACAAAACGATGCAGGTTGACCACTTCCAGCCGCTGAGATCATGGGAAGCTGGGGATCCGGCGGCCAATAACCTTTCCAACCTCATGCCGGCCTGCAGGATGTGCAACCATTATAAGCGGGCACACTCTCTTGAAACCTTCCGCAAGTATATTGCTGAGATTCCACGCAAATTGCGTGAGGATTATATCTACAAAATTGGCGTGGCATACGGAACTGTTATTGAGAATGAAAAGCCAATCGTATTTTACTTTGAAGGTAAGGGATAAAAAGGAAGGAGAAGCAATGAACAATAACGAGGTTACAGAATGGTGTCCCAACTGCGACCATGAAGTCACGATGCGGTGGGATATCCACGCTGACGGCTACAAGGCTTTTTGTCCGTACTGTGGCAATGTCCTGATGCTCTGCGACGAGTGCCTTCACCATGAAGGGAAGAACCGCAGCAAGTGCGATTGGGATGATAAAGCGGGCACCTGCAAGCACAACCCGGGAATAGGCGGAAAGGAGTGAGAAAATGAGCAAAGCCGTGCTTTTGAGCATCCGCCCGAACTGGTGCAAGCTGATAGCCTCCGGTCGAAAGACCGTAGAGGTTCGGAAAAACGAGCCGAAGCTGGACAAGCCGTTTAGATGCTTCATCTACTGCACTATGCCGAATCCTACCCATCAGAAAGACGTAGTGGAGATAGCTTCATCTGTAGCATCATCGCTCAAGGTGAAACCCTCGTTGATACGACTT
>OJNZ01000571.1_pt1 | contig 25635 bp, 25 predicted proteins | sample 1598001 | NCBI WGS metagenome assembly OJNZ01 (sample SAMN01915225, study PRJEB22387) | human gut metagenome | isolation source: stool | host: Homo sapiens | place: USA | reverse complement strand
CAATAATAATATTAAACTTATAAATAATCTTACTAATATGGCAAAAACAATTGGAATTGACCTTGGTACAACCAACTCTGTTGTTGCTTTTAAAGATGCAACTGTCAGAGTGATTTCAACAGGTCCAAACAACGAGGACTTATGTCGTTCATGTGTAGCAGTGGACAAGAGCGGAAGCTTTATCGTAGGTAACGCCCCATACAAAAATTGGAAACGTTATGCTCCTAACATTGTAGTTTCGGTAAAGCGTCTCATGGGTGCTGCCATTTCTGACCCCCAGGTGCAAAAAATGAAAGCTGATAAGGATATGTATCCTTATGGCATTTCTAAATATTCTGGAGGTACAGAAGATTCTGTTGCTATTATTATGAATGGCCAAGAATATACTCCAGAACAGATTAGTGCAGAAATTCTTCGTCAACTTAAAAATGATGCATCGGTAAAACTTGGTGATGAAGTTACACATGCAGTCATTACAGTTCCAGCATACTTTAATGAAAAACAAAAGTCTGCAACAAGAAAAGCAGCAGAACTTGCAGGATTAAAAGTTCAACGCCTTCTCGCTGAGCCAACAGCGGCCGCAATTTCATATGGAGCTGATAAAATGTCTGAGAATGAAGATAAAATATTCCTAGTCTATGATTTTGGAGGCGGTACCTTTGACTTGTCAATACTTGTTGCATCTGGAGGAAACTTTATAGAATCTGGTACTGGCGGTGATAGATGGCTTGGAGGTGATGACATAGACCGCTTGTTATCAGAATATGTGTTAAGTGAAGCAGGTAAAGCAAATGATGTTAATATTCATGATATAATAAATCTTTTGCCAGAAAAGAAAAAACACGCTTTTCAGGGCGAATTTAAAAATGAAATAGAAAGCGCCAAGAAGACACTTAGCCAAGCTGAATCAGCTACCATTTCTGTTTTTGATTACCTTGAAACAGAAGATGGAGAGCCTATTGATATTGAAATAACTGTAACCAGACAGGAATTTAATAACATGATACGTCCTCTTGTACAAAGGACTATTGACTTGATTGAGGAACTTCTTGTGAAAACAGCATACCCGATTGAAACTATAGACAATATTTTATTGGTGGGAGGTTCATCATGTATACCTTTAGTTAGAGAAATGCTTTGTGAAAAATATGGAAAGGATAAAATTTTATCTTCTGAAAAGCCAATGCTCGCTGTAGCTGAAGGTGCAGCTATCCTTTCTCATTCTATGGGTACTGATGTAGAATGTCCTCATTGTGGGAAAATGATACCTGTCGGTACTGATGTTTGTCCTTTCTGCAATAGCACAATTGGAGGTACAATTGAAACACCTCTGGTAGAAGGAGGCGTTCAGATAAGTATCACCACAAAACATAAATATTTCATTGAAACCCGGGACGATGCTGATAATATCCAATATTCAATGATTATAGATGAAAATGAAGTACTCCCCAATGAAGTAAATCATAAATTCTACACTTTAGTTGATAATCAAAAAATTGTAGCTGTTAAACTTTATAATGATGCGGAAAACGGACGCATGGAAAAAATCGGTACAGGATACCTTACTATAAGTGAAAATTTACCGGTACATAGTGAACTTCAATTTACATTCCGTTTAACAGAAGATGAAACTATGAGTGTAAAAGTCCGTGTGGCTTCTACAGGGAAGACTCAAAATATTGTATTTAGTCGTGGTTCCCGTGATACCCGTTGCTTCGATTCTATTCAATCATCTTTTGATAGAGTTATGAATGACCCAAATATAGATGAAGAAAAGAAGGCCAATTTCGTAGCAAAATTACAGAAAACTATCGATACAATTCAAACTGGAGGAATGATTCCTGAAAGTAGTGAATGGCAGAACTATGAAACAGCCATTCAGAATGCAACAACAGTAGCTACGACTCAAGAAGAAGGAGAAGATGTTAATGTAATCATTTCTAAGATCCTTCTTGACTTCTTTGGCAGATTTATGAATAGCGAGCATAAAGATGCTATGCGAAGAGAGCTTACTAATTATGAGAATGCTACAAGTCCTATGCAAAAGAATGAAATCTCAAAAAGACTTGAAGCACTCAATGATCATTACGGATTATTTACACATGCTTTCTTGCTCAACATATCTGGGCATGACAGCAGCGATCCTGTAAGAGCTAATAAAGCACTTGTTGCATACAATCAATTTATGGCTGCATTAAATGAAGGTAATGTACAAAAAGCAAGAGACATACTTGAAGCCAATGAAAATCTAATTGGCGAAGTAAGACTGTCAACAGGAGGTGGTACGACAGGACTTGGTTCATAAACATTATATCATATGAAAGAAGAAGTAAAATGCCCTGTATGTGGCAAAGCTGGTATAAAGAATTATCACAACGAGGACATAGTTTGTCCTTGTTGTGGTAGTGACCTATCCATATTTAGAGTAATTGATAAGATTCCAGGGAAGAACTCGAAAGTGAACTTTATTTGGAAAATCTTTAGTGGTGCTATCTGTATTTTAGCAGTAGTTCTGTCTGTAACTATTTTCAACCTTCGCCATTCGATAGAGTGTAGTGAAAATAAATTATCACAAGTAAGGGATTCTGTAATGACGATGGAGAATACTATATCAGATTTGAATAATAAACTAAAACAGAAAAATCAAATATCAAATCAATATCATAAGCATATAGTATTACAAGGCGATAACCTGTGGAAGATAAGTCGTCGGTTTTATGGTACAGGCACAAGATATACGGATATAGCTAAATGGAATAACATGTCTATAGATGCTAATATAGCTCCAGGTGATACAATCTTAATAAAATAGTCTTATGGGATTAATAAAGTGGGTCAAAGACCAATATTATAATAATCAATTAAAGAAGGCTGACAATAAAGTCAGTTCTGGACAACTTAACGAAGCTGAGATGATTTATACTGACATTCTTGGAAAACAAGAATGGGCAGTAGTTCATCTCGTAAAGATGCTGAGAGTTAATGCCGATACAGTTGAGAAACAACTGCATTGCCTGAATCGTATGTCTGAACTGGCTATATATAAGACAGAAGAAAATAGCATGTCTTACCAAGATGAAATTAACAGCCATCTGGTTAACATGGAAAAAAATGCAGATATACAGTTTAATCAAAAGAACTACAATTCTGCGAAACGTCTTATAGTAGCATTAGCTAATTTTCTGAAAGGACAATCCTTCAAAGACAAATTACATAGATATAAAGCTTATGATGCTTATGTAACATCAAAAAACTATTCTTATACCAGCTGTAGAAGTGAACTTAACACAATCGTAGAAGAACTAAATCTTATTTCTTCGTTCCCTAAGAATGATATTCTGCAAATAAAAAGTTTTCTTTGTGCAGATTCACAATATGCACGTGCAATTATTTTGTTATTACCTTTTGAAGGAAAAGCACAGGAAATTGAAGATGAAGTTATATCTTGCATAATAAGCATCATTTTGTCTAAAGACAAAGATGTAAGAAGTATAAAGAGTATTGCCAATATATGTTCTTCCTCTTCCATTGCCCAAAAAGCAGCAATTAAACTGGCTACTTTATCAAATGAAGCAGCAAAAAAGTTAGATTATAAAACATGCGTTTTATATGATAAATATGCTGCTGACTATCTTTCTAATGACAATAGCTTTAATAACAATAGATGCACTCACTTATTAGAAAATATTAGTTCAAAGGCAACCGCGAGTGAAATCAAAAAGATACTATCAAATGCCAAGCAATTGGGCCTTAGTGAAACGCAGATCAACACATTGATAGCGAGAATTAAGGTAATAGCCAATCAGACAGAAGCCTCAGAAGCAATATTAATTTGCAAATTATTTGTGAACGATGAAGACTTTGGTAAAATATACTTATCAAAGGCTTTAGAGTTGTGCCAACAACAAAAGGAATCATCTCTTGATAAATATGAGCTACTGAGAATCATAAAATCAACAACATTAGAGATTGATTACCCTTACTATTTAGGTAAATTTGTAAACTATTTTAAAGAATTTGATGATGAGTTCTTTAGTTCATCAATTGCGCAAATTATAAAAAACAACGATACCCGCCTTTTAAAAAAATATTGGAATATAAAACCAAGCTCCAGATTCTTTGAAAAGCTCGTTTCCACTTCTGTTAAGGAATTTGATGTCTTTGTTTCTTATATCATAGAAAATCATAACTTATTTCTTAAAAACAAAACATTTAAACAGGCATTTTGTAGTGCACTATGCTCAATAAACGATGAAGAATATATTCTTAACGTTTCAGAAATACTACTTAAGAATGCTTGTGATATAAGAGATTTCTATAGAACAACTATATTAAAATATACAAATGAAAAAGATGGTGAAGAAGCAATAGCCTTGCTAAACCACGCATTGACCATTTTAAACGCCCCAGAATTCATAAAGGCAAAAAAAATAATAATAAGGAGACTTATATCAACTAATAAATACGAGCTTGCTGAGCAAGAGGCAGAATCGCTAATTGGTATTGATGAAGAATCATGGACTCTTCTATCTGAAGTATATTTTGCCAATGCAAATGTACAGAATGATAGCAATATTCAAATAGAGTTATTTGAAAAAATAATTAAGCTCAACAGCTCGCATAATTTACATTCTGAATTCAAGCCCAAACTTGAAGCGACTTTTGATGAACTTACAAGAATATCAATTAGTCTCTTTGATGAAAATCAACATGATAAGGCTTACTCTATATGTGATTATATTTCTTGCAATCAAGCAGCATGGTTAAATCTTTACATTCTACTTCGCAATAAAGAAGGAGAAGTCTTGAAAACTATCGGGAAAAAGATTAAACATATCGAAGATACTCTTGAAAAAATTAAAAGCTCCGTTGAAATAGGAATCGCTGCATCAAGTGAAAAGTACAATAACCTGTGGCATGAACTTTCTTCTCTGAATATTGAGAAATCAAAATCTCAACCTAAGAATAAAGCTATAGAAAATCTTGATAAATTACGTACAAATATTAATACCCATTGTGGCCATGCAACAAAACTGGAGGAAGTAAACAACTTAACAAGCCTGATAGTTAAATTAAAATGGTCTTATGCTTTGGATTTGGAGCATGAAAATGCTTATGATAATGCCGTAGCAGTGTACGAAAGTACTGCAAATGAACACGTTGTGTCTTATCAAAAACGTGCATTATTTAGGTCCTTGATTTGTCGGTTAAAAGGAAATAACCTTGACGCAAATTCAGAAAATTCAATCAAAGAGGCTTTAAAAGAAAAATCTTACGAAGCTTTAAGAGAGGACATTGCGTATAGATATGTTTGTTATTTAATTAAAGATATTCGCCCAGCTGATGCTGAGGACATAATAAACAAATATTTACCGGGGGAAACAGATCTTCTAGATTTATGTAAAAATCTCCATATCAAAGAAGCAGAAAAGTGCTTAGCAGAATTCAACGAAAAGGTAAAAATGATAAGTAACGGAACCTTATCTACGAATGAAGCAATAAACTTCTTTAAAGAGATTGATAATTATAAGTCTATCATTTCTAGTCAACTTACTGATACGTCTGCAAAGTTCAGCAAATATAAGATACAAGTAAAAGCTTATATCATTAAGAGCCTCTTTAACGATGAGAATTATGAGGGAGCTTTTAAAATTCTTAAAAGAATGCATCCTAAATTTATTGACAATGAAGTAGCATTCCGTAACATTGCTGTTGCATCTATAGGCATAATAGAATCAGAAGCGAGCAATGACACTCTCCTACGAACTGCAATATCTATTGCACTATCCGCTGTCTATACAGATAAGCTATTTGTTAATAGCCTTGATCAAACATCTTGGGATGACCAGTTTGAATTTACATTAGATGAAAGCCTTGGTCACTCTACAGATGAAGATTATGAGGAACTACCAGAGAATGTTAATTTTGATTCGCCTATAGATAATCAGATTGTTTCCATCAAAGATGTGCAAAACAATCTTCTGACTCGAATTGAAACAGCAATAAGGTCCAAACATGACTCTTTAGAAAGCTTTTATCAAAATGAGAAGGATGCTCTCGACCAGTTGCTGGCTTTAAATCTTGACGAACATTGTTATATAGCTACTCCTGGCTTTGCAACTACTGATGAAACAATTCAAACAAATATAAAGGAGGCTTTAGACTATGAATATAACCAAGGCTATGGTAATCAAGAAGATGTATTGGTTGTCGGATTAAAATATAGCTTTAGAGATGGCAAATATTACACATATGAGTTAGCTATAAAAGCACTCGAAAAGTGTAAACAGGCCTTATCAAGCACAAACTCAACAACACTTCTTAAAACTGCCTTCAGCTCATCCAATGTTACAAGCATAAAGGAATATGATAAACTCTTCTCTGATTTGCAGGCTTCCTGTTCCAATGCTATGAACAATTCTATAAGAGCAAAGATGGCTTATGGAACATTTCTTGACTACTATGAGATTGTCTGTAAGGCTGTAAATGATATTAGGATGTCCATGTCATGTGCAAATTACATTAATGGTGAAATAGTTCAGCGATTGAATAATAAAACCATGAAATTACGCGAAGGCATTGGTTATATGGTTAGAATATATAATCTGGCACCATCAAATGTTCAAGTAAAAAACAATTTGGAAGGTATCTTGAGCAATCTTATTCATGAGGCGGAAGAATCAAATAGTACATTAGATCGAAATGCCCTAAATCAAGCACTGCGAGATACAAATGGAGTATTTAATTCAAAAATGGAACTTCCTACCATTATTGCTAAACTAGAATTTGAACGTATTGAAGCATATGTTGCATTGCAGCAGCTTTACACTCTTTACACAAAGCAACCTTCTAATGATGAAGTATGTGAAGTCCTTGCCGCCATTGTTAAAGTTTGCATTCATAAATATATAATAGACACTGGTATTTATAAGGGTAAGTCTGAAGTACGAACTGTACTTAACAGATTAAAAGTAAATAAAAGCTCAACATTTAAAAAACATGGAAGAATCCTTGCAGCAGAATATTTACAGATTATGGCTAAACTCCCAGATGATTCAAGATTTCTATTAATGACCGGTCTTGAGTTAGGTAGTAAAAGTTTAAATGCTAATGGACTTGCCCTTAAAGAGGGATTAGATTTCATGAAAGATTTAGGAGATGTAAATGACTTAATAAAAAATAGACATTAATATGAAGAATCCATATAAAGTTCTTGGTTTAAATCAGGATGCAACTATAGCAGAAATAGCTCGTTCTCAGATAACAGCTCTAAGAGCAAGAAAGTATAACAACAAAGAAATCTCTGAGGCTCAGTCCACACTGCGAAAACCGGCTTCTCGGTTAGCTGCCGACTTCACGTTCCCGATTATAGATCGTGGCGAGATTAAACCTCTTACATCTTCCATCATGAGTGAAGAAGTAGATCTCAATTCAATAAATCCTGATAAGTATGACTCATTGAAATAATAACATCATGGACAATAATTCTAAGAAAACAATAGCTGATTATACCGCTTCTATTATGAAAGAGGTGATAACCTTAAAAAATGAAAAGGAGCAGATAATAAAAAGTCACGAACAAGCGATGGACGATGTATTCTATGATTTTATCACTGTAATCGATACCTTTGAACGCTCTGAACAGATAATTAAAGAGAAAGGGTACGAACAAATTGATGAAGCCAGTAAAAGTATCAGACGTCTGCTAAATGCCAAGAAAAAAGCCCTTGCAGTTTTGGAAAAGTATTCCGTCCAGCAGATAACGTTTCCAGACAATCATATTGTAGATGAACTTTGTATTACTGTCGGAACTGAGCCGGATCCTTCTCGAAACAATGGAGATATAATTTCAATTGAGAAAGTTGGCTATACCCGAAAAGGTAGAGTTATAAGACCCGCAGAGGTTATTATCGTTAAAAATTAAGATTATGTTTCTCTATAACAAAAATCAATCCATAGGAGAATATGTGGTTGTATTTCCACATAAGGAAGGTTCCTATGCACAAACTTATCGTGTTAAGGATAAAGATGGCAAGGTAAAGTTTCTTAAATTGATTTTAAAAGAAGAATTAGAATTCTTTCAGTATGATAAAAGTGGAGAGATAATAGAAGTTGAGATTGCGAAAATTTTAAAACATAAGAATCTTTGCACTTACGTTGATTCCGGATCACTTGAAAAAGATGAACATCAATTGGAGTATATTGTAACTGAATATATAAAAGGTGAAAACTTAAATGACCATATTGCCCGAAATAAAGAATTGAGCCAATTGGAGATCAAGCAAATTATGGCAGCATTGCTTTCTGCGTTAGATTATATTCACACATTACCTCGGCCAATAATACACAATGAAGTCTGCGTTGAAAATATTTTGTTGGATGTTATTGGAAATTACAATAATCTGAAGTTGATTGATTTTGGAGCATCTCGTTTCTTAGATCTTAAGGCAGATAATCAAAGTTGGCATAATCAAAATTTATTATATGTAGCTACAGAACGTCTTTTAGGGAAAAGCTGTGTACAATCAGATTTGTTTTCGGCTGGTGTCGTTCTATACAAATTAATGTTTGGAGTTATGCCATGGGATGTCAACCTTGCAGGCTTAACACTACAACAACAGGTTCAGGCTATTATTGAAAAAAGAAGCACCCCATTAACTGTTCCAAATATTCAAATAATGGAAATGGATCAGAATCTTTTAAAAATAATGGTAAAAGCATTGGCACCTGAATCAAATCAACGATTTGCTTCTGCTAAAGATTTTTTAGATGCCATTGAGGGAAAAACGGAAATCGATTCTGTTCCTCTTTCTATGACAAGAATGCAGAAGGTGGAAAGCGAATCCTCATTATCTCCTAAAAAAGGAAATGGTTTTGCAGATGTAGCAGGTATGTCCCAAATAAAGGAAATGATGAAAAAGAAAATTATCAATATTCTTAAAGATCCAGAGAGAGCAGAAAAATTCAAAATACAAATACCAAATGGAATGCTTCTATATGGACCTCCTGGATGTGGTAAAAGTTTTATAGCAGAGAAATTTGCTGAAGAAGCAGGATACAATTATATGTTTGTTAAATCATCTGATTTGGCAAGTATATATGTTCATGGTTCACAGGAAAAAATTGGTAAACTTTTCGATGATGCAAGAAAAAATGCGCCTGCAATAATCAATTTTGATGAATTTGAGGCGTTAGTACCAGACAGAAGTAAAGTAGACAATGCAAGTGAATCTGGAGAAGTAAATGAGTTTCTTTCTCAGATGAACAACTGTGGAAAAGATAGGGTCTTTGTTATAGCAAGTTCAAACAGACCTGATCTTATTGATCCTGCTGTTCGTAGGAAAGGTAGACTTGACCAGATTATATACATACCTGTTCCTGATAATGAAGCGCGCAAAGAAATATTCAAGATTCACATGTCTGGAAGACCAGCAAAAGAAAATATAGACTATGTGAGATTAGCTGAAATGACAGAAAACTATGTGGCATCAGATATTGCATATATAGTGAATGATGCTGCTGTTCGCGCATTTGAAGATGACATCGAAATATCACAAGATTTATTAGAGGAAGTTATTAAAGAGAATGCACCTTCAATAAGCGCAAAAGATTTACAGTTTTATGACAACATCAGAAAACAATTAGAAAACAATCAAAAGATAGAAACAAGAAGACCTATTGGTTTCAAATAAAACTTATATTTATGAGTAAAAGAGTAGAAGTTACAGCAACATGTCCTAATTGTGGTAAGCAATATCAAGGCAACTTATTCAGAACCGTGTGGGGCGAGCATGATTCTCTACGTTCTGCTGTTATGAACAATAATATTAATATACTTGAATGCCCTCATTGTGGTCATAAATTTCATGCACCATTAGCAATGTTGTATGTTGATGCAGTAAAACAATTTGCCGTTTGGTGGGAACCTGTATACGACCCTCAAATCGATGAAATGACTGCAGGTTTTAGCAAAATGCTTGGTCATGGTAATTATTATGAAACTGCACCAAGAATTAGTGACTGGGAAGAGTTCAAAGAAACCATTAACAGATACTATAGTGGTGAACTCAAAGGACAATCAGAAGAGGTCACAAGAAGACAAAAAAAGGCTTTTTCCAATATGTCAGCTGAAATATCAAAGAAAAGTAATAGGTCTGGATGTTTATCAATGACATTTTTAACAGTAACTGCAACTGCGTTGATTTATACAATTTTCCTTTAATTAAATCAGCCGTCGGCAGACTCGATTTTCAAACAGTCCATATCGGGAGACCTCGGTGTGGACTGTTTGAATTATGACTATATCAGTCTATGTCATAGCCTATCACACAATCATCATTGATAAGCAGATAATAATAACCGTTGCCGCAATTCCGGTATTCTTTGCAGAAGCCGGCAATCATATCACCATTCTCTCGCGGCTCGCACCAAAGTGTCCCGTCATATCCGCAAAAGTCAAACCTATAGCTTGAATACTTCTCTTTCTTTTTGAAGGCTTCCCTGAAGCATGCCATCACCATGTAGCCGCAATACTTCTCGATGGTGCTCAATCTGATACATTTCCCGTCAATACCTGTTCCTGTGGTTATATGGTTCTCGTAAAGGGATTTTGTCAAATCCGCACCTGCAATCCTGCGCAACCAATCATTTGTATGTGTGGCAAGTCTGGCAAGTTTCTGGTATTTGAGAATCATCTTCTTTTCTGCCTCTTCTTCATTTTCAGTGGTCGGATAATAGACTTTCTCAATGCTTGACCAGGCATTGAAAACATAACCTCGTTTGCGTTTACCTTTTGCAATAATGCCAATCACTCCCTCTCCGTCACTGCGGTTAATGAACAACTTTCTACGTTCTCCACTAATTCTGACATACAATGATGTGGGGTTCTTTTCGTTGCGAAGATACTCTTCTGCCGGATGAATCTTTTGTACTTCCATATCTTAAGTATTAAAATTAATCATTTCCCTTTTGTGAAATCGTGACAATTTCAAAGGGCTTCAAATTTTCACGCTCCCGATACTGTGAGACATGGAAGATAAGACAAGTAAATGGCTGCAGATTTGTATGGAATACCCAAATCTCTGATTTGCGGAAGGTTGCCATACCAATCTGAGGAACATTAGAGAAACGGTACTTGGTGTTCGGACATTCACAGTAATTTTGCGATGAAAATCTGACAAGCCGTGAATTGTCAGCATACAAAAAGCTTATATAATATGCTTTTAGCAATTACAAAAAGGCTAATTTTAATCCAACTACAAAGGGATTATTCCACTTGTATATCAATTATTTAGGGAATGATCTTTCAATCATCCAATGTCCACATGTATTCATGTCCACATGTGTACATGTATACACCTATACAAGTGGACTTATATACATGTTTACATATAGCCATGTATTCACGTCTATATGAATACATGTATACAAAAAGCCACCAACAAATCCTAAGACCTGATGATGGCTCAAAACTACAAGACAATATCAATTGACGTAGGCGTAGCTTACGTTGAAGCAAGTGTCGGAAACCTTTGCAGTCGTAATTACCATTGACCTGTCAGAGTTCATGAAACAGTATTCAAGTATTGCCTCGTTTGCCGGGGCAATCAGAAAATAATGCTCCTCCAGGTATTCTATGACCAGACGGCTGTTGAAGACCAGCTCCGTGTCTATCACCGAATACAGTGCTCCATCTGAAGCAGAAAAACTATAGAGAATGCCCTCATTACCGTTGCCGGTTTTGTAAGTGAGTTGAATTGAACCGGATATTGTTGTCTCCGATACAAGACCATATCGCTTCATCGAAAACTCCATATAGTTCTTGACCTCGTCTATGGTTGAACCTTCAACATGATAAGGCTCCGTCCATACTTTCAGCTCCGGCTGAAGCTCTTCAACGTCATCCAAAATGTTGTCTTTACCACAAGAAGTTAATACCAATGGTACTGCCATCAGAAATACTACAATGGCAAATGAGAAGTATTTATTCACATTCATAATATTTTGATTGTTATTGACTTAACTATATTTGTGTATTCACGTGTACGTGTAAACATGTATATATTGCTACATGTACACATATCCACACGTACACATGGATACATGTATACACGTTTACATTACATCATTGATGCTTTTGGACTTGACTTTCCGAGCCTTGCCATGCTTCGCCTCGTATGCCTCGATGCCCTGTTTCATCACATACTCCATAAAGGCACGTATAGTGAAACCCTCCTTGTAAGCTATTGCCTGTACCTTATCTACAAGTTCCCTGGAGCAGATAAAAGAGAAATGTCGCCAGGAATTGTCGGGTTGCTCTTTACGTTCTGCCTTTACTGACCGTTTTTCCTGTTTCGGAATTGGCTTGGTCTCGGGTGTCTGTTCTACTGTTTTATTGTCAGGGCTGATAGAGGCAGTGCCCAGAATATTGCCAAGCAGAATGTCCATATTGTTTTTTGCCATAGTTGTTACTGGTTACGTGAAAGAATTTCCTCCGTAAGTGCAAGATAATCCTTTGCACCGTTGGAATTTGAATCATACTCGAATATACTTTTGCCACTACCGGCTGATTCCGCCAAGGCGATATTCTCACGGATGCGGGTATTCATGGTGATACTTTCATAACGCTCCTTTACAGCCTGTTCCACTACCTTATTCAGTTTACGGTGATTAAATCTTGCGATGAACACACCGCCCAGGCGAAGTGACGGCTTGACCCGTTGTAAGGTGGTGACAAATGCGTCCAGCATCCTCATGCCTTTCAACGGAAGAAGCTCCGGTGTCATCGGTACGATGATCTCATCAGCGGCAATAAAAGCATTGGTAGTGATAATACCAAGAGAAGGCGGACAGTCAATCAGGATATAGTCATAGTCTTTCCTGAACGGCTCAAGAAGATTGCTAAGCAACCGCTCTCTTGCCAACAGGTTGGTCAAGGCTATTTCCGCACTTGCCATTTCAAGGGAAGAAGGGACAAGGTCAAGATTCTCCCTGATATGCTTCACTGGCAAAGGGACACCGTTTACCAGTGAGTCAAAAATACTAGTTTCAATTTCATTCTCATTCGGAATGAAATACAGTGTAAGGTTTGCCTGTCCGTCAAGGTCTATAAGCAGGACTTTCTTGCCCTTCATTGCCATACAAGCCCCGATAGAGGCTGTAGAAGTTGTCTTTGATACGCCACCTTTATGGTTGGCGAAAGTGATGATTTTCTGTGCCATACTATTTGTTTTTATGTTTATATGTTTCAATGTATTCTTGTATTCCTGTTTACACGTGTACTTGTCTACATGTATCAATGTACACAAAGGTAAGTGCATGATATTTAAGAACCTTTCAACGTCTCCTGACAGTTGAAAGGTGTCAGGGAAAGTGTTACGTTATAAAAGGGAACGTACCATTTTAAGCGGGGCACAAGGCTTTCTCATGCCCCCGTGGTTATACTTACTCGAATGTGAAAGGATGGATGTAGAAATAGGTCTCTTCGCTCTCGTATTCATAGCCATTGATAAAATCCACCATTTCTTTTTCACTGCGGTCTCCCTGTCCGATACCGGTCTTTGATGTCCATTCCTTGATGGCATCCCCAATGGTGTCAAAAACATCCTCACACGCATCCTCAAAAGGTTCGCCGTTTGAACTCACACAACATTCTTCAGGAAAGAAATCACCCTCGTCATGGGTATAAAATAAATCGCATCCACTTTCGCAACATCTGTATGAAATACTCAGTTCATCACCCAATATCCGGTTTATTTCAAGGAAGAGTTCGTTACAGGCATCCCATGCGGTTTCTGTATCAAATGAAAGGAGGAAATAATCATTCTCTTCGTCTTCTTCATATTCAGCCCAATAAATATGTCCTCTAACGCTGATTTGCTTTTTCTCATAGTCAATGCCGTAATGCTCGGCAAGCTTGAACAGCCTTATATCCTTACTGTCCACTTCCATGTCCTGAAAGGTAGTCCACAGGTTATTTACTGCCTCACGTGTCCCAGTGACCTTGTAGGTCGTTGTCGCTAAATTTGCCATATCATTGAATTTTAAAAGATTACCACTCCGTATAATAACTCTGGTCGTTGTTCTCGCATTCCTCAGCCCATTCTTCATCGGTGAAGTCACTGTGCAGACATTCATCACTGCAATAGTAGGCTACTCCCATGTCAGCACAATACCCGGCACGCATCAGTCTGCCACACTCTGAACATCTTCTGCAAGCCCTGTCTGTGTCCCACCAGAAGTCAGTGAAAGACTCGGCTATGACATCCTCACTGGTGTTCTCGTCCCACTTGTCAAGGTAGAACTCTGCAAACTTGTTCAACTCCGGCTCTGTGTAGAGCATCTTTTCAGTACCGCCAACAGCCTTGGTCAGTCGGCTCAGGATTGATTGGATTGTCGTCATAATATCATCTGTTTTTTTTCTTCCCTCTCGTAGATCAACTACTTCGGGAACACATATAAATTTTGTTGCACCAAGAAGGTGTCGGGGCTGTCTCTGCAAGGTTTTGCACCAAAATACTACCCGCAGGTGTGGAGATTTTGCGGCAAAGCAAAGCCCTGACCTTGCTGATGACAAGACCGGACAATTACCTTCGCAACGGAATTTATGCCAGTTCCCCGAAGTCGGTGTATGAGGAACGAATCTCGGCAAAGAGAAGTATAAGCATAAAAAAAGCGACCCGAAGGCCGCTCTATTGAAGAGAAGAAAGGCTTTACTTGCCCTTCTTGGACTTTTTCTCCTGGGCTGCAGGAGTTTCCTCCTTTTCAACAGCTTCATAGAACCTGGTGGCTACAAATGCCACTCTGTTGTGCTTGACACCGTCGGCATCCTGCCACTCCTCTGGCTTGAAATAGCCTTCAACCGTGAGGAGTGCTCCTTTGACAAGGCGGTCAAAGGATGTAGTATTCTCATTCTTGCGCCATGCCTCGACGTTTATGAAAGCGGAAGTGCGGGTTGTTTCCTCGCCTGATTTCTCAGTGCGGCTGATTGCCAAAGGGAAACGTGCAACGCTTGCGGTTGAGAACTGATGGATGCTTGCATCCTTACCTACAAAACCAGAAACTACGAAAGAATTTTCCATTTTCTTCATGACATTGAAATTTTAGAAGTGAAACATTTATTTTTTACGTTGCTATCAAAGTTGGCAAGGATAGCAGTCAGGCAAGTAATTACCGGATTATTTCACCGTCAGGCGGGAAAAGTTTTCCGAAAAGCTGCAGCTGGAAAAGTTTTTGAAAAAAATCAGGGAATAAGGCTTTGGTACTTGCAGTATGCGCCTTGCACTAACTTCGCAACAGGAAAAAGTAAGTGTCACGGCTTCGTCCAAAATGAGAAATGCAGGGAATGGCCTGATATTCTTGTGTGCTGGTCATGGTAAAGGATACTGCCCCATATTCAGACTCGACAGGTTTTACAGTTCCATGGTAAGAAATACTGACATGATAAGGGCGATAGTTCCAGTACTTCACCATAAACTTGGCATGGTATAGCAAGAGAAATACGGAACTCCGCATTCTGCATAAAAAGGTCTTAACACGGAAGCTATTCAAGAGGATGGAAGCCAGAGGTGAAGCACAACAAGGCTGATGCCACTCATGTGAGTGATGAAAAGGTACAAAATCAGCAAGGAGAAAAAGAAAGGCAATGCCTATCAGTCAAAGAGCGGACTTCTGTCCTACTCTGGCTTACTGCAAGTTTAAAGTTTAGATTTACCCATGTATATATACATGTATCTTAAACTCAATTGACTTGATTGATTCAGCCTACAATAGGAAAGTATAATCATTTTTCTTTATTGAAGGACTTTCAGGTGTACAATACTTTGGTTAAATAACATTTATGAGGATAAATATCTGATGATTTTCCGTACAAAAGCACCACAATTAGAAATATTTGTGGTATATTTGTACGGATTAAGATGGCAAGCAATGAAGAAATTAAATTCGTACATATCATCAGCTGACATGAAAGAGAAAGGACGTACCGCTTATTACAAGATGTTGGAAAGTGTGCGTCAAGGTGAACTTGTGCAGGTCCGGCGAGGACTGTATGTCAACATTGACCAACTTTCAGACAGCATGATTGACATAGATGCGATTATTCCTGGCGGCATTCTTTGCCTATGGTCTGCTTGGAGTATACATCACCTTTCTACTTCTATGCCACAAGCTTTTCATGTCGCCATAAAAAGGGATCGAAAGGTAGTAACACCCTCATATCCCCCAATAGAGCTTCATCATTATACGGCTTCTATTTTGGAAATCGGAGTAATCAAAATGAACGTAGAGAATTACAATATCAGAATCTATGATATAGAAAGGTGTGTATGCGATGCCATTAAGTTCCGAAATAAGGTAGGTATGGATGTATGCTCAGAAATCATTGATAACTATCTTAGCAAACCGGAACGGAATATCAGTAAACTATTGGATTATGCCCGGAAGCTCCGCGTGGGAACAATCCTCGAAAATTATCTGCAAATCAAATTATGAGTAAAGAACAAAATAAGAATTACGGAAAGTCAATCAGAGCAAAGCTCCTGAATGTTGCTAAAAAAGAAAATATATTCTATCAGACGATACTGACACGATATTTTCAGGAACGATTGTTATACAGAATGTCACAAACACGTTATCGTAGCAATTTCTACCTTAAAGGTGGAGCACTCATGTATGCCTATGAACGGTTTGCCGCACGTCCTACATTGGATATTGATTTTCTTGGTAACAATATAAGCAATGAAGGTACTTCAATAATAGCAGCATTCAAGGAAATATGTTCCGTACCCTTTGAAGAAGATGGAGTGGTATTTGACGTTGAGCACATCACCGCCCAAAATATCACTGAGTTCAAAGATTATCATGGAATACGCCTAAGTATACCGGTAATGATGGATTCAATCGCACAAGTACTGACCATGGATATTGGTTTTGGCGATGTGGTTACACCTTCACCTGTCAATCTGGATTTCCCAATATTGTTGGAGCATCTGCCTTGTGCAAATATCCTGGCATATTCTCTGGAAACCGTTATTGCTGAAAAGATGCATGCCATAATAGACCTTGCCGATCAGAGCAGTCGTATGAAAGATTATTATGACCTGCATAGAATACTAAAGGAGGAAGAATATGACACAGAGGTTCTACAGGAAGCGATAATACGTACATTCGAGAACCGGCACACACCTTACGATGCGAATACGATGTTCTTCCGAAATGATTTTGGTATTAATCAGCAAATGGAAGTAAGATGGAAAGCTTTCATGCGTAAAATCACGAAGACTAATGATATTGCCTTCTCAGAAGTTGTAGCATTCATACAGGAAACACTACGCCCATATTGGGAAAACATACCGCATGAATAATACAGACTATAACATATATGAATTTCCTGAATGCGAATCCATAGTCATTTCTGGAGATATTCACGGGGATTTTAATCTTCTCGTGAATAAAATGTGTGTGCAATACAGAATGGAAAATACTCTTATGATAGTAGCTGGAGACTGTGGATTTGGATTTCAAAACAAAGGCTATTATGAGAATATTGTCAAAAGGAATGCCAAGCGTATGAATGCGGCGAACAATTGGATTCTTTTCGTTAGAGGGAACCACGATAATCCTGCCTATTTCGATGGCAAGACATTCAGACATAAAAGATTCATAGCCATCCCGGACTATTCAATTGTAAAAGCATGTGGGCATACATTGCTCTGCATAGGTGGAGCTATATCCATTGACCGCTCATACAGGCTGAACGCTTGGGAACAAATCCAAAAGAAACGCCATCAGCCGAGTTTGGATATGGATAAAGAAATATACGAGCCAAACTATTATTGGTCCAACGAGAAACCTGTATTCAATACTGAACTGCTTGGAAAAATAATGTCAGAGCAGTCTATCGACACTGTTATAACTCATACATCACCGTCATTCTGTGAGTTACAAAACAAGAATGGTCTTTCCGAATGGGGCAGTAATGATGCACAACTATTGGCTGATGTACAGCAGGAGCGGCAAACTATGGATTCCATCTATCACTTACTCAAAGAAAGCCAAACTGTTACCCACTGGTGCTATGGGCATTTTCATCAGAGTTGGCATAGCAACATCGAAGAAATTCTATTCAAAATGCTCGATATTATGGAGTTCTACGAAATAAAAAACATTGCCATAATGAGGTAAATTCTTAAGAACTATCCAACAGAATATATGATTTCAGCAAGGGAAAAAGATAAGTAAAGCCCTCCATCTGTCAGAATGCTGTTCTGGTTGATGAAGGGCTTACTATAAGTTTAAAGTTTAGATTTACCCATGTATATATACATGTATTTTAAACTCAACTTACTTGATTGATTCAACCTGACAACAAGATAAACCATTAAGTTTACAAGTTTAATGTAACTCATATATGTATATATGAATTGATAAACTTATTGGTAAACTTCACCCTTGATACAAGAAGATGAACCTCTTTTCTCTTTGTTGAAAAATTTGAATTGTATATTGATTTCAACCTTATGCTGAATGGACATGCCGTGCGTATTTCAGAAATTCTATACAACCAGCATATACGTGAATGTCTCTTTCTCCTTGCTGAAATTGTTGGTGGTGGAATCACACCTGATGAAGTCTTGGGAAATATATTCAATACATTCTTCGGGAGAAAGTGTGATGAAACTTTCATCAAAGAAGGAATAGCGTCATGACGAGGTTTTGATGCCCAACATCCATCATCGTGACGTTCACAAAATATCATGTCATTTTTATTGCAGTTGTACTAAATACATGATTTACAATGCGTTTCACACTACTAAGCAACTAAGTAGCCATTATTCCAACCGTAAACAAAAGTTAAATGCGTTAAAGTGACCATGTGAAAGAAAGTATACTATCTGAAAATATCGCTCTTGAACCGTTTAAAGCATAACTATCTGATAATCAGATATAGTTAAAAACTGCATCGGTAAATGATGGCTTGTAAACAGCCATAAGCAACCATAACCATTTAGAATAAAGTCGCTGAAATCCAGCGACTTTTATTTTTATGTCCATTCCTGTTAATTCTGACAGACTGCCGATTTTCAGCATCTTTTTGTACCATAATTCTACCGCCGAACAAATAAGCGGGCTTCTCGCACTCATCATAGCGACATCTTAGGTACGATGTGAGACGCTATGAGAATGAGCGGAACCGCTATAGAAGACACAGCGTGAGACGCTGTGAGAAATTGTGAGACGCGTTGAGACGAAATCGACGAAATTAAAGGCGACCAATATATGGAGGTACAGAGAAAATGCCAGTGGTGCGGCAAACCATTTATAGCACACACGATGGTAACACGGTTTTGTAGCAAATCGTGTACAGAAAAAGCGTATAAAGACAGGAAGCGCAAGCAGAAATTGCAGGAGTACGAAGCGAGGCAAAGCGAGCAACCGATGCAGGAAGTCGGCATTGTGGGAGGCAAACCGTTCCTCTCTCCTGCCGAAGCCGCTACCCTTTTAGGCATCAGTCGTGCCACCATCTACCGACACATGGCTGCCGGTATCATTCGGGCGTTGCAACTTCGCGGGCGTACCATCATACGCAAATCCGACATTGAAAAGATGTTCGACAATGCGCCCGACTACAAGAAGCGCAGCTATGGACGGAAACAGACCGTCCTCTATTACACCACGAATGAGATTCTGGGAAAATACCAAATACAGAAGAAAACCCTGTATCGTCGCTGCAAACTATACAACATCCCAAAGGTTGAAGAAGGTAGCCGTGTATTCTACAACCGCACCCTCATAGACAAGTATTTTGCCGACCTTGCCGAAGAAATAAATCCGGACTGTTATTACACGCCGGAGCAGGTCATGGACAAGTACGGTATGAGCCGTAATGCCGTTGTCACCTTTGCCCTGCGGCACAACATTCCCCGAATCAACCGCCACCACGAGGTGTATTATTCCCGTGCCCATATAGACGCTATCAAAGAAAAGCAGGACAAGCTGAATCCCGACTATTATACATACTCGGAAATCACCGAGAAATATGGGCTTACCAAGATAAACATCAGCTATTATGTCAACAAATACGATATAACGAGGTTCAAGCAAGGAAGTCGGACTATGGTGTTGCGTTCCGAATTTGACAAGGTATATCGTGAGCACCGTGACGGTACATACACCCCCAAGAAGCGCGAAAGAAAATCCGGTCAGCAGGTACAGAAAGAACCTTTTACAATCCCCGACGGCTACTACTCGTCGGAACAGATTGCCGTCACATATCAGATGACCAAGAAAACCATTTGCAGGCTGTGCCGTGAAAACGACATCCCGAAAATCAGTCACGGAGGGTTCAACTATTACGAACAACTGGCAGTAAACCGTTTCTTCGCCAAATACAAGGCAGCTGACAATATCAAAGAATGGATTGGCGCAGAGCAGATGGAAGCAATATACGACATGAGCAAAGATGCCAGATGCTCGTTTGTACATCGCCATAAAATCCCCTCACGTGTAGTCTATGGCAAAGTCCAATACTCCAAAGACCACATCGACATTATCAAGAACGGTGGTTTCGACCAACGCGAAAAATATTACAGCGTAGCCGAAGCGATGGAAAAATATGGTTTACGTAGGGATGATGTCTATAACTATGCCCGGTATAACAATATCCGAAAGATGCACCACGGCAAATCCATGTTCCTGTTGAAAGAGGATTTTGACAAGGTGATGGCGGAAAAATCCGTCACTTGAAAAATTATTCCATTGCAGACAGGAAAATTATTCAACAATGGGCATGGTCTGCATTGAACCATTTCGTTGGTTTGCAGCAAATTATTAACAACAATATAATATAGTAGAGTATGCACGAATGTAAAACTGTAACATTGAGGACAAGACCTCTAAAGAACAAAATGTTGTCGTTCTATCTGGATTATTATCCGGGATATAGAGACAAGGAAACGATGAAAGTAATCCGTCACGAATCGCTTGGCATTTATATCTATGCCAACCCGAAGAACAAACGTGAGCAGAATTTCAACGATGTAATGAGCGAGAAAGCCGAAGCCATCCGTTGCCGCAGATTTGAATCTGTCGTAAATGAACGGTATGACTTCTTCGACAGGTACAAACTAAAGGGTGATTTCTTGGAGTACTATCGTCAGCAGCTCCGCAAGCACGACCAAAAATGGGAGTTCGTTTATCTCCATTTCAAGAACTTCGTACACGGCAAATGTACCTTTGAAGAGATAGACATCGACCTGTGCAACAAGTTTCGGGAATACCTTCTGAACGTCAAGAAACTCAGACGTAACGGACGTATCTCACAAAACTCCGCATCCGGCTATTGGTCTACTTTCAGAGGATTCTTGAAGATACTCTATCGCAACGGCTTGATTAAGACAAATGTCAATGATTTCTTGGATAAGATTGACACAGAAGATGTTGTCAAGGACTATCTGTCTGTGGACGAACTGTATAAACTGGCTGAGACTCCTTGCAAGAAGCCCATTCTGAAAACAGCTTCGCTGTTCTCCTGTATGACCAGCTTGCGCATCAGCGACATCCTCGCCCTACGTTGGGAAGACATAGTGGACTACTCTGCCGGAGGGAAATGTGTACATATCATCACACAGAAAAACAAAGCGGAAGACATCATTCCTATCAGCGACGAGGCTTTGGAACTCATCGGTTACAAGTCCGAAAAGAAAGGTTTGGTCTTCAAAGGCTTGATGCGCTGCTGGACACAAACGCCCATGAAAGAGTGGATTCATTCCGCTGGCATCAGCAAGAACATAACATTCCATTCATATCGAAGAACATTCGCAACGCTCCAAGCTGCTGCCGGAACAGACATCCGTACCATACAAAGTATGATGGCGCACAAGAGCATCACCACCACGCAGCGTTATATGAAAGTCGTGGACAGCAACAAGCGTGAAGCCAGCAAGAAAATCACTTTGACACGCAAGGGTTGAACTCCCCTATTTTGCTCCATTTCATAGGCTTAGAGTATGATTTTCGAGTGATTATCATACTCTAAGCCTATATTTTCTTAAAAATTGACCGATTTACTGCACTTATTTATAACTATCTGGAAATGTGCTTATAACTTTGCATTATCATTTCATCCAAACAACAATAGATTATGACAGATAGTATTCAAATTCACAGGAAAAAGGCAAGTTTCATACTTGCTGTAAGCGTTACCTCATACTCGGTAATCGCCACTTATCTTTATGACTGCCATCAAATAAACCTGATGGAATATACCACACCTATTATATTGACCATCGTGTTCTTATCTCTTTCATGCGCGTTCTCTCAAAGATTTTTCTATCGCTACCTTATCAAGAATAACGTATGTATTTCTTTTGGCAAGCAAAAAGAATCCATCCCACTTGAAATCAAGCAGCCATCTGATACCATTACCCCGGAAGTAGAAATTATGGAAGTTATAGAAGTGCCGACTGTAAAGAATGATTACACAGATGGTTATGACGAACGCATAGCTGAAATAGAACGGGAAAAGGCAGAGCAGCAAGCCGACATTATGTGTGTCATGCACGAATATACCACATATAGTATGGCTGAATTTCTTTCAAAAGATGACCTTATTACGCTTCACGAAAACATAGAGTGCTTTGCCCATGGGCAATGTGATTTATACAAGCCCATACGTTCCAAATTCGACAACCCATTAAACACTCTCGACATACGGCATTTTGTATGGAATATCGGTATAAGGTTGAATATCCCGGTGGAAAAATGCGCAGAATTCATAAAAACCATATTCCCACACGAATTGAAAAATGCTACTCTGTTTTATCTATCAAAAAATCTACGGACTACAGGTATTTGTAAAATCCCACTTGACATCCCCCTAAAAGGAGAGTATTATTTCAATTGCCTCAAAAAAGCAGACGATGAGACAGCTGGTTCTGACCGACTGAAATGATTCCGTCACTGACTGAAAAATTACCCTCTGCTGACGAAGGTCTGCATAGTATCATTGTGTTGGTTTGCAGCATGTTTAACAAAAACAATGTTATATCATGCAAAGAAACAAATTAACCTTCAATGACCTACCGGAAGTGGTAGGCGAACTCTGCGAGAGAATCTCAAGTATGGAAAATCTGCTGACAGAAAAACTTCATCAGCAGCATAACGAAGTAAAAAAGGATACCCATGTTCCAATGACAGTTGATGAAGTCTGCGAATATTTAGGTATCTCGAAATCATCCTTTTATTACAAAGCCAAGCATGGTGGTATTCCAATCATCAAACAAGGAAAACACTTGTTTGTCTATCGGGATGAATTGGACAAATGGTTGGAAAGCGGAAGAAAAGGAGACACGCCTATAAGCATAGAAGAGGAACACGCCCGAATGCTTGCAGCTACACGTCGCAAAGCCAATCCTAAAAACTGGTGAGTATGGAAACGATAGCATCCAATCAAGATCTTGCTCAGGTCGCTACAAGATGGCAAGATACCATGCTCAGTTTGGAAAAGGAGTACGAACAGGAGCCGGAAGTTCTGAAAATAGGCGGAGTACCTATCGGGACATTGGGAAATTTCAGTGCATCCATAGGCAAGGCTAAAAGCAAAAAGACTTTCAATGTTTCCGCTATGGTGGCAGCTGCTTTGTCCGGAAAGGAAGTCCTTAACTACACAACGGATTTCCCAAAAGGAAAGAACCGCATCCTTTACATTGACACCGAGCAGAGTCAGAACCATTGTATGATTGTGATGCATCGTATCATGCAAATGGCAGAGTTGCCAGCCAATCAGGATTGTGACCGTTTCTATTTTCTCGCTCTACGCAAGTTCAACCCCAAGGAGCGTTTGGCTATCATAGACGATGCAATCAGTCAGATTGAAGGTCTTGGTTTCGTGGTGATTGACGGAATCCGTGACTTGGTTTACGACATCAATTCACCGAGTGAAGCCACATGCGTAATATCCAAACTTATGCAGTGGACAGACGAATATCAGATTCATCTTCACACCATCCTTCACCAGAACAAAAGCGATGAAAATGCCCGTGGACACATCGGCACGGAAATCAACAACAAAGCGGAAACGGTCATCCAAATTGAGAAGGACAAGGACGACAGTAACATCAGCAAAGTGGAAAGTGTGCATACCCGTTCAAAGGATTTCCTGCCATTCGCCTTCTGCATCAATGCCCAATCACTTCCCGAACTTCTGCCAGACTATGTGCCGACAAAAAAGAGCGTAGGTCGTCCCAAACAGGAACCCTTCTCCCCTTATAGGGACATCCACGAAACAATCCATCGCAAGGCTCTCGAATTGGCTTTTAACGGGAAAAAGACAATTTCGGGATATAAGGCTTTGGAAGAAGAACTGACCATTGCCTATGAACTGGCAGGAACGAAATTTAATCACAACAAGATTGTGGAGATAATCAAGTTTCTCACGAACAAACGGATGGTGGTTCAGGAAAGCCGTGGCATTTATCGGTTCATGCCGGATTACCACTATTGATTCTCCACTTGACTTTATTCTAAAAGCGTGTATTGTGATGTATGTTAAAGTTTAAGCGCAACGACTGGTTTCATGATAATTCTCGAAACTGGTCGCTGCCATTATATTTGCCAATGCTCTTGTGGATAATTCCTTTGGAATAGGTTGTGGCAATCAGTATGGAAAGATTGTTCCTCTTCTGCCATTTGTAGATTTTGACGCCTGTACAATTAAGGTTATGACAAAACTGCAATATTTGTATTGGCATATAAAATGACACTTTACTTTTTGAATAATTTCTTTTTTCGCTGTTTTTCAATATGAGCCTCTGTTATATTTCGGCAAACCTGCTGGAACAATTCATATTCGAGTACCGGCAAAACGATATGCCAAATGCCAAACAAATTTCGCCTTTTGCTCACTTTCTCTGTTGGGCAAATGTTCTGATACAATTTAAAAGTTCTGAATCGGCACTACTGTAACACCAAATGTGACATTAATGCCATTTAAGTTGCCATATAAATACACATTTATACGACAATTATTCTCTCTAAATCGTCTTTGACAGTCATTCAAAGCCATAAATATCAAACATTTTACTTCAAAGCACGTCTTTTTTAAGTCACGGGCTTGCCCGCTGTACAGACTTTATCTTATATGGGGAGCCTAATACCCCAAACGACCAATCGGCCGTTTGAGAATGCCAATTTTCCAGCAAGCTGATTGGATAAAAAAAGCGTTATTTAAGCACTTTTTCTTTTCGCCAGCCTCATCCTCGTCTTTCTCGACCAAAAGCGAAATTTGCACACTTAATTACGCCCTAGGCTTGCCCATTATACGACCTCTATTGAGTTAGGGTAACTCAATACCCCAAGCGATAAATCGCTCGTGAGAAGTTGCCAATCCTAGGCAAGCAGGATATGGCTTTATTGCGATTATAGAATGCCTTAACTCTCCACGCAATCATGTTTTGGATGGGCTTGTAATACCTTGTAGCCTCTGTTTGACAATTACCACAGACAAGCGTATTTCAGTAGTGCTTTTACGAACTCTTTTATGAACCCTACCGGTTCTTTTATGAACTTTTATGTGAACTCTTTTCTTGCTTTTAAGTGGTATCCTGGAGTAACGTCGGCCACCATAAATGCAGATAC
>OJNZ01000518.1_pt1 | contig 27526 bp, 17 predicted proteins | sample 1598001 | NCBI WGS metagenome assembly OJNZ01 (sample SAMN01915225, study PRJEB22387) | human gut metagenome | isolation source: stool | host: Homo sapiens | place: USA | reverse complement strand
TGGAAAGCATTTTTGCAGACAGCGGCCATTGCTTATAATTATAGTTTCCCGAACCAGCTTTTGATTCACGAGCAAAGCCCCACCGCCACAGCCGTGGCCGACATAGCTTACTGGAATAATAATGCGGGTCGCTGGGTCAAGCGCGGCGCACACGGTATCGCGGTATTTGACACGCGGGCAAATTCTTCCCGGCTGCGGTATCTGTTTGACATTTCCGATACCATCCCCCGTGCGGAGGTCCCCGACGCGCTGCCGTGGGTCATTACAGACCAGAACTGGCGGCCTGTTTGGGATAAAATCGTAGCGGATAATCACGCTGACAGCATCCAGAGCGCCCTACTCATGCTCTCTACATCCTGCGTTGCCCAGCGCAGCGCCATGTTCACAACCGCACTGGGAAAAGCCATAGACGGCAGCAGCTTACAGTGGGCCAAGCCGGACGAACAGCGGCAGCTATTTATACAGCTTATCACCCAAAGCTGTCTGTATATGGCCGCGCTGCGGTGCGGCGTGGATACTGCGCGGCTGGACCTGTCTGCCCTTGAGTCTGTGAACCAGTTTGATACAAACCGCATTGCTCTGTGTTTGGGCAGCGCTTGCCAACAGGCGGCACGGCCTCTCATGCAGCAGATCGGCAGCATCACGAGAGAAATCGACAGTGTTGCACGCGCCGAAAAAGTCCGCTATTATGGTGACAAACAGGAAGAAACCAATAACACCAAGGAGGTCAACAATGGAGTACATGATGGTGAACGGCTACCAAATCCCGGCGCTGACGCTGAACGAGCCGCCGATGCCGGAAATCGGCAAGTACGGCAGCCTGCGGCGGAAATTCTTGCGAGAGAACGCGCCGGTGGTGTTCGACGAGATGCTGCTGGAGGGAACGCTGTACCCGCATCTGGCGGAGATGGACAACGCGGTACACCGGCAAATCGAACAGACGATGCAGACGCTGATGCAGCAGAGCACCGCCCCGAACCGGCAGACCGACCCTATGGGCTGGACGCAGTGGATGAACGCCTTGCAGAGCCAAGCCGAGGAACTGGCGATGCAGCAGATTTACAGCCTGTAATACAAGAACCCCAAGCGGAGAGCGATACCACGCCCTCCGCTTTTTCTGTACCCATTTCTGATTTGCCGCCGCTGAGCGATGAACTGATTCTAGGCTTGCTGGCGAAGGACTCCTCCAGCCGTGCCGACAATGCGGCTATTCTGGAATATTTCAATGAGCATCCCGACCTTGCCGAGCGCAGCGCCTTTTGCAAGCACTGTTACAAGCAAATTTATACATATTTGTTCGTGGATGACCATACCGTGGGTTTTATCCGGCATGATATGTACCTTGAACTTTGGGAGGGCAACTATCTTACCAAAACAGCGCAGGTCAATCTGACATGGGATGCTGTTGCCGCAAAGATTGCTGACCTTATCGAGCAAGGGCGGCTGATGGTTCCCATCAAGGCTACACCCGTGCAGCAGCAGATGGAGCAGCTTACTCTTACTCCCGAAGATTCTGAAAAGGCAGGGCTGCCGAGCCATGAGCAGCAAGCAAAAAATATCGACCTTGCGGCAGAAGCCAAAAGGTGGAACAAGCCCATCATTGACGCATCCGGCAAGTACATTACGGAGCAGGACATTACCGATGCACTGTGCAGAGGCAGCGGGTTTGAAGATGGCAAATTCCGCATTCAGCAATATCTCTCTGCACAGGTACTTCCTATCGAGGAAGATCAAGCCCGCTGGCTGAAAAAAGAATACGGCATCGGCGGCGGCACATGGTTCTTCCGTGATGGTGGGCGCGGCTTTCTTAACCACATGGGCAAAAATCTTGAGATCACCCGACGTACAGAGGACGGCGAGTATCGCCGCGTTTTGAAGTGGAAAGAGGTTGCCCAACGCCTGCGGCTTTTGGTTTACAACGACCAGTATCTGACCGATGCCGAAAAAGCCCCCTATCAGGCATGGGCAGCAGAACAGCAAGCCGCCCGCGCAGCGAACGATGCCGCCCTTGACCATGCAAAACACGCCATCGCGGATTTCTGCGAGAATGAGGGGCTAAACGAGCCGAATTTCTCCGACTTGACCCGCGTGGAGTTTGCTTACTCTACCACCGAGGACGATGAGCACGAAATCCAAGTGTATGCCAATCTTCTGCGGAACGAAATCCGCTATGAGGTTGACGGTAACATTGTCCATATCGACTACTTCCAAGATAACCACGAGCTTGCTGTGCAGGGCATTGAAAACAGCGCTTTCTCGGATTTTATCAATACCGCCGAAGCAGAGTTTGAAAAGCATCATCCGACTACAAGAAAAGTCGAAAAATCACCTGTAACTATCGGCAGCACGGTTTATCTGGAAGATGCCAGACCCTTTACCGTGGAGGAAATCGGCAGAGAAAACATTCATCTGCGGGATGAAAGTTTCCCGCTGGTAGGCCGTGCCGTCAGCCACGAGGAGTTTGCGCGGCTGCTTGCTGCCAACCCCAAAAATGCAGCACTATCCGCCCCGGAAGTTCCAAGCCGCCAAGAGCAGCCGAAAGAAACTGCCGAACCCATCGTGGGCGAAGTCATCGAAGAACCCAGCCCCTTTGTGGCACAGGTTATGGCGGACGCAGAACGGCTTTCGGCAGAAGATGAACCTTACCACCGCGAACCCATTACCTATGAAGCCCCTTATCTGGATAACCTGCCGACAGCACCGCGCGAAAAATTTGCAGCCAATATTGCCGCCATCCAAAAGCTGAAAGAAATTGAACAGCGCGTAGCGAACGGCGGCAGCCCTGCTTTTGAGGATGAACAGAGAATTTTAGCACAGTACACGGGCTGGGGCGGGCTTTCGGATGCGTTCGATCCGAACAAAAGTGCATGGTCGAACGAGTACAGCCAACTGAAAGCAGCATTGTCTGAATCCGAATACGAAGCTGCCCGCAGCAGCACCCTGACGGCGTTTTATACCCCCGCCACCGTTATCCACCCCATCTACCGCGCACTGGAACGCTTCGGCGTAAAGGGCGGAAAAATCCTAGAACCCAGCATGGGCACAGGCGCATTTCTCGCACACGGACATTTTGGCAGCAGTGATGCCACATTCTACGGCGTAGAATTGGACGGCATCACAGGCCGCATCTCCAAGCAGCTATATCAAAAGGCCAATATCCAAGTAACCGGCTATGAAAATGCGCTTCTCCCCGACAACTATTTTGACTGCGTTATTGGCAATGTCCCTTTCGGCAATTTTCAAGTCAATGACCCGCAGTATAACCGGCTGCATTTCCCCATTCACGACTATTTCTTTGCCAAGAGCATCGACAAGCTGCGCACCGGCGGCATCATGGCGTTCATCACCTCCAGCGGCACATTGGACAAAAAGGATGACCGTGCCCGCAAGTACATTGCCGAGCGCTGCGACCTTATCGGTGCGGTGCGCTTGCCCAACAATGCGTTCAAGGGCAGCGGCACTAAAATTATGACGGATGTAATTTTTCTGCAAAAGCGCGATACGCTGCGCCAGCAGGACGAGCCTTGGCTGCACCTTGCAGAAGATGCCAACGGCATTACCATGAACCGCTACTTTGTGGAGCACCCTGAAATGATTTGCGGCAGAATGGAGATAGTCTCCGGTCCGTATGGCCCGACTTCCACCTGTCAGCCGATAGACCCCGATGCGGTGGACCGTTTCGGAAAGCCGTTGTTGGAAACGCAAATCGACACTGCTATGCAGCACTTGACCGCCACGCTGACAAGAGCCGAAATTCCTGTGCAGGAAGAAAGCGGCGAGGACACCAAGTACATCGATGCCGATCCCTTTGTGCGTAATTTCAGCTACACGGTAAAGGACGATAAAATCTATTACCGCGAAGGCGCAGTCATGCGGGAATGTAATCCCAACGCAGCATCTGCCGAGCGTATCCGCAAACTGGTGGAACTGCGCGATACCACCCGCGCTCTGATCGATGCGCAGTTGCAGGACTTGTCGGACGAGGAAATCCACCGTCTGCAAGCCCAGCTTAACCGCCAGTATGATGCCTTCCGCGCCAAGCACGGCCTAATCAACAGCCGCAGCGCGGAGTTGTCTTTCCGGGATGACAGCAGCTACTATTTGCTGTGTTCACTGGAAAATGTCGATGAAAAAGGAAACTTTATCAGCAAGTCGGATATGTTCACCAAGAGAACTATTCGCTCTGCACAGATACCCGACCACGCCGACACGGCATCGGACGCTCTGGCACTGAGCATCGGGGAACGTGCCAAGGTCGATATGCCTTACATGATGCACCTTACCGGGAAAGATGAAGCAACGCTTGCCAAGGAACTGGCGGGCGTTATTTTTGTAGAGCCTTTCCGCAAACAGGAGGACGGCAGCCCTGTTTACCTTATGGCGGATGAGTATTTATCCGGCAATGTACGCGAAAAGCTGCGTGTTGCTCATGTTGCAGCCGACCAAGACCCGGCGTTCCGCATCAATGTAGAAGCGTTGGAACAGGTGCAGCCCAAGGACTTGACTGCGGGCGAGATAACGGTTCGGTTGGGTGTCACATGGATCGGGCCGGAAATCATCAAGCGGTTTGCCGATGAACTTTTTCAGTCAACCTACCGCGAACAGAAAATAGCTGTCCGTTACAATGAATATCTGAATAACTGGTATATTTCCAACAAGAGCCAGGGCAACGATAATATCCGCGTCACGAACACCTACGGCACAAAACGTATCAACGGCTATCATTTGTTGGAGAACGCACTCAACCTGCGGGCCACCAAAATTTACGATACAATCTATGACGAAAACGGCAAGGAGCAGCATAAACTCAATGGTCCTGCCACCGAAGAAGCACAGGCCAAGCAACGGATGATAGAAGATGCTTTTAAAGACTGGATTTTCAAGGACCGTGAGCGCCGGGAAAGTTTGGTGGCGCTGTACAATGAAAAGTTTAACTGCATCCGCCCCCGTGAGTACGACGGCAGCCACATCCAGTTTTTCGGCATGAACCCGGAAATCGCGCTGCGGCCCCACCAGCGCAATGCCATTGCGCATATTTTGTACGGGCACAACACACTGCTGGCGCACGTTGTCGGCGCAGGAAAAACCTATGAGATGGTCGCCGCCGCGATGGAGAAAAAGCGATTGGGATTATGCAGCAAAACACTTGTCGCCGTGCCAAATCATCTAACAGGCCAATTTGCCAGTGAAGCGCTGAAGCTATACCCCAATGCAAACATTTTGGTGACAACGCAGCGTGATTTTGAAAAGTCAAACCGTAAACGGTTTTGTGCCAAAATCGCCACCGGCAACTATGACATTGTGGTAATCGGTCACAGCCAGTTTGAAAAGATTCCACTTTCCGATGCCAGAAAAGCCGAGTTTATCCGCAAGCAAATTGACGAACTGGAGATGCAGTTGGAGAGCATGGACAACAGCGACAGCCGTCTGACCGTCAAGCAGTTGGAAAGTAAGAAAAAGCAGTTGAAAACCAAGCTGTCAAATTTGCTGGACGCCCCGAAGCGGGATGATGTGGTGACTTTTGAGGAACTGGGCGCAGACTCCCTCATGGTCGATGAAGCACACAATTTCAAGAACCTCATGACCGTTACAAAGATGCACAACATCGCGGGTATCAGCACCACCGAGAGCCAAAAGGCCAGTGACCTGTTTATGAAGTGCCAGTACCTTGATGAAATCACCGGGGCACGCGGCGTAACGTTTGCCACAGGCACCCCCATTTCCAACAGTATGACCGAGCTGTATACCATGCAGCGCTATTTGCAGCAGTACACCTTGGAACGCAACGGCCTTGCAAACTTTGACAGTTGGGCGGCCACCTTTGGCGAAACCGTCACAGCCATCGAACTTGCGCCGGAGGGAACCGGCTACCGCACAAAAACACGCTTTGCTCGTTTTTTCAATCTGCCGGAACTTATGGCAATGTTCAAGGAATGCGCTGACATTCAAACAGCAGATATGCTGAAACTGCCTGTCCCTGCTCTTGTGGGCGGCAAGCCGACCAACATCCAGCTAAAGCCCTCTGAAATACAAAAACAGATGGTAGCGGAATTGGGCGAACGGGCCGACAAAATCCGCAATAAAATGGTAAAGCCCTATGAGGACAATATGCTGAAAATCACCAACGACGGACGCAAATTGGCGCTGGATCAGCGCTTGATCGACCCCGACTTGCCCCATGACCCTGACAGCAAGGTCAATATCTGTGTGGGCAAAATTTTTGAGATATGGGAGCAGACCATGCCTCAACGCAGTGCGCAGCTTGTTTTCTGCGATCTGTCTACGCCCAAGGCGGGCGTTTTCAATGTCTACGATGACATGAAAGCAAAGCTGATCGAACGCGGAATCCCCGAAACAGAAATTGCCTTCATCCATGAAGCAAACACCGATGCCCGCAAGACGGAACTTTTCGGAAAAGTTCGCAGCGGTGCAGTTCGCGTGCTGATGGGCAGCACGGCCAAAATGGGAGCGGGCACCAATGTGCAACAGCGTCTTGTGGCGCTGCACCATCTGGATGTACCGTGGCGGCCATCTGATATTGAGCAGCGTGAGGGCAGAATATTACGACAGGGCAATGAAAATAAGGAGGTCTATGTTTTCCGTTATGTCACCGAAGGTACATTTGATGCCTACTCATGGCAGCTTATCGAAAATAAGCAAAAATTCATCGGTCAGATTATGACCTCAAAATCTCCGGCTCGCAGCTGCAATGATATGGACGAGGCTGCACTGTCCTACGCCGAGGTAAAGGCATTGGCGGCTGGCAATCCGCTTATCAAGGAAAAGATGGACTTGGACGTGCAGTTGACCCGTCTTAAAACACTGAAAGCTGCCCATGACAGCCAGCGGTATGAACTGGAAAATAAAATTGCCATCGGCTTCCCGGCTGAAATCCGAAAATGCAAAGAACAGATTGAAAATGCCACGGTAGACGCCGCCACCGTAAAGGAACACTCCGTAGTGGATGCGGACGGCAAAGATGTTTTCTGTATCCAGTTGGAAAAGAAAGTTTACTACGAAAAAGAACCTGCGGGGAAAGCCCTGTTAGGTCTGCTGGGCTTGGCACTGAATAGCGAAAAGCCCGTACCTATCGGGTATTTCAAGGGTATGGAACTGCAAATCCAACATCTGCCTTTTGGCAACGAGTACCATGCAAGATTGGCTGGCTCTGGTACATATAGCACTCAGCTGGGAGCTGATGTGCTGGGCAATCTGACACGCCTTTCCAATTTGGCAAATGGTATTGAACCGAGCATTGAAAAGACCCGCAATATGCAAATCCAGTTGGAACAGCAGCTTGCCAGCGCCGAGGAAGAAGTCAAGCGGCCATTTCCACAGGCAACGGAACTGACTGAAAAGAGTAAGCGTCTTGCGGTGCTGGAGGGACTGCTGAACATGAACGACAAAGACATTGTGACCGACACCGAGCCGGAACAACAGTGTCAGACCGACAATCGACAGCGTGGACAGGAGGAACGATAAATTCTATGATTAAAGGCAGAAAGACCAATCGTATACGCGACCACCCCAAGGATGAAAGGAGTAGTTTTTATGAAAAAATCTATTGTTGCATTGGGCATGGTATTGGCGCTGTCCGGGTGTGCAGCGGCAGCGGATGAAACTCTTGCGGCTGAACCGGCTGCACTGGTGGAAATCTCACCGGCCACCGAAGAAACTGCGCAGCCGGTGGAAGCTGCTGCAACTGCCGAACCTGCGCAGACTGCAACCCCTGCGCCGACACCCGAACCGACACAGGCCCCCACGCCCGTGCCGACAGCACTCCCCACCGCAGAACCCACGCAAGCCCCGGTGGAGGAAACTGTAGCAGACACTCCGGCACAGGTTGGTATGAGTTATGGTGCGGTGCCGTTCGACCTTGCAGCCGGTACGGAGCAATGGTGGAGCATCGACAGCAGCGACAGCGCATACTGGGCCGTGCAGGAGAACATCAACGCCATCCGTGCGGCGGCGGGACTTTCCCCGCTGGCAATGGACGGCGGGCTGAGCGCGGCGGCAGATGCCCGCTGCGAGAGCTTTGTCGCGGGCGGTGCGTTCGACCACAGCGGCATGACTACCCGCAGCGAAATCTGCGCAGCCGGTCCTATCGGCTCGGCCAGCAGCGTATGCAGCTATTGGCAGAACAGTCCTGCCCACTATGCCAACATCACCAACGCCAGCTTTACGAGCATGGGTGTGGCCTGTTGGTTTTGCTCCACCGCCGAGGGGCAGTATACCTACTGGACTGTCACATTCAACTAAAACTCCTACTTGTTTTCATACACAAATTATGATATAATTTCTGTATGAAAGAGAGGTGCTATCTATGCCGAACATTCGTTCCAGCGCAGATTTGAGAAACAACTACAATGACATTTCCTCTTACTGCCATGCCTACAACGAGCCGGTCTTTATTACCAAAAACGGTAAGGGCGACCTTGCCGTTATGAGCATGGAAACCTATGAGGAAATGGCGGGCCGCATTGAACTGTACAGCAAGCTGCAAGAGGGCCTTGCCGACGTGGAAGCCGGGAACACGCGCCCCTTTGCCGATGTTATGGCTGATTTGCGCCACCGCAGGGAGCGCAGATGAAATACAACATTCACATTACCCACGCTGCCGAGCGCGATATGGCGAACGCCTACGACTATATCGACCTTGTACTGAAAAATCCAACTGCCGCCGACAAGCTGTTGGATGTGGCCGACGAAAAAATCGGAGCACTGGCAGAATTCCCGCACAAATTTGAAGTCGTTTCCGACAAACTGCTTTCCTTATGGGGAATCCGCTTCACCATCGTTATGAATTACCTTGCGTTTTACACGGTGGACGATGCCACGCAAACCGTGCATATCGTGCGGTTTCTCTACGGCAAAAGCAACTGGATCACCATTCTGAAAACAGAGGCAGCAAACGGCAGTTTGCCGATGTTCTCATAACCGAATATTTTATCTGGGCGCTCACTTTTGTGGGCGCTTTTTCTATTGGAGGAAAACATGATTTATGACGAACTTATTGAAGAATTAGCGTTGACCCTGCTTACAAAGGCAAGGTATGAGGGCTGTATTAGCGTTATAGACGGTTTCTCCCAGTGCGAGGAGGATAAAACTCGCATAGAGTATCCTGTTGACGCTGTTATGCGCATCATGCCGGTGGGCAGCGAAATCTGGCCGGAAGAGTGCGAACCGTTACTGAAAAAAATCGGTGCTGAAACGATTGGAGACGTTGCCGATTATCTGAACAAAAACAAATCCGAAAATTCAAGTGCCGATGATGTTCTTTTTACTGCATTGCTCAAAATCTGCTATGAAAATATGGACATGGACGGCAAGATGGTATTTTGGGAAGATATGCTTGAAAACAACTCCTTGGAATGGAGAGATGTTGAATGATTTGCATACACGAAGTGATTTATTCAGTATGCAGTCGTAATTTTTGTGGGATCTTATCTGCTTCGGAGGATTTTATGACGCACGATGAAATGATGAGTCTGTTAGCCAACACATTGGCAGATGCAGCCGGACACGCTGGCTGTTTACCTATTTTGGACTGTTTCAGCCCGCATCCGGGAGAGGAAGTAACCGTAAGCATTCCTATGTGTGACGACACGGTGGATATTGTGCTGGAAGATCTCAATTTTCCGCACGAGTGGGAAGAATTGTTGGAGAACAGCGGTGCGGATACTATGGGCGACCTTGTTGATTACCTGTGCTATTGTTCGCAAAACAATATTTCTCTTGCTATTTCCCCTGAAGATGAGGAAAAGCTGTATGCAACGCTGATTGATGTCTGCTATGAAAATATGTCTTATGACAGGCAGGTCGATTTTTGGCGTCATGTGCTGGAAGCCAATTCTTTGGTGTGCGAGGTAAAAGAATGACCCCGCAGGAGCAGCTCTGCGAAAAAATGCGGGTGGAGCAGAGCGCCTATTGCCTATGGCTGACCGCACAGCCGCCAGAAGAAATTCTACATCACGCCTACGAGTACAGCGTCCGTGAGGACATTATTCTTGCAACGGAAGAAATGAACCTCACCCCTGCACGGGTGCGGGCGCTGCTGAAATCTCCCGCGCCGCTGGCGGATGTGTATAAGGATTTTTCCAAGCTGGAAACCGATTATATGAGCATTGTGGCTCAGTGCGTGGAAGACCGTGCAGATGACTTGCTGAAAAAGGAGCAGCAGCAGAACCCACCAAAAGTATATCGACAGTCCGTCACTTATGCCCGCGAACACGGCGAATTGCAGCAGTACCATGCGTCTTGCCACTTGAATGAAAGGTGTCGGGACGAGATTGACGCAGCGCTTGCACAGCGCTTTGATGGTATGCGGCTGGGCGCTGGCGCTGTTGAACAGGTAGTGGCGGAATATGGTTTGGAGCGCACAAAATATGTGTTGGCAGCGGCCATTCAAACCCGTGATGGAGATGGTCGCATTTCGCGCACAAATAGAAAATGGGCAGATTCCATTCGCACGATCAAAGATATGGATCGCCGTGGATTTGACCGTTCCTGTTACTTCGCTGACCTACAAGCGCATACCTGCCTATTGGACGGTTTTGTAAACCAAGTGCGAAAATTTGAAAAAGCCAAAGCCCAGCCCGCCCAAGATACCCCCGAAAGGTAACCGCAGCGTCTGCATTTTGCAGGCGCTTTTTTTCGTGAAAAAATCTCTGTTTTGAAAGGATTTCACAATGAAAGAAACACATTATAAATTGAAGCATCGCGTTACCGCGCTGTTTGCGGCGGCGGTAATGCTCTGCTCCATGCTGCCCGGTGCAGCGTTTGCGGAGGAACCCACACCGCAGCCCACCGAGGAAACCGTGCAGATGGAGCAGCAGACCGAGCCGTCTGAAACAGACAACGGGCAGACCGATGAGAGCAACCCAGACCCCGGCGAGGATGTAACCGAAGCCACCCCGGAAACGGCAGAAGAGCAGCCCGCTGAAGAAGAAATCTCTGCTGCCGTTGTCGGCGCGGAACTGTACACTGATTTGCCCGATGCACCCATTGGTTCCTATATCGGCAGCGAGGGTCTGCCGGTTGCCACCGGTGAAACCAAAATCGGCATTTCCGAGTGGCCCGAAAGCCAGCTGGAAGAAGGCGGCAGCTATCTGACTGCCGTTGCACTGGACAATGACGGCCTTACCATGGCCGCGCCCCTGCTGGATGGCGCAGACTATGCCATTGTTCCCATTATGGCGCAGGTGGAGTACCCCGCCAACGGCAGCACGCTCGATCTGGTTCTGCCGGACAGCGTGACCCTGCTGGACTACTACGGCGCGCCCGCCGAGGATGCTGAAAGCCTGCTGCACAACGAATACAGCGAAACCTCCGCTGCGGTGCTGGGTGTATATGTGCAGGCAGATGCGAATTTTACCGCGCAGTTGGTTTACACCGCACCCGATGGCAGTACACTGACCAAAACCCTACAGGTAGCCATCGACCGCAATGCGACTGCCGAATATCCTTTCCCCGACAGCGAAATTGCCGCCTTTGCCGAGCGCCCCACCCCTGCGGTGACAAGCGGCAAAATCACCAAAGTTGCCAAGGTCAACGGCACTTGGCTGATCTGGTTCAACGGCGCACCCGCCTACTGCTGCACCCCCGGCGCAGACGGCCAGCCCAAGAACTGTCCAACGTACACTTATGTCAATACTTCTATGGTTGGCGCAGACCAGTATGTACCCGGCGACCACTATGGCAACCAGTACAGAATCTGGGGCGGTTTAACCCAGCTTTCGCTCGGTATGCAGGAGCTCCCTCCGGTTGCGCTCTCCGCAGAAGCGCCGAGTTTGCTGGATTCCTGCCGCACGATCTATACAGATGCGCAGATGCAGATTATCGAGAATTATCCTGACAGCACTGCCGCCAAAATTCTTATGGGATCCGCGCAGACGCTGTTGGAGGGCACAGACGCTTACGCATCCGCCCGCGGCTACTATACCTATATTTATCAGCCGGGCCGCGCGGGCTGGCAGACTGTGGCTGTGATTGGCCCCGAAATCTCCGATGACGAACCGAACCCCAAACCCATCGTGCAGGAAATTTACGCCAACTGGGAAGCCCCTGCGCAGACCGCAAGCGGCAGCTTTGATTTTGACTACGGTATCATCACCAACAAGGTGCAGCTTAAAACCACCGAGAAAGTGGACGGCGCGACCATCGAGATTGAACCCATCACCAAAAGCGGTACTATTGACGGCGGCACATGGAATATTTCTCCCGCAGATAAACAGACCGTCACCACTGCTGGCCATACCAACGATGACAATTTTCAAAACAATGGCGGTGCTGCATCTGCAAGTTGGACGCTGCACTACTCCGTAAGCAAAACCACCGACAGCCGCAACGGACGAGTAGGCCCCTACACCACGCAGGACGAAGCCGATGCAGCCGCCGACAGCGCCCGCGATGCTGCGATTGCCGAGTTGCAGGGCGAGGCCCAGCGCATGGTGGACAATGCGGTTGCATCTGCAAAGGCAGAACTGGCGAACGTCAAATTCCGCTATGAGGAAGTGGGTGTTCCATACGGTTTTGAAATGTATTGGGGCAGCAACGGCAGCAACCAGACCATTTCTGTACCGGCCAATTCAAACAATGCCTATCTGATGAAAAACGATGAATGGTCCTTACAGGTCAACATCAAGAAAACCGACAGCGAAACCGGCAATCAGATTGCTGCCGACGCGCAATATGAGATTTTCCAGTGGGATACTGTAACAGGCAAATACCAGCCCACCGGCGGTTACAACACTTACAGTGTGCAGCGCCAAGGCGATGGCACTTATGCGGTCATCAACAGTGCGGCCTATGCGACCACGGATTCCATGCGGCATACTCTCTACTACACCCAGCGTAATACGGGCAAGTTTATCATCGTGGAAAGCAAAGCGCCCACAGGCTATTTTGGCGATTGGACAGACATCAATCATCCCGGCATGGCCAACACTCCGCTGGGCAAGCGCGGTTACTATATCGAAATCACCGAGGACAGCGACAATTCTGTAATCTGGCTGGACAACGCTGACTATAATGCCGACATTGCCGCTGCCGACAAAGGCGGCACCAAACTTGTCACCAGTACAGGCGTAGAAACCACCGTTACCATTTACGACACTGGCAAGAATTCCAGCCGCACTTATAACACCGACAACAGCGGCAAGGCGGCCAACGAGGATAGCTACACAATCACGCCCACAGACGGCGTTATGAAAAATGACCGCACCTTGGGCGAAATCAGCATCTCCAAGGTTGACCTTGATGCCGTGCGGTATGTGGGCGGCAGCACCGCCCACGGCACAGCCCTTGCCAGCGGGCAGGCTCACGGCGATGCCGCGCTGGACGGCGCGGTGTATGACCTCTACGCCGCCGAAGATATTACGCACCCCGATGGTGTGACCGGCGTGGTGGACTACTCCAAAATCGTGGATGTAGACGGCAATCCCATCTGGCACACCACAATCCGCGACAACAGCGGGCAGTGGGTGTCTGATTATTTACCCGTTCTGAAAAAAGACCACCTTGTAGCCAGCGCTAAAATCGAGAATGGCTGGCTGTGCTTCAGCAATTTGTACCTCGGCAAATATTATGTCGTAGAGCGCTCCACCGGCGTGGTTATCCCGCTGCGTGACGGCGCTCTTGCTGTTTCCGGCACCTATCCCACCGTGGACAGCCGCACCAAGGCAGCCACCGGGCAGACCGCCGCGCTGGCCAAGAACGGTAACGGGCAGTACACGGATTGGGTGTATCGTAATCAATTCAGCACCATTTCCAAGGGTAAAGCGCTGGACGGCAGTTGGACCTACGATGCCTATTACCTGTCTTTTGCAGACGGCTACCTTTGCGATGAACATAACTACTACATCACGCCAGCCTATTCTGATGAGGGTTGGTATGTAGAAAAGACCACCTTTGCCGACAATCGACAGGCAGCCGGTGAACAGATCGACAAGACCAGCTACAGCGCCAATTACCACATCCATGCGGATAACGCTTTGGCCGAGAGCCAAGACCAAGTGGCAAAAGGCAATGTAGAAATCAGCAAAATCGTATCCTCCAGCGGCCAAAGCAATGGACTGGAACTGGAGGGCGCGGGCTTTACATTCTTCCTTGTGTCCGATCTGTCCAAACTGAAGCAGTTTGAGCAGACCCGCAGCGGCAGCTACACCCTGCAAAGCATTTTGGATGCCTACATTGATAAGACCTACGATAACGAGCATCCGAAGTGGGATTTTTCTGCGGAAACGCAGGCCATCGCAAAGACCTATGAGGTCAACGCTGACGAAATTGACGCGTACAACAAAACGCTGACTGCCGCAGGAGAAAACAAGAACGGTAAGGGCGATGGCTGGCAGCCCACCGGCAGCGCCAACGAATACCAGCTTGCCGAAATCTTCAGCAATGACACCGGGAATATTCGTGTGCAGGGCTTGCCCTATGGCACTTATCTGGTCGTGGAAACCACCGTACCGCACGACCTGTTCCAAGCTGAGCCTTTTATTGTCACCGTTGACCCCGAACAGGATAACAACCCGTGGGGCGCTATGGCCACCCCCAAGGACAGCGTAATGACAGGCTCTGACAGTTATCAGAAATTTACGGTACTGGACGAGGAAATCGAAGTTTATCTTCGCATCACAAAAATTGACGAGGAAACCGGCAAACCGGTACTGCTGCCCGACACCGCTTTCCAAATCTACTGGCTGGACGAGCAGGGGCATTACCGTTATGACAGCAACGGCAACCCGAAGCTCGTCACAATGACCGATACTGTCAACGGCCATCTGACAAAAGATGTAAACACTTTTCATACCAACGGCGAGGGCATTCTGACCTTGCCCGAAAAGCTGCCATTGGGCAAGTATCGCATTGTAGAAGTCACCGGCCCGAACGGATTCTACAACGAATGGCTGGATTCTGCCGGGTACGAAAACGGGGTCCTTGCCGATGATGCCGATGGCAGCTACTATGTGGATTTTGAAATCACCACAGACCGCATTTATGCAGCCACCGGCGACAAAAACGAGAACGGCATGGATACCCTTGTAATTGGTGAAAACTACTCTAACCATGAGACGCTGGGCAAATTGACGATCCGCAAAACAGGCGAGGTCTTAGCTGGCTGGAAAACAGAAGTTGGCGCACTTGACCCGTGGATGACCGGCGAGGCCGAGGACGGCAATTTCGTGTATGAAACCCGCCCGCTGGCCGGTGCGGAATACACCATCACCGCCGCCGAGGATATTTATACGCAGGATCGGCAGACCGACAATTATGGCAACCGCACGCTCTGGTATGCCAAGGGCGATGTAGTCGCCGTAGTCACCACCGGCGACGGCAGCGCAGACATTGCCGCCTTTGCCCCTGCCCGCACCAAGGCCACCTACGATTTCCTGTCCGTAATCCATGACGGCACGATTGGCGAAGTCAGTGTGACCCTGCCGCTGGGCAGCTACCACATTGAGGAAACCAAGCCGCCTTACGGCTATATCGGCACCCCTGAAAGCTATGATGTCACCTTTGCATGGGATAACGAACGGAACGATGTGGTTATGGCCACGAGCATTGCCAAGGTTGACGGCGCTGCATCTTCCCAGAGTTTTGAGGTCGTGCGCAGCAAGGATGCCAACGCAGATTTCACCGAGCAGCAGACCTTAAAATTCTACAATGACCGTGAAAAGGCCAAAGTAGGTGTTTACAAAGTTGACCGCGAAACCGGCAAATACCTTGCGGGTGCGGTATTCAACCTGTACGCTGCCGACGATATTTACAGCGTGGACGGAAAGCTGCTGTTTGCAGCGGGCGAACTGGTCGCCACCAGCCCCGAAACTGGCGCAGACGGCCACACCTATTTTGACTGCGATATTCCTATTCGCGGCGAGTATTACGGCAGCAGCATCCGCAAGGACGCCACCACCAACAGCGGTAATTACATCGTCAAGGAACTCCGCGCCCCTCTCGGCTATTACGTCAACGAGGAGCCGATGGAAGTCACTTTCGCCTATGATGGACAAGCTATTATGGTGCTGGATAACACCTGTGCCAACAAGCCTACGGAAATGTGGGTAAGTAAACGTGACCTTACCAACGACGAGGAACTGCCCGGCGCCACCCTTGCTATCAAGGATACGGACGGCAATACCGTAACCACATGGGTGTCCACCGATGAGCCGCATCGCGTGACCGGGCTGCATTTCGGTGAATCTTACACACTGACGGAGATCCGCGCCGCTGATGGGTACGCACTGGCCAATGATATTACTTTCCGCCTGATTCAGAAATCCGATGAGGACGGCAATCATCTGGAGGAGTGCGAAGTTTACTATCTGACCACCAAGAACATTTTGTTCTGGAAGTGGGATGATTGGAAACTGCTGGACGATGCGACCGTTATTATGCAGGATGATATTACCAAGGTGCAGATTTCCAAGAAAGACCTTACCACCAATGAAGAACTTCCCGGTGCGGAACTGGTTATCAAGGACAAGGACGGCACCGAGATTGACCGTTGGATTTCCACAAACGGACCACATTATGTGGAAAAGATGCCAGCAGGAGATTATACACTGACGGAAATCACCGCACCCAACGGCTACAAGGTTGCAGAAAGTATCAGCTTTACCGTTCTGCCCACCGGCGAGATTCAGACCGTGGTAATGAAAGATGCTCGCGAGGACACCCCGACACCTACCCCCGACAACACGCCGACCCCGAACCATACCCCGCAGCCAACGCCGAACACGACCCCAGCTCCGACACCCTCGCCCGCTGCACCCACTGCAACACCCACGCCGCTGCTGACGATTCCCAAGACCGGCGACAATTCTCCGTTGGGGCTGCTGCTGGCGATTGCGGGAATCTCTCTTGCAGGGCTGGCCGTTCTGGTCCACAAGAGCGCCCGCCGCAAAGATATTGCGCCCCGTGACGATGATGACGAGGACACCGAGGACTAAGGAATAATCGGAAAATGAAATATACTTTTTTACAGGGAGGACCGCGTGGCCCTCCCTATTTTTATAGGAGAGAAGATGGCAAAACACATTTTAAGTTGCAGTTTCGGAAAAGACAGTATCGCCACCGCGTTGCTGGCCTTGCAGCATGGTGAACCGCTGGACGAACTTGTGTATTGCGAGGTCATGTTCAGCGAGGAAATATCCGGCGAGCTGCCCGAACACAACCGATTTATCCACGAAACGGCAATCCCGTATTTTGAACAGCGCGGCATCCCGACACGGGTTTTGCGCTCCGAAAAGACCTATCTATCCTGCTTTTACCATGTTGTCACACGAGGAAAAACCAAGGGGATGCTTTCGGGATTCCCTCTGAGTGGGCGCTGTACAATTCAGCGGGATTGCAAGCTGCCGCCGATCAAGGCATATCAGAAGGCATTGCCCCCGGACACGGTGCAGTACATCGGCATCGCCGCAGATGAACCCAAGCGACTGGCACGATTAAAGCCCGGTCAGATTTCTTTGCTGGACAAGTACCATGTGGCCGAACCAGAAGCGAGGTCTATGTGCGCAGCTGAGGGGCTGCTGTCCCCGCTGTATGACTTCACTAAACGCGGGGGTTGTTGGTTTTGCCCGAACGCATCAATCAGCGAACTGCGGCATCTCTACAGATACCACCCCGAACTCTGGCAGCTTTTGCTTGAATTACAGGACGTGCCGAATAAACCCACCGAACGTTTTAGTTGGCGACGCACTTTTCGTGAGATAGACGAACGATTTCGGCAGGAGGGCGAACAACTAAGTTTTTATGAGGAACGGTGAACAATGGACGAACAGAAAAGACCCCGCGCGTGGGTGTACGCGAGAATTCCTGGCGACTACGATGGCACAATGAACAGCTATAAAGTTTGCTCAATGCAGGCGCTGCATGACGGCTGTGATATTGTCGGTGGGAGCATCGACGAACGCGGCGGCTGGCTGCTGCGTCCCGGCTACCGTGATATGCTGCGGCAAATTAAGGCCGGAAAAGTTGACCGGGTTTACATCTGCCGTATGCGTCAGGTCAGCGGCAAGGAGCGCCACTTGTACTCTTTTTTCAAGCGGCTTATGCAGCACGGTGTACAGGTCACGGCGATGGAATACAGCCTGCGTGACCGGGTTAATATGTTTCGGCTGGCTCGTCGTGTCGAACGTTATGCGACCCGAAAGAGGCGGCAACTGCCGTGGTGATTTTCAGCAGGCGGCGTACTGTGCCTATGGCACAGTACGAGCAAGCATGTCATTTTGCTGTCATGACAGCAAAACGACCACTTGTTAGGGGGAAAGCCCCCTAAGACCCCATGAAATTTGCCGCCACATTTTACAAAAAGAGGAGGTGCGCGATTATCGCAATACGAAAAAAGCAGTTGACTGTCCGCTTTACTGAAGAAGAATATGCAGCCTTAAAAGGAAAGTGCGAAATTGCGGGCATGAAAATGGAGCCGTTTGTCCGTGCGTTGGTGGATGGGTGCAGCATCAAACCCGCACCACCCGACAGCTACAACAAACTGCGCCAGCAGTTGTCGGCCATCGGCAACAATTTGAATCAGTTGACCCACGTTGCAAATGCGACAGGCCGAGTAAGTGCTTCGCAGTTGGACAGAGCGCAAAGCCTACTGGAAGATATGTGGCGCTGTGTGAGGGATAGTCTTTGATATGGCATATACCAAAATTATTAAGGTGAAGTCGAACTTGAATCTGTGTTTAGACTACACAAGCAATCCAATGAAAACCGAGCGCCGGAGTGCGGAGGACTTGAACAAGCTGCTTAACTACACTCAAAACAATGACAAAACCGAACACCAACTATATGTAAGCGGATTTAACTGTATACCGCAAAACGCCTATGAAATTATGATTGAAACCAAAACACGCTGGCGCAAGCCTGTAAAAGACGGCAACATTTTGGCCTATCATATTATACAAAGTTTTGCGCCCGGCGAAGCCACGCCCGACCAAGTGCATCAAATCGGCTGCGAGTTTGTGCAGCGCTTTCTCGCAGATCGATTTGAATGTACTGTATCAACCCACCTTGACCGAGGGCATCTGCATAATCATATTGTAGTAAATTCTGTATCCTACGCTGATGGCAGAATGTTCCGAAGCGATTTCAATACCTATTATAAAGGAATCCGCGAAACTTCCGATGAACTTTGCCGAGAAAATCGGCTGTCCGTAATCGAAACGGACGGCAAGGGAAAATCTTATGACGAGTGGCTAAGCGGTCAGGCCGGCAAGCCTACCATCCGAGGTATGGTTCGTAAAGATGTGGAACAGGCTATTGCTGCCGCCGACAGCTTTGATGGTTTTATTCTCGAATTGCAGAACATGGGCTACACGGTCAAATACGGCCCGCGTGTGGAACACATGGCTGTGCGCCATAAAGACGCTCAACGAAATATACGCATTGACCGGCTCGACCCGCGCTTTTCTGAAACAGCGCTGCGGGAGTACTACCACAAACTGCACCGTATGCCCACCGAAATGCAGCAGGAATACCGGCAGGAAAACGCCCCGGCAAAACCGAAATGGCAGCCCACAGAATTACAGCCCACTGTGCGGCGAGCGCGGTATCTCGGCAAGCTGCCGCGCCGGTATCCCAAGGTGTCCGGCTTTATGGCTTGCTACTATCACTACTGCGCCCTACTGCGCAAAGCCTACCACGGCAAGAGCACAAAGCGCTGCTACTTTTTGCTGCGTGAGGATTTTCTGCTGTTCAGCCGATACCAGCAGCAGACAAAATTCCTATGGGAAAACCATATTGAAACTATGGATGAACTGCTGGCCTACAAGGAAAATGCAGAAGTCCAAATCCAACAGCTTGCCCGCCAGCGCAAAGTTCTGTATCGCCAAAAACGTGAGCCGGAACGTGCCGCGCGGGAAGAAAAAATCAAATCACTGACCCAGCAAATGAAAGCCCTGCGCCATAAGGTTTACATCTGTTTCGACATCGAAACAGATGCTGCCGAGGTGCAGGAAAAACTACGGCAAGCAGAACTTGCCGCACAGGAAGAACGAAATGAGGTGAAACAAGATGAACAACGGAGGCGAAGCAGCCGATCAGATGGTGCGGGAAGCCTTACAGGTTACCGAAGTAGCCATTAAGCTGTCTGCGCTGGGTATTAAAAATGCACTGGCCTTATCGCTGGCCTACGCCAAGGAAAATCCTAAAGTGAAAGGCAAAACCAGCCTTGACCGTCTGTTGCGGGAGGGAAAGGAACTAAAAATTATTGCCCTGCAAAGCAAAGACGTGGGACAGTTTAAGGAATTGGCCAAGCAGTACGGCGTTTTATTCGCGGTCATCAAGGATAAGGCACAGAACGAAAAAGTTGACGTCATGTTCAAAGCCGAAGATGTCGCCAAACTGAACCGCATCTATGAGCAGTTGGGATATGCCATTCCCAAGGTCACTACGGCAGACAGAAAAAAAGACCCAACCCGCCGTCAATCCGGCGACAGCTTGCTGACGCGCGGGAAGAATCCTTTGGATATTGACCCCCGGCCATCTGTGCGGGCAACCATTATGGCGCTGAAAAACGCTGCCCGGACAGCAGCACAGGCACAGGAAAAAGTGCAGGATATTACTGCGAAGGAGGAGCGATAAATGTACGAACAGCGATTGCCCATCGAGGAGTGGAAAGCCAAAAAGCAAGCCGAACTTAAGGAAACCATTGCGGCGCAAAAATCCGCATTGCAGGAAGTTGTGCAGGATGGCCAGCGTCTTGCCGACTATCTGTACGGCAGGGGGCGGCTTGGCAGCCATATCGCATCCGGCAATGCCGCACTTGTGTTGCAAACCCTGCCGCAAGCGCGGGCCGTATTGACCGCCAAAGACTGGGATAAATTCGGGCGACGCGTAAACAAAGGGGCAAAAGGCATCCCGCAGCTTGTGCGCGTCAACGGTTATTATAATGTCGGCTCAATTTTCGATGTGTCCATGACCTACGGCAACAAGCCGTATCCGATTCCTGAAATCAAGCCGGAGCAGATGGACAAGGCCATCAAGGAACTGGAGCGCCTTTCTCCGGTCAACATCATTTTTCAAAATGAGGGCGTTGTCGGGTACGATGCCGAGCAACACGCGATTGTGTTTCCAACGGCCATGCCGCAGTGTGAAGTGCTGGCTCGGCTGCCCGCCGAAATCGTCATTGCAACCGCAGAGCAGCACACGCCGGGTATCTCCCAAGCGCCTTATCTGCGAAAAACAGCAATGGCCGTTTCGGTGGAGTTTTGCGGGCGGTTTTCCCTGCCGATGCCCGATACCGCTGCCGCTACACTGGACGGGATGGACACCCACATTCCACCCGGTGAGGAACGCAAAACACTGGAAGAAATTCGGGAACTGTCTGTGACTATTGGAGACACTGTGGAAAAGGCACTCGGTTTGCAGCGCGGCCAAAGCTCACCACAGCGGGATGAGGCCCGCTAAACATCATGCGTCCGAATAAAGACCACCGCACAGAAATCATTCTGTATGGACTGTTGCTGATACCGCTGCTGTTTGCTGCCGCAGCACTGGCACAGGCAACTGAACAGGCGCAGGGGCTGGCAGAAATCACCGCAGTGTTGTCCGAAATTCTGCACACCCCATCCATGCTGCGCTGGTGCGCCAGCACTCCAAAATTTCTGCTGGCGGTGCTGGTGCTTTATCCGTTGGCCGTCTACTGCTATATGCTCGACCGAGCAGACCGCCACCCCGGCGCGGAACATGGTACGGCCAAGTGGGGCAGCGCCCACAGACTAAACATCAAGTACCGCAACACCAAAGACTCCAAAGAAAATTACATCTTGACCGAGAATGTACGCTTCAGCACCGACAGCCACGCGCATAAACATAATCTCAACATTATCGTAATCGGCGGATCTGGCAGCGGCAAGACACGCTTTTATGTGAAGCCCAACGCGCTGCAACTGATTGGCTCATATCTATTTCTGGACCCCAAGGGGGAGTTGACACGCACCCTCGGCAGAATCATGGAAGCAAAAGGTATTCATGTGACCGTGCTTGACCTTGTGCATTTTCAAGGCCATTACAATCCGATGGCCTATCTTGAAACTGACGAGGACGCTATCAAGCTGGCCTTTGCGATTGTCAACAATACGAAGCCCAAAGATGCCCCCAGCGGCGGTGATAAGTTTTGGGATGATTCTTCTGTGCTGCTGATCTCCGCATTGATTCTCTATCTCATGTACGAAGCCCCTGCCAGTGAGCAGAATTTTTCCACATTGATGTATATGATTCTGAATTGCCAAGTCAGCGAAAATGAAATGGTCGAGAACCCCTTGATGATGCTGTTTGATGAGTTGGAGCGCCGCGACCCACAGCACCCTGCTGTCCTGCAATTCAAATCTTTTATGTTAGGTGCAAAAAAGACGTTGCAATCCATCTTGATTTCGGCAGCGGCAAACTTGTACATGTTCAACTCCCGCAAGTTTGCGGAAATGACTTCTCGTGATGAAATGTTCCTGTCGCGTATGGGGCTGGAGCAGCGAGCATTATTTATTGTTTTGCCCGACAATGATACAACTTTTAATTTCATTGCAACGATGCTCTACACGCAGCTTTTTGACCAGCTTTTTCGTTTGGCAGATTCCACGCCGGAATACAACGGTGCGCTGCCGGTTCATGTGCGGCTGATGATGGACGAGTTTGCAAATGTTGCCTTGCCCAAGAACTTCAAAAATATCTTGGCAGTCTGCCGCAGCCGCAATATCAGCTGCGACATTATTTTGCAGAACATTGCCCAACTAAAAAGCCTGTTCAAAGACGATTGGGAAGGCATAATCGGAAACTGTGACACCCTGCTTTACCTCGGCGGTAACGAGTACGGTACATACGAATATCTTTCCAAGATTCTCGGCAAGGAAACCGAACGCACCAAAAGCCAAAGCATTGGCAAAGGCAGCCGGGGCAGCAGCAGCGACAGCCTGCAAACGGCGGGCCGCGAACTGTGTATGCCGGATGAAATTCGCCGTATGCGTGACGATGAGTGCCTGCTGCTGATGCGCAGCGAGGACCCTGTCATCGACAAAAAGTATAATCTGCTCCACCACCCGAATGTAAAATATACACCCGATGCAGGAGGTGAGCCTTATGTAATGCCGCCCGACTATATGGGCGACGCCGTCACTATCACAATGGACGCTGTTGCCGCAGCGACAGCACCCGAAATCACCGAAGAAATGTACGAACAGCTCGACTACTTAGAAAAACACCCGGAGGAAAATTATTATGAAAATGAAGAAAACTTCTCTCAATACGACCAAGACGACTGACCGCAAAATCAAGCGCCTTTATCTTGTGGCGGCGACGGTGGTTGCCGCTGCTTTTGTTATGGCCATGCCTGCCTTTGCAGATGACCCGCTGACCACCATCAACAATCTGAGCGACTTTGTGTTCAGCGCCATCAAAGCCATCGGCGCAATCCTGCTGGGCTTCGGCATCGTGCAAATCGGCCTTGCCCTCAAAGGCCACGATGCCAGCCAGCGCGCGCAGGGCTTCATGACGTTCTTCGGCGGTGTGGTCATTTACTTTGCAAAGGACATTTTGGATATGATTCTGTAAGCGATGCCGTCTTGTTGACTTTTATGCTAAATAAGCGTATAATGTTTAGCGTAAAAGTCAATTCGAGAGAAGGTGTGTGCTATGGATTCTACAACGAAGATTATAGAGTTGGCTTCCCAAAATAATGGCATCGTAACTGCTGCTATGATTTCTTCTGCCGGAATATCACGCGGAAGTTTGAAATATTTGGCCGATACAGGCCGATTAGATCAGGTCTCCCGTGGGGTATATACCCTGCCGGAAGTTTGGGAGGATGAATTTGTATCCATTCAAGAGCGATATAAGCGTGGTGTATTTGCATTGGATACCGCACTGTTTCTGCATGATTTGACTGACAGGACACCACACAAGTTTCACATGGCATTTCCCTATGGATATAATACATCCAGTCCAAAAGCAGCGAGGATTTTATGCTCTTGCAAGAAAGAGCCTTATTACAGTCTTGGAATCGCGCTGGTTGACACCCCTGCCGGAAATACAGTCCGGGCCTACAATGCAGAAAAAACCCTATGTGAAATTCTAAAGCCCATCAGCCACACGGATATTCAGATCATTACAGATGCATTCAAACGGTACGCTGGCCGTAAAGACAAGAACATTCCTTTGCTTTCGGAATATGCTCATCAACTACGCGTAGAAAAGCGGCTGCGTCCTTATTTGGAGGTACTATTATGAAAAACGCTATGCAGCTGAAAGCGATTATGAAAAAGCTGGCGAAAGAAAACCAGATTTCCGCACAGCTTGTTCTGCAAAATTATATGCTGGAACGATTCTTGGAGCGGGTATCATTATCCCCGTATCGGGATAATTACATTATCAAAGGTGGCTTTTTAATTTCCTCTATGGTGGGGCTGAACTCCAGAGCGACAATGGATATGGATGCTACCATAAAGGGTTATCCAGTTACGCAGGATACCGTCCAAAAAATGATAGAGAAGATTCTCACCGTTCCTGTTGACGATGACATCACATTTACATTCAAAAGCATTGGTGAAATCCGGGAGGGTGATGAATATACTGGATACCGCGTAGCTTTGACAGCCGATTTTCCGCCTATGGCAGTTCCCTTAAAGCTGGACATTACTACTGGCGATAAAATCACACCACGCGAAATTCAATATGACTACAAGTTGATGCTGGAAGATCGTCATATTCAAGTTATGGCATACAATTTGGCCACCATTCTGGCGGAAAAGCTGGAGACTGTAATATCTCGCAGTGACCAGAATACCCGGCCAAGAGATTATTATGATGTCTATATCCTTACCAAACTGCAAGCAGAAAATATAGACTTTCCCGCTTTAGGGGCGGCACTGATGGCTACAGCCAGTAAGCGAGGCTCTGATTCGATTTTGCAAGATTATAGAGCAATTGTGGAAGCGGTGCGAAACAGCGAGATTATGCGTAGGCAATGGGATAATTACCGAAAAGATTTCGACTACGCTTCCACCATCAGCTTTGATGAAGTGTGTGATGCAGTTGCTTCTACAATGGACACCCTAATAACAAACAATTTTTTTAATTAAGCTATGCAGTCGGCAGACTTTCTGTCGGCTGTTTTCTTTTATCTGAAAGTGGGTGAAAACTTGAATCAAAACTGGATCGTTGAGAATCTGAACAATGCTTTTTCCACATGGAATGGAAAGCTGGGCGAGTTATGGGGGCTGGTGACAACCGGCCCCCAAACTTTTAAGGGCGGCGCAGTGTGGAGCGTGATGCAGACACTGCACAATGGTATGGTTGGCATTGGCTATGCACTGGTCGTGCTGTTCTTTGCTATATCGCTATGCAAAAACACAATGAATTTTCACGAGTTAAAACGCCCCGAAGCTGCAATCCACTACTTTCTCCGCTTTGTGGCGGCAAAGGCACTTGTGGGATATGGCATGGACATTATGCTGAATGTGTTTTCCATCTGTAACGGCATCGTCACAGATATGGCCGACAGCATGGGCGGTATCTCAGAAGCTATGGTGTCGCTGCCCGCAGAAATGCAAACGGCTATCGAAAATGTGGGATTTCTCGCCAGCATACCGCTATGGCTCGTAACGATTCTCGGCAGCTTGTTCATTACGGTGCTTTCCTTTGTAATGATCCTTACCGTGTATGGCCGTTTTTTCCGCTTGTATATGTACACAGCGCTGGCTCCGCTGCCGCTGGCGGCTTTTGCGGGGGAAAGCACACAATCCGTGGGCATATCATTTTTGAAAAGTTATGTCGGCGTGTGCTTAGAGGGTGCGGTCATTGTGCTGGCCTGTGTGATTTACTCGGCATTTGTCAGTACGCCGACAGTAGCCAGCGGTGAGGCCACTACCATCGTGTGGAGCTACCTTGCCGAAACCGTGTTCAATATGCTCGTATTGGTTGGCCTTATCAAAGGCTCTGACCGAATTATCCATGAAATGATGGGGTTGTAATATGCAAATTCCGATAAATAAGGAAATCCGCCATTACCAAGAGGAAATCTTTTTGGGGCTGAATCTGCGGCAGATGATTTGCTCTGGCGCGGCCATTGCCGTGGCAGTTGCGGTTTATTTGGGGCTGACCCCGCTGCTGGGGCATGAAACGGCGGGCTGGGTCTGCATTGTGGCCGCTGCGCCGATTGCAGCAGCAGGATTTTTTACTTATGACTGTCTGACCTTTGAAAAATTCCTGCTTGTTGTAATAGACAGCACAATTATCCGTAACGACTGGCGGTTGTGGAAAACCGAAAACAAATATTGCAAAAAGAAAAAAGGTGATAAACATTGAGATTAAGTGAGTACGCATCTACGCGAAAAACACGCGGCAGCTATAAAATGCCCCGTTCCGTGCAGCAGAGCATCCCCATCGACAGAATCTATGCAGACGGTGTTTGGCAATCGGAAAATGTGTTCAGCTTGATGTGGCAAATCAGCGACATCAACTACGCCATGCAGAGTGACGCGGCCAAGCAGAATATTCTAACGCAGCTTGGCACGGTCTACGCGGGCATCCCCGCTGACTGCTGGATGCAAGTCTGCATCGTCAGCCAGCGCATGGATGAAAAAGCCTTTGCCCGTGATGTGCTGTACCACCGCGAGAACGACGGCTTTGATGCCCTCCGCGCCGAGCGTAACCGCCAAATCAAGGCCAACGCCCGCGAAAATGGAAATGTGGTGCAGCATAAGTACATCATCGTGTCCACGAACAAACCCGGCGTAAAAGAGGCCCGCGAACGCTTTGTACAGGTGCAGGGGCATTTGCTGTCTGCATTTTCTGCCTTGGAATGTGCCGTCACGCCGCTGGACAACCGCGCACGGCTGGAGGTACTGCACAAGTTTTTCCGCATTTCCGAGGAGGGTCGTTTTAACTTCGAGTTTGATAATTGCGCCAAACTGGGGCAGGACTTCCGCGATTCTATCGCCCCGGACTGCATCCGCTTTTGCAAAAAGCATATTGAAATCGAGGATTTTTATGCCAAGTGCATGACGATCAGCGAGTACCCGCAGCAGCTTGATGATAAGTTTATCTCCGCACTGCTTCAGCAAGTGCCATACATTGTGTTATCAATCGACATTGAGCCGGTGGAAACCGAGGATGCTTTCAAGGAAATTGACAATGCGCAGATGAAAACCGATGCCGAGAAAGTCCGTTTCAATAAGAAAACCGTGGAAAATCTGGACTTCACTTCCTCCGTACCGCAGCGGACGCAGGAACAGGATCGCATCATTGCCAGCATCCGTAAAGAAATGACGGAAAATGACCAGCAAATGTTTTTGAGCCTGCTCACCGTCACTTACTTTGCTGACACACTGGAAGATCTCGCGTTGGAAACCGATGCACTGAAAACCACGGCGGCAAACTATAACTGCCGATTCACCGAGTTGTATTTTCAGCAGGAACGCGCCTTTAACACGGCCATGCCTTACGGCTTGCGCCGCATCGAGAGTGTGCGCACGATGCTGACGAAATCGCTGACAGCACTTGTACCGTTCAATACGCAAGAAATTCTCAC
>OJNZ01000514.1_pt1 | contig 27594 bp, 44 predicted proteins | sample 1598001 | NCBI WGS metagenome assembly OJNZ01 (sample SAMN01915225, study PRJEB22387) | human gut metagenome | isolation source: stool | host: Homo sapiens | place: USA | reverse complement strand
GTCTAAGCTGATGAGTTTTAAAAGTTCGTGAACTCTTTCATCTATATATTTTTTATTCTCTTTTTTAACATTTAAACCGAATGCAATATTGTCATATACCGTCATATAGCGGAACAGCGCGTAGTTCTGAAATACGAAGCCGATACCGCGTTCACTTGCCGGAATGTTGTTGACTACCTTGCCGTCAATGACGATTTCGCCGCTGTCCGGTGTTTCAAGTCCCGCAATCATTCTTAAAATGGTCGTCTTACCACTGCCGCTCGGTCCTAACAGCGCAATCAGCCTGCCCTGTTCAATGCCGAAGCTGACATGATTGGAAGCCTGATAGCCGGCATACGTTTTATTAATATCTTTTAATTCAACATACATAATTTCCTGCTTTCTGCCGTGCTATAACGGCTTTTTCGTAGTCTTTCCCTTATGCTCCAGCACACTCCGCATGACCAGCAGAATAATTGCCAGAATCACGAGAATGGATGATACGGCAAATGCCGGTACATACTGGAACTCATTGAACTGCTTCATCACTTCCAAATCCATTTAAATCTTTCCATGAATTGAACCAATCAGAAATCCAGTCTTTAAAACTTTGAAGTAATTCTTTAATCTTTTTGGTAAAATCTGTAAGCCACTTTTTAACATTTTCTAAATGCTTCTGATTAACCGGACCTTTTCCATTAAATAGTCCTGTAAATGATTCCCAAAAATCTCTTATTGGATGTATATCATCAACAATCGAATTAAATGTTTCAACTGCTTTATCCTTTACTGACTGTATTGTGTCATCATCCACATTAAAAAGTTTCCCCCAAAAATCAGCTCTTTTTTTAAGCAATTCATCCCCTATTCCCTTTGCGATTTCATCTCCCCACGCAATAACGATTGCACCAACTGCAATTGTTAGAATTGCTGGAAGTGAAATTGCAAGTGTTCCTGCTTCTGTTGTTCCAAAGACATCTTCTGCCGCTACAACCAACGCACTAATAAGTGCCTTTTTCACAATTGCCGCAGTAAGTTCTGCTCCATCTTTAAATAGAGAAAATGCTGTTATAGTTAAAGCCAATTTCCCAACATTCACATCCAGATTATCAAATATACCTGATATCAGTTCTCCTACTGTACTCTTTATTTCTTCCCAGTTAACACCATCCTCAAAGGCTGTTACAATTGTATCTGCGAATCCAGAAACAGTAGTTCCTATAGAAACTCCAAGTTCTTTCCAACCCGTCAGACCTGTTTCCTCGTTAACTTCACTCATCTCTCTAAAGAAACGTTTTATGGAGTCACCGATTTTTTCACCTAACCCTTCAAAATTAAAGGTTGTTACAAATCCATACCAGGTTTCTATACCAGACTTTAATCCCTCTGCTACAGTTTCGCCAATCAATCCCCAGTCTGTGGTATCCATAATAGCTGTATTGGCTGTCGTGGCTATAAATTCGCCCAAGCCAACAAAATTTGTAGTAGAAAAGAAGGTGTGTGCCATTCCTACTCCGGTATTAATAGCATTTCCGATTGTACTTCCGATACTCTCGGCAAGACCTTCCGTACCAATGAATCCATTGATAAAAGTTGCAATGCTCTTAGCAATTTTATTGCAAGTTTCCTGTATTGCATCCCAATTAATGCTATCCAGTCCGTCCCGAATCTTAGTCCCGACAATCTCACCTATCTCACTGAAATCAGCATCTTTCCATGCATCTTTCACCATCTGAGCAAAATTGGAGAACTGATTGCTCACTTCCTCCGTGCCAAACATGCTACCAATAGAACCGCCTGCTCCGCCACTACCGGAACTGCTGTCATCTGACTGCTTGGTTATTTCATCAAAACCATACAATTCCTTTTTGGCTGCTGCCGCTGCTGATGCAGTATTATTCAGGCTGCCGGCATAATCCTTCTGTACTTTGGTTGCCTTGGTCCATGTCGGACTTCCGGTAAGTGCTGAAAAGAACTGTGCCACCGCATTTGCCGCATCTATTAAATAGGTAATAAAGGTATCCAGAATTGGAGTTACCACATTCAAAATAGGTGCAAACGCTACTGCAAAAGCATTCTTTAAGGTAATTAGGTCACTATACAAAGTTGAGATACTGGCATTCGTAGTATCACTGTACTGTGCAAGGTTCTTCAATCCCTCTTTTGCACCATTAATAGTGCCGGTTATTGCAAAGCTGGCAAACATAAACCTTGCTGTCATACCAATGGTTCTAAAGATATTACTAAGCCTGCTACCAGAATTTTCTAAACCATGCATAGAATTTCTGGTCTTGTTAAACCAAGGAATTCCATTTCTAAATTTCTGAATCAGTGATGCAAATAAGCCACCGCTTTTCTTAATGGACTGTCCAAATGATTTAAAAGTATTCAGTACATTCTTAAATACTTTGGAAACCCTGCTGACTCTGACGCTTTTCTCATACTTCTGCTGTTCCTCATTCATCTGAGCCAGTTCGATTCTGGTATCATAAATTTCTTTCTGAACCTTCCGCCATTTATCAGTAGGCTGCACCTTTTCAGATGGTGTGGTATTTTCCATATCCATCTTATATGCATTATAAGTATTTCTAGCCTGTTCAATATTGTACTGCAAATTCTTCCAGCTATTACTCTTCTTATTTACGGTACCTGTGGCTTTCATCCTGTCTTCCTGTTCAATATAAGAATTCAGTTTCTTTTCTGCCGCATCAGTGACCTTCATCAGTTCCTTGAAATCATCTGTATACTCCATATCCTTGCCGGAATCCTCCAGCTCATGCTTTGTTGCAATCAGCTTGTCCAGTTTCTTCTGAGTCTTCTCAATGCTATTGCTCATATCCTTAAACTGGTTGCCCGGCAGGCTCTTTCCAAGTACGTTTTTCATGGTTTCACCAATTCTTCGTATCTGTGCCTGCACTTTACGGATAGGCTCCATTGTTTTGTCCATATCCGCTTTAATATTCTTCATCTGGTCATCTACAACCTTACTGGAATCATTCATTTCCTTCCGAAGCTTCTTCATTTCTTCCCGGAATGGATTTGCACTGGCTTCAATTACAACCTTCAATTTTTCTAAGGATTCATCACTCATTCATTCTCACCTCCTGCCTGCATGTGCCGCCTGCGGTTATATTCATCCATTGCAGCACGTCTTCTATTTTTTACAGTTATAACTTCCTGCTGTTCGTATTCTTTTCTCTCCTTTTCGAATACTTCTGGGAAGTAGTCCCACGGCATGACAGTTTTTATCTTCTGTGGGTCAAAGCATTTCGCTACCCTGTTGGCAATCAAATCTGCCTGCATAAACATGAGATTAATTTCAGACTTTTTTCTCCGGTCATAGCTGTCTATCATATCCAAAATCTCAGTCAGAGAAGAATTCCAAAACTTCCCGACTGAGATTCCGCTGTCTAATGCTCTTGGATATAATAAATCAATGTAATCGGATATTAAATCTGACTGGCTCTCTCCTCCAGACTCTCGAGAATCTCCACTGTCTGTTTCTCCGTAAAAAAACCGGATACCGCCATCAGCGGAACAATTACCTCTTTAAAGAAACTCTGCTGGTCTCCACAATCCTGTTCCAACCATAAATCAAATAACTTCTCTACATCCTTGTAACTGGTTCCATGCTCCCACGGAATAATTGCTGCCTGCACAATGGTAAGCATTACAGAAAGTGGCGGTACCCCTTCGTTCATGACCAGATTAATAACATTGGTCTTGTACTTACTTTCTAATTTGGTAATCATGGAAGTGGTCAGCTTCAACTTATGGTCTACTCCTGCCACACTCCAGAAATGGAACTGCTTACGCTTTGGCTGTTCCTCTTTCTGATTCATTGCAACTACCTTTTTCTCTTTATCCTCTGTCTGTAACATTTCATCTAATCCGTCCATTGATTTTTATCCTCCTTCTCTTAGGCTGGGTCAGTATAAGTGAAATCACTCTGTACTGCCATTGTTAATTCAAACTCGATTACTCCGTTTACTGCTCCGCCGGTACGTTTTACAGATGTCTGTGCAGAATATTCAGTAACAGAACCATCTGCAAGTGTTTCTCTGAATTCGGTAACTTCATCCGGTTTCTTATCACGGAATACACGGTAAGGGCAGTCTGCCTTGCTGTTGTCGTATTTGAATTTATAGGTCATATCCCCTAAATCACCAATACCATTTTCGTTTACTTTGTGTTTATCGGTAAGGCAGGTATTATCTACCTTTTCCGGTTCATTTCCAATATCCGGAATTTCCTTTAAGCCCGGGCAGTCTACCCACTGTTCGCCCTTCTTATACTCTAACTTTGCTCCATTTGCTAACATGCTTTCTTCCTCCTTCTTATTTGTCCCAGTATACAATTTCAGAATCCATATCAATAATTCCTTCATATACCATGTGTTTATGTTTCAATCCACCCTGTTCCGGTACATCTTTACAGGATGTGCGCACAAGACCGATAGCAGAAATAGCTTTATCAATTTCCAATGTGGTCTGGGATGTACTTTTTCTATTCCAGATATCCACAATATATCTGACATAAGCTTTATCTTCTTTATTGCCGGTTCTCTCATATACGCTGTTCTCATCCTCGATATACTGAACTGCCGGGAGATTTTCAAAATTACTCGGATACGAATCCGTGGTATTTTCTACTACACCACTAATTGCTCCATATACAATGTCTTTCACATTTTTCATTTCAGCTGCTCCTTAATGTCATTTGCAATCAACCTGGTTATCTTCTCTTCATTATTTTTCAATGCCGGATACATAAATGGTCTTGCAGGCTGTCCATTACACTGATAGAAACGTCCGTCCTTGGTGTCTATGTAAAACCAGTGATACTTTTCTGCCAGACCTTTATCAATCTGGCTTTCATGTATCCACCACGGTAACTGGCTATAGGCAACCGGTACATTAGGTGATATTCCGGCATGATTCGCCTGCCCTTTCGGGCCCGTGCCAAATTCTACATAAGGTGCATAGAATTTGTTCGTAAAACAGGTTCCAACCACTTTATTTTTCCCTATCACCTCATCACTGACATGAATCGAATTTCTCAATTCTCCAGTCTCACTTATGCAGCCTGCCCTTGCCTGTGCCTGCACCAGTGCAATTCCTTTCCTTACCCCTTGCACGGTACTCACATTCTCATACCGCTCAATTCGTTTCAGCAGCTTATCAAGACCCTCTATCATATCTTCATAGCCTCCAGAGTAAGATTCTGATATGGTTTAATTGCAATAACCTTATAATCCGGTTCTGCAGTGCCATCCACATAAAGGCATAATCCATCTGATTCCACAATATCCAGTCCATCCGGATACACATAATGAACAACTCCGGCTCTGTCTGTAGTAATGACATATCTGCCCTCTATCCGCACATTACGGATATATGATAGTTTCTCTCCATATAACTTAGCCTGCACTTCACCGGATGCCGGCCATATCTCACCATTAAAAGGCACTGCTTCCTGATACTGTGTAAAAATACCACCCTCGGCATCTTTTCCTGTTTCCTTACTTCTATGGTGATACTTCTGTATTCTGCTTCGCTTCATACGCATGTCCGCCACACCTCGCTAATCTGTACCGGTTCATCAGGGTATATACCTGCTTTGGGGCATTATCAAAGCTATAGGTCTCTCCGCCCTCACTTCGCCCAGTCTCTCCTTCGGTTCCCATCCGGTTCAAAGCAATAACTGCCAGATCTCTTACTGCTTTGTCCAGACCACTTACAATGTGTGTCCGATTCGTATATGACAGCACAAAAGCTTCTGCTTCTTCCAGCAAAAGAGAGAGCAACTCTTCGTCACTCTCTCCGGTAAGCTTTTTTAATTTTTCAATATCTGTCACCTAGACCACATCCTTCAAGATATCCAGAAGCTCAGATTTTTTCATAGTCTCAGCTCCTTCAATTCCCTTTTCAGATGCCAGTGCCTTTAATTCGTCTACTTTCAGCTTTTCCAGGGAATTAGTCTGTACCGCTTTTTCCGGCACTTCCACGGCTTTTTTACTTGCCACCAGTTCTCTGCCGTATTCATCCGAAACAACTCTCTCAACATTGTCAGTCTTAACTCTCATGTACTACCTCCTGTTATTCTGAATCCTTAATGCTTACATAAATGGAATTAACCTTATTTTCCAAAATCCATAAATCATGGAAACGTCTGTAATCCATTGCCCATGCATCTGCTTTCTGATTTGTATTCGGGTCAAAGATTCTCATCTTATCCTGCTTGGAAATTGCTACCGGTGTTTTAAGTGGCATAATTTCAAAGTTGATATCCTTTGCCGTTGCACCCTTCTCAAATCCACCTTTTTCCTGACCGCTCGTTTTGCCGTCATTCAGCTTAATTGCTGTTACCAGACGATTTGCAGGTGTTGGAATAATTGGTACTTCATCAACCGCCGGAACTTTAGTAATAATACCGCCCTTTTTGAAGTTTACTGTAGAAATCTTATTCGCAAGTTCTAACTCTAACTCCAAAATAAAGCTGTCTGTAGCATGAATTACTAATGGTCCATCATAACCAAGGTCTCTGATTGCAGCAATACCTTCCTTTACTTTACGAAGTGCACTTGTATTAGCTGCTCCCGGTGTGTATCCATACTGAACCATACCTGCCACATTTGCATTGATTGCTTCTGTTGCAATCTTGGAAAGACGGTATGCATCAATCTCCGGAATAACTTTTGTTCTCTGAAACTCTCCCATAACGGAAGATGCAGTTGTTACAAAGTTAGTCTCATCAACATCCATAGAATCCAGCTGGAACTTACGACCTCTATCCTGAGTCATCTTCTTAGTTTCATATTCCAAAGTAGCGGAACCCATGAGATATCCGTTATCTCTGTCATAATCTCCAAGACCCTGTACCGACATTTTCGGAATTTTTACTTCTGCACCACCGGTATATTTTACCTGACCTGCATTTGCTTCCATCCAGCCGGTTACAGCTTCACGAACTGCTAACACGTCCAATGCTTTCTGAAAATTTGTTGCTGTTGCTAATGTGTTAATTGCCATCTTCTAAAATCTCCTTCCTATTCGCTCATCATACTAACGATTTTGTCCAACTCTGTTACATTGGAATCACCGTTTTTCATTGGCTTTCCGCCTTTCAGCTTTTCTTCTACGGCAGCGGCTACCGCTTCGGTAAAGGCTTTCTCTACTGCTTCAATGGATTTGTTGCAGGAATCTGCATCTGTATACACCAGCACGTCTGCCAATGTTACCGGAAGTTTTTTCTCTGCAAGAGTATTCTTCGCTTCTGCCATAAGTTCCCTTCTGGTAATAGCGGCTTCTCTGTCAGATAACTCCTTTTCATGCTTTTTATTGAGGTATTCCTGTTTTTCATCCTTTGTCATCTTGGCAAGTTTCTCTGCTTCTGATAACCGGTCATCCATTAAAGCATCATACTTTTCTTTCTGATTCTTAAGAGCTGTTGTAATTGACTGCTGCACTCTCCGGTCGAATTCTGACTGGAAATCTCCTGTTTTCAAGAAATCATCAAAGGTCTTTGGTTGTTCACCCTTTGAACCTTCACCTGTGTCATCTCCGTCTCCTGCTCCATCCCCGGAACCGTCACCCTCTCCAGTGCCGTCACCGTCTCCGGTTGCAAAAAACTGTAATTTCAGCGGCATTCTCAATGCCTTTACTTCTTTATTCTTCATATTTTCTCCTTCCTGCCCCGAGCCGGTCTTTCCCCCAGTCCGTTGCATACCACATTGTTCTACCGTTCTTTAATGCCTGCGGAAAAAAGGCATAAAAATAACACCCAGAATACAATCTGCGTGCTTATCACTATTTAACCCATAGCTGGGAGATATAAGGAATCACCGCCCTTCTATGCTTCTTTTCCTGTTACTTTTACTTCTTTGGCAACACCTTCTTTTATCAGTTCCTTGCCACGTTCTGCGGTCATTTCCGTTTCTGTACCCTCTTCCACAATTTTCTTTGTGTACTTATCCACATACCGCTTTGTTACTTTGATTTTCATTTTCTCACCTCCTAGAAATTGGTATAAAAATACCACTGGCCTAATGGCTAGTGGTCTCTATAATCCTGGAACTACTTCTTTTATTCCCTTTATAACATTTGCAGCTCTTTTCATTAATGTATTATCACTTAAATATTCCAAACCTTTTAATGTAATAACTGGTGCTATTGGTTCTTCAATATGCGCACAATAATCACCACCACACTGGTCATATATAATACCATCAATATAACCAGATTTTGCAAGCATAATCAGAATCTTTTCCCATCTCTGATACGAAATATTCAATCTTACATGCGATATTGTATTCGTATCAAATTCATCATAATCCATAGCCTGTTCTAATGCCTTTAAAATTTTGTATATAATTGTAAAATTATCCATTTTTCACCTCAAAAAGATTTTCTAACCTTGGAATTATTTTTACATCATCTACCTGAATATATATCCCATAATCAATGTCATATACCAATGTAAATGAAAAATCCGACAATTTACAATCATACAAATCTTCTGAAGGTCCTATATGTTTTCTGCCTATTTCAATATCTTTGCAATTCTTTAAGGTTTCAAAGATATCCTGAAAAAGAACTTCTTCATCTATTCTATTATAATTAGTAAAGTATAAACGATTCGGTTCATTATCTAACTGAAATGTTCTCACACTATTTCCTCCCTTCATTGAATGCCAGCTATTTTGTCATATTTTTTATTTGTAGTTGTACTACTACGGATAATATCCTTATATGCTTCACTTTCGGTCAATCCATATTTTTTTCTTTTATGCTCCAAAAGTTCCTCAAAAGTACGATTTTTATGTTTTATATCTAGTTCCTTTCTCGATACTTGGTCTTTCATCAACTCTCTTGCCTGTATTCTATACTGATTTCTCATTTCAAAAGCTTGCCTTGCTTGTTGCTCCAAAGGAATCGTCTTATCAACTAAATCTGGGATTTTCTCATCATGTGCTTTATACCATTGCCGCACTTCTTTATTGCCAAGTTTCTCTATAAGATTTCCCATATCATCGAAATCCATTTTATTTAATGTCTCTTGTTTTTGGGATTTCAAATGGTTCCATTTTTCAATTTCATTATACTTCATATTTTGGAATTCTTCCAGTGTTTCCGGCACTTCTTCGCCAAGAATCTCCTGATATTTTTTATACTGAATCCTATCTGATGTTGTATTTCGGATTCTCTTTTCTTCCAGCTTGGCATCCAGGTTCCCTTCCACATATTTCTGATACCATTGAGTATAACTCATGGTTAATGGGACATCTATCTTCTTATGAGTCTTAGGATCTAATGCTTTTCTGGTCATATCCTTTAGCCACTCTTCATCCAGAACAGCTATTTCAGTGCACCGGCACCACGGATGCATTGGATGGCAGTTGACACCAACCTTTTTATCCTTTGTATAAAATATCTTTCCATCCAACGTTCTGCAACAGGTGGTACAAGTCTTTAAATCCAGCACTGCCAAATACATATACTTTTCTATGCCTGCTGCCGCATATGCTTTAAAACTCATTTCTCCGGCGAGATAATTACTCTCTGTTCTTATTAACCGTCTGGCTCTGCTGGCACCTGCTGCATACTTATTCGCAATCTCATTAGCTATCTCCCGGTGTGTTTTACCGGTAACCAATTCAAGCAGTAACTGCTCCTTTAACTCCTGCGCTAATGCTTTTGTATTCTTCCATATTCTGGAGGAATAATTTTCACCAGACCACCGGCTATTTATTACCTCGTCAATTGTATCCTTGGATATATGCGCAAATGAAAATGCTGCACCGGCTCTCTGCTGAATATTATACATTTCACGATAGTAGGCTTCATTGGCAAAATCAGTATAAAAACTACGGTTATGCTGTAACTCCTGCTTATAAACTCTCATCATTACAAAATCCAATTGATTCTGCAACTGTCGTAATCTTTCCAGCCTTGCCTGGTATGCAGCCGATTCTAGCTGTTTTCTCAACTCTTTGCGGCTGTCATTAGAATCTCCATCTCTAAGCTTCTGCAGAAGTTCGTCCAGTGAGGTCTTGTCCTTTAATTCATTCAACAGTCTGCGTGCTTCGCTTTCAGACAGACCATATTTGCCTTTGTATTTATCAAATATCTGGTCTGCCTGCGTAGGAATATACCGGGATGCTTTCAAATATAGCTGTGCTATTTCATCTGCCTTTTTCTCTGCACTTTCCATGTAATTATACATATCCCGTGCTTCCCTGCGCTCCCAGTAATTAAGCTTCGCCATCCGTGTCTTCCTCTAATTTATCATTTGGATGATTATCAAATAATTTCTTCTGTTTCTCTATAGCTTCTTCCTCTTCTTCATTAACTGCCGTAAGTTCTGCTTCCACATCATCTACAAAAGGAATCTGAGAAAGCAATGTTTTCCGGCTGACCTTACCCCAAAGATTGCTAACCCACTGTGAAATTTCCAACAGGTTCTTTGGCATACATCTGGTAAATACAGTCTTAATACCGGATATATCAACATTTTTGCCTTTAACAGACAGCCAATGTGCGAATATCCTTAATCTCTTACGAAGACCTTTTTTATAATATCTGGTCTTTATTTTGGTGATATTCTCCATTCCAAGCAATTTGAATTCCATTGCAACACCAGATACATTTCCTCCAAAGGATTCGTCTGTCATACAAGGGATATGACTGAATTTATGAATATCCTGCTCAATAGCCTTTCGTAAGATTTCCACTCCCGCTTCATCAAAGGTATGTGTAAGATATTCCGCTTTTGAATCGTCCGGAAGTTCCAACAGCTTCTCCCTTTTCAGTTTCTTCATTGCTTTCTGTGTTCCGGTACCTTCCCCTTCATCCTCTATCTCATCCGAAAGCAGTGCTCCGTATATTGCCAAAATAGAATCTACAAACTGCTCCTTATCATTTACCCGGTCAGACATGATTGCATTATATGCATCTATGAGCGGAATCTGTAACTCAAAATCCCCCATTCCAAGCTTATTATTCTGATATGCATTGACTGGAACCTCTCCCATATAATGTGGCTGCGGTTCCTCTGTCGTTTCCTGCGGCTCATTACTATCCTGTATATTAAGCACATACTTATAATTCTGTGTAAGCACTGTTGCAATATACTGTATTGGATAAGTATCAGTGTCATCCTTTTTCTGATAATAATAAACTGCAAATAATTCATTCTGTTCAATGGTATCGTCATATACCATAAATGTTCTAAGTGGTGAAAGGTTCTTACATACAAGCTCTGTCTGTCCCTCTTTGGCATACATATACTCAAATGCCAATCCATAAATGGATAAATCAAGACCATTATCACCATCTGCTTCATCTGCCCCGGCATTCTCCAGTGCTTTTAATAAATCTGATATATCATCATCTGACTTATATGTAACTGGCTCACCGATAAAATAACTGGTTGCTGTATCAGAAATATCTTTCGCATGATTACATACCAGTTTATTATTTGGTGCACCGTCCTCTTTCTTGCGTTCAAGGATTGCCTGCTCACCCTCATAGTAATCCATTTTCTTTTTCAATGCAGATGCTACTGTGATGTGCTTATTAATTAAATGTAATATATCTGTTTTTCTTATATTAAGTTCATCATACTTTTCTGCCGGATATGTAAATACAAACACTTTTTAACCTCCTATCCAAATCCAAGTTGCTGCTTACTTTTTATTCTTGCCACCTGATTACCAAGCACGGTGCTACTGAAATAACGTACCGCATCCATTGCATGGTCATACTGCTTCACTGGTCTGTCTTCTCCACGGTCTGCCGCTTTCGCATCCCATATATAAGATGCAAATTCCTTAAGTGTATTCTTGCAACACGCATAAAAAAGAATCCGTTTCTGATTGAGTAATGTCCCAACCAGACGGATTCCATCTGCCACATCATTTTTTGCTTTAATTACCGTAAACCCTTTCTTCCGTAGTTCTGCTATGAAGGAAGCTGCGGACGGATCTACAATTACTGCTCTTATTTTTTTATTTCCAACAAAGTCCTTTAAGTCCTTTGCATATTCTGCATCTGTTTTCTGCTTTCCCTTATCCCTTCCAGAATAATAATATTCTTTTGTGCAGCACCATTTACCACTTAATGACTTTTCCCACATCAGGAATACTGTGGCATTCTGAGTTCCATAGTCAATACTGATATATTTTCCGGTAGGATATAATTCCTGTTCTTCCTCGGTCACATGGTCATCATCATTGAACATATCATAAATAATACCCTCTGCCATTGCCCACAGACCTAATATATATCTTCGGAAGAATACCCCAGTATACATGCTGCGATATCTCTCTTTTATCTTTTCAGTAAGAGAAAGGTTATCATCCATTGTAAAATGAAGATACAACAGATTCTTTTCCTTTATTTTATCAATCCAATTTACCTTGAACCAATGATATGGTCCATCCGGATTGCAGTTGAACCAATACTTAGAACCATCCACAGAACAACGTCCGGTTGCCTGGTTCACAAATGATTCCGGCATCAGTGCCACTTCATCAAAAAAGACTCCGGCTAATGTGATACCTTGCACAAGATCCTGTGAACTTTCATCTTTTCCACCGAATACGTAGAAATTATTAACTATATCTCCCTTTGAAATAACAATCAGATTATCAGCTCTATGGTCTACTACCTTATAACCCCGGCTTCTTAGCATCAGTTTCAGCCAGAACAATACATTTCGCCGGAATGAGCCGATTGTCTTTCCGCACATTCCGAAATTCTGACCATTAAAAGTAGTCATTGCCCACAATACAAAGGATAATGACATACAGACCGTTTTACCGGAACGGATTGCTCCGTCTGCTATGATTCCATCTTTATCCTTTACTGGTGAATCATCACACCACCAGTTCAAAACCTTACGCTGCTTTTTGGAAAATGGCTTGAAATGAAAAATCTGTCTACTCTTCTTCATCTTTCCAATCCTCTGCTGCAGTTCCATTTAATGCTGCTATGAATCCATCATCTACAGTATCATCCTCTTCCTCGCCCTGGGTCTTAAGTTTTAACACTTTTGTCTGTGCTTTGATTTGCTCAATCTCGGCTTTCTGCTTTTCTGTAGCTAAATCCATATGATTTGAAAGCCACTGTAACGCTTTCATTCTATCGGCAAGCTTAATGCTCGCACCATCTTTTCCTTGCTTTACTTCTGACAGGATTGAGCCATCTACATTCATACTGTCCTTAAAATGAACTGTATTAACTGTCTTTGTCAATTGCTTTTCTTCTCCAGTATCTGGGTCTTTTACCTTTACAGGTCCATAAATTGCCATCACGGGAACTTCTTCCGTTCCAAACTCAAGAAAATCTGTTATATCAGCAAATGCAATATCCATATACTTCTGAAATACATCGGATTCACTTAGAAATTCTCTATTAAATCGTTCTCGTTTCAATCGTACAATTTCATCTTTTACCTTAGTATTTCTAAGTAATTGACTTCCATTGACCATTGCAGTTGTATAATCACATTCATATGCTTTTTGATATGCTTTGGTAGCATTAAAGCACCTAATATAATACACACAAAAAAGCTGTTGCTTATCAGTCAAATCAATATTTTGAATTACTTGTTCAACTTCATCCGCTACAGCTTCTTCTTTACTTAGCTTTTTTTTAATTTTCTTTTTTGAAACGTTTCGCTTTGTTTCACTTTTCTTTTGAAACGTTTCATTTTCATCTTCATCCCATTTATATCGATTTTTCCATGTTCTGATTGTGGCAGCGGAACAATCTAGTTGACTTGCAATCTCAACCAGCTTCATTCCACTGTTATACAGTTCATGGGCTTTCTCTTTCTTTTCGTTTGGACTTCTTGCCAATACTACCACCATCCTGTTTTTTCATCTTTTCTATTCTAATCACATTGCTTATTGCAATATCCGCCGTCGGATCACTATATCTTTCTCTATTCATTCTTGTCTTTCTACGAAAAAAGCACCATGCTTATGCACAGTGCCTATTAATCTTCTTTTATTGGGGAGTAGGCACCCTTTCGAGTGCCCATGAGTTATGAAGTTCCGGAAAGGTCTTTTGCCTTTTCGGCTTAATAACATATTATCACACCCTTTCGGGACATGCAGGACAAACGGGACTTTTTTTAATTATTTTTCATAAATCTCTGAAATTCCTTCTTTATGCTCTCGCCAGATGAATTTCCACCCAGCCGTTCCGCTACCTGCTCCCATGATAACCGTTCAAAATACTTAAGCCTTACAAGTCTCTGGATCCGTGCCGGTGCATTCGCCATCCACTTCTCTACCATAATCTTCTTGTATCGTGCTTTTACCATCCTATCCTGCAGCAACTGTTTTTCTTTTTCCAACTCAGATGATTCCATATAATGCTCTACCTGTCCACTGATATTAAAATTCTGTGCCTGGAACGGAAAGTCAGGGTTGCTCCCGGATACTTTATCATGTACCACTTCGGTTTTTCGTAACTTCTGAATGTCTGCTTCGGTTTCCTTTACCAATTCGCACGAATCTATGTAATCCATTAATATATCTTTGTTCAATTCAATTCCTCCTGTTTTAGGGTATAAAAATACCGCCAGTGAAATACTGGCGGTCGGTATATTTAATTTTTCGGAGTAACCTTTATCTCCGTGATGCTTAATTCTCTTTCTATACAATCTGTTCTATTTTGCATTTCTTGATTCCAATTTGTTCCACAAACTATATTTTCATAATAATCGATTCCATCGGTAGTAACGATATGTAATTGCATTTCTAGATGTGGCATCATCTTTTTGCCATTGTCTTTATACCATGTATCTTTAAAATCCTCTTCATCAACAAATTCTCTGCGAATTTGAATAATCAACTTTTTGGTTTCGCCCGTTTTAATATCAGAACTTCCAATTATCATTGGTATTTTTTCATTTTTGTTTCTTTTATCCGTTACAAGCAAATAGAAATCAATATTTTCAACAAAAATAAATCTTATATCGCTATGTCCACTATTGGTAACATCCAAAACCATTGTACACACCTTTGTTGTCATTCCAGTTCTTGGGTTTGCTGTAATCAATACATCTAAAAATATTGATTCATCACTTTTATAGTCCTCTCGTATCTTATTCGCATCATCAATTAACGATATGAAAAATCTTTGAGAATTTTTTAAGTCAAAACACGGTTTCATTTTGACTAAATCCATCTCCATAAGTTTTTCGGATATATTATTGGCTTTTTGTGTTTGGCAAATAGCCACATAACCCAAAATAATTGTTCCAACAAATGAAAGTACATCTCCAAAATATCCAAGCACATCTCCGGCTTCCCACTCTGCCGTTATCAAATAATATCCTGTCCTTATTTTAAATAAAAAATGAATAACAATGATTGGCATAAATATAATAATCACAATCATCAAAACGGAAAGTCTCTTATGCTCATTTATCCACTTTAATACCTTTTCCATATAATTTTCTCCTCCATGCAATATATAGAATCATACCACTCAAACCGCCAGTATTCAATTTTCAAGGTACAAAAGTCGAGTGTTATCGACAAATTAAAGTTCTTTACTTATCACTTCTCTTAATTTCTACTGCCTGTCCACAATGCCAACAATACACTATGTCACTAGGTAAAGTGTTCCTGCGTTTCTTCCAGACTTCATTATGTGTCCCACAGGACGGACAGGTGCATTTATCCATTCGGATAGGTTCCATTGCTTCATGCTTTTCTCCGGCTTTCAATAGACCTACAAGTGTAAATCCCTGCTTTATGCATTCATCCTCAAACTTCATATAATTTTCCATGTCATCTGGTGTTATATTACGTTCAACCATAGCTTTGCAGATTTCCAATGATTTACGGCATTCTTCCGGTGTGCCGATTTCTTCATATTTCACGCAATTTTCAATAACCTGTCCGACCGTTCCATGCCTTTTAGCAAGGTAAACATACTTCATAGCTGCTTTTAATTCTTCCAATGTACCGATTGCACGGTACTGTTCCAATTCCTGTACCATTTCCAATATAGTATCTGCCTTTTCTTCTCGTCCTCTATATAATAGCGGACTTACATTTGGCTCTTCTCTTGCAATATGGTCAAGAGTTACAACCGCATTGTTTTTTATGTTTTCAATAAATCTCACAGCTTTTTCTTCGTTCTTCGTCATGACTACACCTCCAACAAATTCAAATTGTCAATCGCGTTCCCAAGTACTTTACATTCATCGTCAAGGACTTCCCAGCTTTCCGCAGATAATCTGTTTGTCACTTGGAAAGACAATGTTTCTTCATCCCATATAACCTCACCGACACAATCTGCCTCTGCATATCCGCTCTCAGTGCTATATGTGTCAAGATAAACAATTACGTCATGTTCAAAAATCAAAGTCTTATTTCTGTCTGTCCGACCAGTACACCGACAGATAGTAGATGCATCTACAACACAACGACAGAAGAAACCCAAACTATCCTTTGCGTAGAAATAATAACTTTCGTTGCCCTTTTTCGTGCAAAATGGGTATAACAGATATCCTTCCACCCATTCTCCATTATCAATCCGCTTCCCGCGGAATAAAAATCTATTCTCCATCTTTCACCTCATCCAATCCAGCCAACGCATAGTTCCCTCTTAAGCCTTTCAAAGTTACAACTACTGTTCCACATACGCTATATGGCTCACTTGTAACTTCAAAAACCTTGCCTTTGTTTTTCTCTGACACATAATATTTGTCATTCATTACTACTTTCTTTCCTTTAATCATTGCTTTCATCCCCCATTTCTTTCACTCCCTTCGGTGTTATCTTGATTTTTTTCACACAATCTGGACAGAAATCAAACCCATTCACTCTTGTTGTACATTCTGTGCAAATTTTCTTGTCACATGTCATGGTATAGCTTTTAAATCCGCTCCCCCTTGCATGTGTAACAATGGTGCTGTGTGGCATATCACACAGTAATGTTGCCTCTCGCTTTTTACAAAACGGGCACAGATTTTCTTTCGATATGTGCTTAATTACATCTCCCATATTATTCCTCGTTTCCTGCCACCAAGCGAATCATTCTCAACCATGCTGCATATAATATAAGCAGGCGGCATCAATATGATTGCTTGGTTTTGTTATTTATATTTAAAACTTAAGGGTTAGGCAAACCGGAGTTGTCCGGTCTGCTCTGCCTTAACTCTCATGTTTGGTGTGCGCTTTGCTACACACAGCTCCGGTAAATTTGCTTTTACCAATGCAGCCGGTATTGGTGGACAAACAGCATTGCCACATCTTCTGACCTGCTCACTTCTTGGATATATCTTTCCAGTATAATCATGGTCAATTATGTAATCATCCGGAAAACCTTGGCACCTGTACTGTTCTTTCGGTTCTAACATCCGCAACCCAATATCATATATCTGATATTTTGTACCGTATACCTCTACCAATCCAAAACGGTCCTTTGATGTTAAAGTGTCCAACGGATCTCGAATGTCATGCCCGCCCTCTTCCGAACCATAATATTTAATCAGATATGCCATTACCAACCCAAAGTGTCCAGGCGATGTTGTCACCGTATGCAATGGCTCTCTTATATCCTGTCCGACTCCACTCTTGTAAAATTTGCTCACAAATGCACACACAAGTCCGTATCTGTTTGACCCATCCAACGTCATAAGCGGGTCTGTTATTTTCTGTCCTCTTACATCGTTTCCATTATAGGAATGGTACTGGATAAGGAATGGCATTTTCCCATCTACAATAAATGGTTCATCTTCATCTATAACAAACTTTTTAAGTCCTTTTCCTATCCGGTCCATTGTTTTCTTTGCCAGCGGTCGAACCGCACGGATGCCGTACTTTTCTTTGATTTCTTCCGAAGTATCAAAGATGCTCGGGCAAGGCAGGGAAAAATCCAACTGCGTGTACGCTCCAACGTATGGTTTCAACATTCCGGCTTTTACCGCTTCGCTATCTGCTGGTCCATGTGTTGGCTCTGGCCATACAATCGGCTTACCGTCACACCGGGCAATTAAAAAGAATCTCTTTCTCATGGTTGGTGCTCCATAATCGGCTGCCACCAGTTCCCTGAAATCCACTTCATATCCTAAATTTAAAAGCTGCCGAACAAACTTTTCGAATGTCTTTCCCTGCTTGCTCCTAATTGGATGATGCCGCCTGTTCAATGGTCCCCAAGTCTTAAATTCTTCCACGTTTTCCAGCATAATAACTCTTGGTCGAACTAATCCCGCCCACCGGCAAGCTACCCATGCCAGTCCTCTGATTTTCTTATCCTTGGGTTTACCACCTTTCGCTTTGCTAAAGTGTTTGCAGTCCGGCGAAAACCAGGCAAGCGCCACCGGATGACCACCACAAGCCTTTACTGGGTCTACTGCCCATACATTTTCGCAGTAATGCTTTGTATTCGGATGGTTCGCCTTATGCATTTTAATAGCTTCTGGGTCGTGATTTATTGCAATATCCACGCTATAGCCGGTTGCCAATTCTATGCCAGTAGATGCACCGCCACCGCCGGCAAAGTTGTCTACTATCAATTCTCCGTTAATCATGGCATCACCTCCGGGAAGTCCGCTTCAAATGACAACTGTGCATCTGCGTAATTCAGCCACAAAACTTCTTCTCTCTTGGCTCCTCCTTCTGCCAACGCATCCTTTTTTATTTTTCTCCACCCTTTAAGCACAGAATTATACATATCATTTTCATACCCGCTTATCATCACCTGTCCCGGATGACGTTTCAGCACATCCAACATCTCCAAATGCTCATCATCCGTCATTTCATATTTATATAGGTATTTCTTTCGGGTACTTTGCAAATACGGCGGATCTGCGTATATGAATACATCTGATGTATTATAGCGTTTGATAAGCTCTATCGCCGGGAGATTCTCTATTTGAACACCTTTCAACCGCTTTGATGCCTGAGTAACGACATCCGGATATTCTGCCCATGCTTTTGCTGGATTCGGTGAACTTGATTGTTGTCCACTTTTAAATCCATTATGGTACAAGTTCGCACAACCAAATCCCTGCCAGCATCTTACACAAAATCGTCTGGCTCTTTCAATTTCACTGGTGGAATCCTGATAAGCCAGATCATATTCCTCTCTACTGTATGGTGTATATTCTATCAGTCTTTTAAATTCGTCCGGCTTATCTCTCAGCACCCGGAAAAAATTTACCACCTCACCATGCAGATCATTTACTGTTTCTATATGGCAGCGAGGCTTGTTTAACAGTACCGACAAGCTACCTGCGTACGGTTCTAAATACACATTATGTTTTGGCATATTATTAACTATCCAGTCTGCCAACCGGGATTTTGCTCCCGGATATTTTAATACTTGTTTCATTTTCTTTTCAGGAACCCGATATATCGTTACCCCGGCCGGAGGTTCGGCTCCTTTCCAATATGTCTTGTATTAACATAAACAATGTTATATAATGGCCATGTCTTACTCTGGCCGGAGGATCGAGAAAACAATATGATTGTATTTTTGACCCTTTGTTTGGTAGTAATATCAATTCCATTGTATACATATTTTCTTTTAAGATTTTCAAAAAAATCAAATATGAAGAAAATAAAATGTGGAAATAAACTTTTTCACATAACAATAACTTTTACTACCAAACATAAGACTAAAAAAGAATAATCATTCTTTCTGCAATGGTATTGTCCATTGCAGTTTTTATTTAATAATCCATAAAATCATCCAGATTCATCTGTCCTTTGCAATTTCCGCCGACCGTGGACGGATCCCAACCAACTCCAATGTAGTCTAAGACTTTTGCCCATCCATAATCGTTGCCATCTTTGTCCCTGCACATATGGAACATCAGATAATCCCATTCTTTTGGATTGCTTTCGTGCAATAGGTCAAATCTATGAGGTCTCTTTTCCATATGGATTCCAAATCCACACATACTGCAACCGGTACGTTGCGCTTTGGTAGTATAAAGTGTTCCGTCTGGCTTTTTCTCGATTGTTCCATAGATTTCTGGTATTAATGAATCCGGCATTTTAAACTTCTCTGTAATCCGTCCTTCTTTCAAACCTGCTTCATGATATTTTTCTTGCAATCCATTTTTCCAAAGACCATCCATTTCCAATGCCAGCTTTAATATATCCTGTCTGCCAAATATGGCAAATGGAGCTGACCTTATTGTTGATGCTCCAAAATAATTGCAGCCATTCATCCGCAGGCTCTTGGCACGTCTGCCGCCCTCAGATGCCATCAGACCTAAATACGGTACGCTGTTATGTTCTTTACCCCAATCATCACAATTTTTTTCTTTGAGATAATAACAGCATTTCGCTGATACCAAGAAATCCGGTTTCTGGAAGTCACATCCTTCGGTTTCATTTTCATAGCCGCCGAACAACTTTAGCCATCTTTGATTAAGCTGCATCTTAGAATTTTTCTGCCAGCCGCCGTATTCTCCGGTTTCCCCGGTAATAATTGCATGACGGACAGTTTTATTTTTCGCTGATGGATTTTGTAGCAATTCTACCTTGGCTGCCACTTCTTTTGAAATGACCGGAAATCCAAATTCCTGTATTACTTTCGCCTTTGTCCAATAAGTCCCATCATCCCTTTTCAGTGGTGGTACATTGATAATTCCTAAAGCCTTATGTACCCTCTGTATACTTTTATCTTCCAAAGTGGATGCCGATACTCCCGGAACATCTATTCCGCACACCTCATGGAGAAATATGTATAAAATAATGCTATCCAATCCACCAACCGAAACATGATAATTTAATCCTCTTCCATCACATTCTGTTGCAAATTCCTTTGCTCTTATCTGAGCATATTTTCTTTTAAATTCATACGGCTGTTTTTCTTTCTGCATAAAAGATGCTATCTTCTCATACGTTCCAAGCCGTTCCATTCTTTCCTGTACTGATTCCATTTGTTTTTTGGAGTAAAGAGCTCTTTTACGCTGGCCAGCAAACCTCTCACTCCTTTCGTTTTATTTTTTCGGTTTCTCACACCGTTCAAATTCGATAACCCACACGTATGGATTCGCATCCCAACCGTAGCGGTCAATGTCGGATTTCTTGATGGTACTGTTCCATATCTGCATAAATTCGACCTGTGGCGGTTCAATCCATCCAGTATTCATACAGTCGGTGCATCCGAATGCTCCTGCATTTGTATGGTGGCACTTTTCTCCTTCTGCTCCTTCTCTGATCGCTCCCTCTACAGTAATGCTCTGCAACCGCTCCACTCGTACATCCGTAACCTTCAGCCAGATTCTCGACGCTTCTTTCGGCATGTGGATTGACGGATGCCAAGTGCCTCTCCAACCTTTAGGTCGAAGTTCTCCATCAGCTTTGTAATAATAGATGGTATGACCACGCATATGACCTGCTTCATTAACTGGAAGTCCGCACCATGTTTCTCGAACATACAGGGTATCACCCGGACAGATCGGACAGTTTCTCTCCGCCATGCTTAACTGTTCCATATGCTCCTTATCAGCAAAGTTATGTACTGCATAAGTCCGCCTGTCAGCATTGTAAAATTCCATATCCGGCACAGTACACTCATTGGCATCTTTGCAAATTCGCCTTGTGCAGGTCTTACGTCCGTCCAGAATCGCCCGAACCATTTCTGTATTGAATAAAATCGGCTTAATTGCCATTTACTCCACCGCCCTTCATAAGCTCTATTGCACGACTCATAATTTCATTCGGGTCATCATTTACCCTTCTGTTCCACTGTTCAATTGCTTCTTCTTCTGTTTCTCTCCATCTTTCTACCATTCCGCTGCAAACTGAACATTCTGCCAACCACTCATTTTTTGAATAATTCAACATCTGTGCTTTTGCTCCACAGAATGGACATGGCTTAAGCTCTTTTTTTACTTCTGCCATTGCTCTTCACACTCCTTCCTGCACAGGTATTCCAGTACCTGCATCCTCTATCACATTTTTTGCCTTTCTCGTATTTACACATTGCCAACCTTCTTTCCATACCGGGCATTCATTGTCCGCCATTCCCGAAGCATCTGAGGTGTGAATCTTGATAACGACCGGTCATAATAGCTACTCTCAGATTCTTCTCCAACATATCTCCGAAATGTGTAACTGCCTTTATATTTCAGTTGCCGTTGAATATAATCTGTTAAATTTTGTCTTCTAAATCCAAGCTGATTACAAATCTCCTTACTGGTGACTTTCTCCATGACCAGCTCTCCATCTTTGAATACGTTGTAATAATATTTTGCCAAAGCCTACTCCTTTCCAGCCGCCAGCAGCTTCCCTTCAAGCTCTCTGTAATCATACGAACGTTGTTCGAAGTTCGTGAACTTATTCCCCTTGGTATTATTGGGTTCGGCGGCTGCATCCTTCCTCCCCCAGTTACGAACTGCGGCTTTCCAATCTTTCATTTTGTTCTTCCCTACCATCCAACCCTTTGAAGAATAGAAATCAACAAAACGCTCTGCATCAACAGTGGTGATTCCTTTCTCTTTGCAATATTTCGCTACGTCTTGTGTGGTAGGGGGCACGAAGTGCCTTTTCTCTATACTCTCTTTTAATTCATTAACATTATCATTATCATATTCATTATCATTATCAGGTTTTTTTGCTTTCGTTTGCTTTTCTGAAAAACCATTTGCTTTTTTTGCTTTTTCAGATAAACCATTTGCTTTCGTGGATGGTCTGCCACCTAACTTCCCGGATTCTCTGCGTTTTTCAACAGTTGCCTGGTACTTTTCACTGTCTCTGTCCATCTGCACTTTTATGAAGCTGAATGCCATCCGTGTCATACCGTCCATGTCTGGAAGTGGCTCACCAGATGCATAATTCATGATGGCAGTGAGCAGCAATCCACGCTGTTCCATTGTTAGAAGGTTGATATGCTCTGCGTAAGTGGTATACATGACAAAGCTGTTTTTATCCATCACTACCACCGCCCATGCAATCAAATATACTTATCTGGTTTTTTTCCACTTCATTCTGGCTCCTGGCATATTTCTTAATCTCAGACAGTTTTTTTCGAATCCTCACCGTTCTGTGATTCTCCTGTGCCAGATACAACTTCACCAGATGCATTTCATCTGCTGCCGGCTGAAAATATCCTTTGCCATCCTGCATATTAAGAATTGGATGCTCACTGGTGCATTCCTTTTCTATCATTTCTCTGACCGTTCTATCTGAGAATCCGGTCATTGTAATAAGATACTGCCTTGTGACTGCATTCTTATGCCCTACCGGTATGTAATCAATCACATTCAATATCATCACCTGCCCTTGTTATCTCTACTTCCGTTCTTGGATTCCATTTATCATAAGATACCCTGCTGCCATCCGTAGACTGAATGATTTTAAAATTATCATCTTCCAACACACCATATTTCACCAGAATGTCATGCAATGCTTCATGTAAATTGGTAAGGTCAACCTTCCGCTTGGTCTGCATATAAAAGACTGCTTTCACATTAACCGGATAGTCTATTGGTTCTGCCACCTTTGGCATGAACGGCTTACAAGCCTTTTCATATTTCTTATACGCTGCAGATGGAATAATAAATGGTCTGCCATTCTTACCGGTAACAATCTGCTGGCTGTTCTTCTTTGTAATTGGTTTTAATTTAATTGTGAATTCCACTGTCACTCCTTTCCCCTCCCACTGATGCCAGCAGGAGGTAAAGCCTTGCTTTCAATAAGTAACAAATTTGTGATATGTAATAAAAATGTCAGTAAATCGGTTTCTTTTGCATTTGCGGGTGTTTCAACCCTATAGGTAGGATTTTCCAAAGATACTGATAAAATCCTCTCTTGAGCCGTATGTATGCTCAAATACATCCTGTGCAAATTTCTTATAGGCAAGGTCTGTATTCCGGCACAGATGCGGTCCTCTATTTCCTTCATGGTGTTCATAACACAATGGAAGAATCATGTTGTATTTAATAGAATCATCTCTGTTCTTTCCAAAGAAAACCTCATGCTTATGTGGATGTGGTTTTCCACACTCATAGCAATAATCCAGTGAATCTACTAAGATGCTTTTCCGTTTGTCTGCCATAATGCCTTTAACCTCTCTATCTCTTCCGGTGTTTCTGTCTGTATTCCCAGTTCTTTTGCTTCGGATACCACTCCATCTATGAATACCGACATTTCCTTGGTGTCATACTCACTGGAACCTTTTATCATGGCATAAGCGGTAAATGTACCATTATCCCTTATCTTTTCCCAGTGACCTTCTATCCGGCTCATGTCCACAGTGCTTTTTACTGTAATAGTTATGTATCCGGCTTCATCTTCATAAAGCACACCATATCGTCTTAGCATTTCCTCATAGACTTCTTCCTTACTGGTATTCAGTACTGCTGCAATCTTACTCATAAGGACCCATGCATAAGCATTTGCATCAAGGCTTCTCTTCTGTCGGTATTTCACCGCTTTAATTGATAACTTGTCCAAATCCTTAATGCTGTCGTAATGCTCTTTAATGGCTGCGTCCTCGTTTACCTCAAAGGTAATCTTGAATTTACCAGAATCACCATAATCTTTTACAACACCAACTGCACGACCAGTAAACTCCATTATTCTTCACCATACTTTTCTTTAATTGCTATAAGCATATTTGCTACGTCATTAGCTGATAAAGACTCCCATGTTTTCCCATTATTTTTTATCCAGTAGTCAAGGTTCAGTTTATGCTTTAGTGCAATGTCTTTGAGAACCTTAATCTGTGCTGCACTTGGTTTTTCTTCCTGCTCCGGGATAATATTATTAAATGGTTTCATTTCCTCTTTTAGCCACAGATTGAATCCCAAACCAGTATGTATTGCCACACATTTTACAAAAGACCTGCACATACTGTTCCATACTCTCTGTTGGCTCATAGAATTGTCTTTAACTGGATTAGAACCATTCATAACAGGAGACTGCATTTCATATTCGTTTTCATCAATTACAACTAAAATTCTGGTTTCATAACATTTGTTAGAATTTCCGTTTTTATCAGTAAATGTCTGGTCTGTCATTCTTAAACTGCTTCCCGTCTTTTCATCCGGAATTGGAATCCAATAAACTTTTTTTGCACCATTCTCATGTAACAGGTCTATGCATTTCGCCCAATTCAGATAAATCATGCCATCCCTTTCTTCACAATATGGTGTCACATCTATTTTTCGCATTTCTTCATATGTTTTTAATGCCATCTTCTTAATCCTCCACAAATACAATCATTCCATCCAGACACCGGTCACATATCCGCTCACCGTTTATCTGGTGATAACTTTCATCTTGAATTCTTTCGCCACAGCAATCACACATTGGTCTTTTCCGCAACCACTCTTCCTGCTCTGCGTCATGCTGTTCCCATAAATCATAATTGTCAGGCATCTTTCTTATCCCTTCTGTAATAGTGTCCAAAGTAACTACCATCCGGCTCTGAATTGATAGAATATGTCACATTATCATCTATCTTAATATCCGCATCATAAGAACCGTCCGATTCTACGCTGATTGATAACGACTTAGCGGCAAACTGTACTCTAAATACATCTAAGAACTCTGCCATTCTATCTATTAACACTAAATCTCTTTTTTCTACGTTTCCGTTACGCATTTACTAGCTCCTTTCTGAAATCCATTACAAACTGACCAGATACATCAATTCGTAATGCCTGCTTAAAATAGCTTTCCTGTTTTTCTGTTTCTTCCCGGCAGTCATCACACACACCGCCAACCAGTTCCCCAGCATCTACATTTGCTTTACACTTCTTACAGGTATACATAAGACCACCTTTCTTTACTTCTTACTAATTTTGTGTTACAATGCACGAAATGGATATTTTATATCCCCTTTCGAAGGGATGATGCGAACTCGCCAAAGTTTTTAGTGCATCATCCTTTTTTAATGTAACAATCATCTTTACTCTCCTTGCAGGTCTGCTTGTCCACGTTATAACCAATCCATATCAGCAATGTTCCAATTACTCCCACTGCTCCACAGATAACCGGATTTGTATCGTAGGAACTGAATCCTAATATCATTCCAACAAAGCCTATTCCTGCAATTATGTCTCCAAGATACTTCATAGCTTGTCCTTCCTGCCGCTTATGCGGTCTTTGGTGCTATTACAATGCTATCTGCTGCCTGCTGATTTAACTTATTCCCAGCACTTTTCTTTTCTTCATCCGTTAAGGTATTGACATTTCTATAATTCGTGTCATCACCAAACCGGATATAAACATTGGTCTTCACTTCACCACCTCCAGTACATCTTATGTTGTTACGCTTGTACTTCATTTCTGGAATTCATGCGTGAATCACTTTCTTCTCACACAGATTCGTAATAATAAAACTGTTTACCGATACCCCTCGCTTTTTTGCCTGCTCTTTAATCTGGCAATATAGCTTCTCTGGCATCGAATTGTTGTCTGAACCATTCAGCCACCTCTTTTCTTTTGTGATATTGAAATGATAGCAAAATGAAAGAGGTTTTCTGTTGAGCGTTAGCTCAGAGGTTTGTCAAGCTCTTTGCATGTGTTCAACTTAAAGTTGACTTTATAGGTAAAAAAATATTATCAACTGGAATATCATATATCTTACACATCATTTCCAGTTGTGCCTGCTTCGGGATTACCTTTCCCTTTTCCCAGTTACATATTGTCTGCTTATTAAGATGCATTATCTTCGCCACCTCTTCCTGTGTCAGTCCTGCATTTACTCGCGCTGCTGCAAGACTAATCTGTAAATTTTTCAAACTATATCCAACTCCTTTACTTTTTTTCTTTTCCCTGCTATAATATTTTTATCACTTGGGCGGCTTAGCAGGAATGTTAAGAGTGCCGCCCTTGTGGGTTTTCGTTTTGTCTTCGCCCTACTTATTTATTAAGCAGGGCTTTTACTTTTTCTTTTGCTTTCTCCAAATCTTCGCTTTCTTCAAGGATTGCTAAGATTTTTCTTGTCTGATTTTCTTCTACTGTTTCTTTAAGAAGTTCTGCTAAATTCATTTCTTCATTCTCCACTTCAAATCTCCTTTCCTGCTATCTCTTAGGAACAATTATATGATATATCAACTTTAAGTTGATGTCAATACTAAAAATTGATTTTTTTATATTTTATATTGTTTTTTTTCAACTTTTATTTTATAATTAAATCACAAATAAGAGATGAGGTGATGCAAAATGTCAGAATTAGAATTTAATGCCATTTTTTCCAAACGATTAAAATACTACCTTAATAAATATGATATGACACAGTCTGAATTGGCAAAACGGCTTGGTGTCAGTACCCAATCTGTAACTAATTGGTGCAAAGGTGATAAATCACCTCGTATGGATAAAGTTGATTCTATGTGCAGTATATTTAACTGCAAACGTTCGGATTTAATGGAAGATAAATCAGATGATACACCTAATACTCTCGCTGCTCACTTTGATGGTGATGAATATACCGAGGAAGAATTAGAAGAAATCAGACAGTTTGCAGCCTTTGTAAAATCCAAAAGGAAATAAGTCCATTTTATGGGACACATTCATGTTTATAATGAGATGGAAGGGAGTGATAACATGACAAAATACGAAGCCTAAAATGAAAAATTAAACCTGTACTTTGACAACTGAAAATGGCTATAAAAGGT
>OJNZ01000511.1_pt1 | contig 27774 bp, 20 predicted proteins | sample 1598001 | NCBI WGS metagenome assembly OJNZ01 (sample SAMN01915225, study PRJEB22387) | human gut metagenome | isolation source: stool | host: Homo sapiens | place: USA | reverse complement strand
ATGAGTCTTTTAATAATATTTTCCTTTGGAAATTATGTTTTATTGAAAATAATTATTTTCTTTGCATCGTCAAACTTAAAAAACGAAGAATTATGAAATATGTAATCATTGGCGGTGTAGCAGGTGGAGCCACGGCAGCCGCCCGACTAAGAAGAGTGGACGAAATGGCTGAAATTCTCTTATTGGAGAAAGGCCCTTACATCTCGTACGCTAATTGTGGTTTACCTTATTATATAGGCGGAGTGATAGCAGAGCGCGAGAAGCTGCTGGTGCAGACACCCGAATCTTTCGGCAAGCGCTTCCGCATTGATGTGCGTGTGCAGAATGAAGTAATCGCCATCCATCCCAAAAACAAGACCGTTACCATACGCAATGTGGAAGGCAAGGAGTACGACGAAAGCTATGACAAACTTTTGCTTTCTCCCGGTGCCAACCCCGTGAAGCCCCCCTTGGAAGGCATTAATTCCGAAGGCATCTTCACGTTGCGCAATGTAGAAGATACCGACCATATCAAGGCTTATATCTCGGACAAGCAGGTGAAACGCGCCGTGGTGGTAGGTGCCGGTTTCATCGGATTGGAAATGGCGGAGAACCTGCATCATGCCGGTGTTCATGTGTCTGTAGTCGAAATGGGTAATCAGGTGATGGCACCTATCGACTTCTCTATGGCGGCACCTATTCATCAGCATTTGTTGCAGAAAGGCGTCTCTCTCTATCTGGAAGAAGGAGTAACCCATTTCAAACGTACGGACAACGGAATCACCGTATTCCTGAAAAGCGGAAAGGCCATTCCTGCCGATATGGTGTTACTCTCCATCGGTGTGCGTCCTGCCACTGCATTGGCGCAACAAGCCGGCTTGAAACTGGGCGAGATGGGCGGTATCTGGGTAGACGAACACTTGGAGACTTCCGAAAAAGACATCTATGCTGTGGGCGATGCCATCGAATATCCTCATCCGCTGACCGGAAAGCCCTGGCTCAATTATCTGGCAAATCCTGCCAACCGCCAGGGACGTATCGTTGCTGATAATATGGTGTTTGGCAATACTGTTTCCTACGAAGGAGCTATCGGCACCTCCATTGCCAAAGTATTCGACATGACGGTAGCCTCTACGGGCCTTGCAGCCAAACGCTTGAAGCAGTGGGGCATGGAATATCAAAGCTCGGTGACTCACTCGGCATCTCATGCCGGTTACTATCCGGATGCCCTACCTTTGACCTTGAAACTGACTTTCCATCCCAAAACCGGTAAACTCTATGGTGCGCAATGTATCGGTTACGAGGGAGTGGACAAGCGAATCGACCAGATAGCCGGACTCATCAAGCGGGGTGGCACAGTCTACGATTTGATGGAGACGGAGCACACGTATGCGCCTCCTTTCTCCTCGGCCAAAGACCCCATCGCTATTGGCGGCTATGTAGCATCGAACATTATCAGCGGTGCAATGCCCGTCATCTCTTGGCGCGAGCTGGTGGAAGAGAAGGATAAAGTGATGCTGATAGATACCCGTACGCCCGAGGAATTCTCTTTCGGCACCATTCCGGGAGCCGTCAATATTCCGTTGGACGAAATGCGCGAGCATTTGGCAGAGATACCTACAGACAAGCCGGTAGTGCTTTTCTGTGCTGTGGGTCTGCGCGGTTATCTGTCCCTGCGCATCCTGATGGGGTGCGGCTATCGCAATGTGCGCAATCTGATAGGTGGTTATAAGACCTACTCCACGGCAACAGCACCTCTGCCGTCTCCATCTGCTCCGGCAGGCGGCGGCTCTTCTTCTTCTTCGGTAGAGGCTGCTACTGATGATGTTCCTGCGGATGCATCAGTGTCCAAGAAGGAAACGTTGAAGATAAATGCTTGCGGTTTGCAATGTCCGGGACCTATCATGCAGGTGAAAAAGGCGATGGATAGCATTGCTGTGGGCGAGCGTGTGGAGATTGTGGCAACCGATGCCGGTTTTGCACGCGATGCTTCTGCCTGGTGTGATACGACGGGAAATAAATTGATAGAGAAGCATGACGAGAAAGGACGCTATACGGTAGTCATCGAGAAAGGTGCTCCGGCTTGTACATCTGCTTCCAATGTTTCCGCAGCCGGGGGGAGGGGAAAGACGCTGATTCTGTTCAGTGACGACCTGGACAAAGCGCTGGCAACCTTCGTACTAGCAAACGGAGCAGCGGCAACGGGACAGAAAGTAACCATTTTCTTCACCTTCTGGGGACTGAACGTCTTGAAGAAAGTGCAGAAACCCAGTGTGCAGAAGGACTTCTTCGGCAAGATGTTCGGCATGATGCTGCCGTCCAGCTCTTTGAAACTGAAGTTGTCGCAGATGAATATGTTTGGCATGGGCAGCCGCATGATGCGCTTCTTGATGAAGCGCAAGGGAGTGGATTCTTTGGAGTCGTTGCGCTCGCAGGCATTGGCGCAGGGAGTGGAATTCATTGCTTGCCAGATGTCTATGGATATGATGGGCATCCAGCACGAAGAACTTCTGGATGAAGTAACCATCGGCGGCGTGGCTACCTATATGGAACGTGCGGACAAGGCAAATGTGAACTTATTTATATAGGAGGACAAGATATGGAGACTTTATGTAAAATCCGTGATGTTTATCGGGCTATTGCCGAGTTCGAGGTGCAGTTTACGCAGATGTATGATTTATCGCTGAATGAAGGAATGCTGTTGTGCACGCTGCTCAATACTCCTAAGCTTACCTCCAGTGAGATAGCCGAGGCACTGGGTTTGTCTGCCTCCAACACTTCAAAGGTCATTCGCTCTGTCGAGGGAAAGAAGCTCATTACCCGTCTGATAGGTAAGGAAGATAAGCGTCAGATGCGTTTTTCTCTTACGACAGAAGGCAAGAACCGGATTTCGGATATTAAGAATGCTACTTTCGAATTGTCGGAGTTGTTGCAGCAGGTAGTTAGCCTCGTATAGTTTTGTGTAAAAGCGAATTAATATCGTGTTTGCAGGAAGTTAATATCCTGCGGACACGATATTTGTTTTTTGTAGGACACGTTATTAACTTCTTGCACGACATGTTGTTAGTATCGTGTATTGCATGCTATAAATTGTTTGTATCTGTTCGTGTGTATTTCTATCTTTTATTACTGAGAAATTTACTAAGAATCTTTAATAATGTCTCTTTCGACAATTTCTTAACTCTTAATCAATTCTTTTCTCTGTTTTAAAAATGAACTTGATTGGAAAAGCCATTCTTTATGAATCGCCTATATACTCAGTCGTATTTCCGTAAAGGAACACAAGCTTGATACCAAAGAAATAAATTGAAACTTTCTATGTCAATTGCCTAATATTATTTTACTTTGCTGTCAAATAGTAAGCAATACAGCGATTGATATGCAGAAATTATTGTCTTTGCCGCCTAATCTGGTGTCGGCATTCTATGAACTGGAAAATGTAGACCGTACGGAATGGTTTTGTACTTCCGACCCGGTGGGAATGAAACTTGGCTCGGGTGGGGGAACTACCTGGCTCTTGAGAGAATGGCAGAAGGAACGGGATAGGAAGTATTGGGCGGAGGAGCGTATTCCAACAGAAAAGTGCATTCCAACAGAGAAAAGCATTCCAATAGAGAAGCGTATTCTGCTGCATGCCGGAGGACAAAGCCGTCGTTTACCGGGATATGCACCGGCGGGCAAGATATTGACCCCGATTCCGGTGTTTCGCTGGGCGCGTGGACAAAAACTGGGACAGAATTTATTATCCCTTCAACTCCCACTTTACGAAAAGATAATGGAGCGGGCTCCCGAAAGACTGCGTACGCTGATTGCCAGTGGTGACGTATATATCCGTGCGGAAAAGCCGCTTCAAGAGATTCCCGATGCAGATGTGGTGTGCTATGGACTGTGGGTAGACCCGTTGCTCGCCACACATCATGGTGTGTTTATCTCGGACCGGAATCAACCGGAATCCTTGGATTTCATGCTTCAGAAACCCTCTCTGGAAGAATTGGAAAACCTCTCCAAGACACATCTCTTTTTAATGGATATCGGCATCTGGCTATTGAGCGACCGGGCCGTTGACTTGCTGATGAAACGTTCGCAGAAGGCAGATGGGGCTTTGGACGTGGATACGCCATATTCCGACTTGAAATACTATGACTTGTATGCTGACTTTGGCTTGTCCTTAGGAAATCATCCCCGTATTGAGGATGAAGAGCTGAATAGCCTCTCCGTCGCCATATTGCCTTTGCCCGGAGGCGAATTCTACCATTATGGAACAAGCCGCGAACTGTTGTCTTCAACCGTCACCTTACAGAATAAGGTCTACGACCAGCGCCAGATTATGCACCGGAAGTTGAAGCCCAATCCGGCCATCTTTGTGCAGAATGCAGAAGTGCATCTCCCCCTTACTCCGAAGAACGACAGTCTTTGGATTGAAAATAGCTTTGTTGGAGCTTCTTGGCGGCTGGGGGCACGGCAGATTATCACGGGTGTTCCCAAGAATGACTGGAGGCTGACCATTCCAGACGGTATCTGCATTGATATAGTTCCGCTTGCCGACCAGCGCTGGGCAGTACGCCCCTATGGTTTTGACGATACTTTTAAGGGGGATATTCGGGATGAAAAGACACTGTTCCTTGGAATGTCGTTTTCGGAATGGCTGGTCGAACGGGAATTGTCGGTGGAAGACATCACCGGCAGAAAAGAGGACCTGCAGGCTGCTGCCATCTTCCCGGTTGTGGAAGATAAAGAGCAGATGGGGACAGTGCTTCGATGGATGGTTTCCGAACCGGGCTTGACGGAAGGAAAGGCTGTCTGGCTGGAAAGTCGTCGGTTGTCCGCCGACGAAATTTCAGCACAAGCCGACTTGCGTCTGCTGTATGCACAGCGGGAGAGCTTCTGCAAAGGAAACTGGGAAGTGCTGGCACGCAACCATGCAAAGAGTGTATTCTATCAACTCGACTTGATGGATGTGGCCGGTGAATTCCATAAATTCGGCATTGACAAGCCGGAAGTGTTGCCGACAGATGCCTCGCTGATGCAGCGTATCCATAACCGGATGCTGCGTGCACAGATTGAGAAGCTGGACGGAAGGGACTTCAAGGCAGACGAGCAGGCCGCATTCAACTTGTTGCGCGAAGGATTGCTGACTGATTTGTATGAACGCAAGAGCAGTCCTCGCCTGAATGTGTATAGTGACCAGATTGTATGGGGGCGTAGCCCCGTACGCATAGATATGGCGGGAGGATGGACGGACACTCCGCCTTACTCCTTGTTTGCCGGTGGGAGTGTGGTGAATATTGCCATTGAACTGAACGGGCAGCCGCCTTTACAAGTGTACATCAAACCTTGCGCGGAGCATCGCATCGTGTTGCGCTCCATTGATATGGGAGCCATGGAGGTGGTGAATACTTTTGAGGAATTGCAATCCTATTGCATGATAGGTTCCCCCTTTTCCATTCCCAAAGCAGCATTGGCGCTGGCCGGGTTTGTTCCGGCTTTTTCAGAAACGGCTTATCCTTCGCTGGAAAAACAACTGGAAGCCTTCGGCACAGGTATAGAGATTACATTGCTTTCTGCCATACCTGCAGGTTCCGGTCTGGGCACAAGCTCCATTTTGGCTTCTACTGTCTTGGGTTCATTGAGTGACTTTTGCGGACTGATGTGGGATAAGAACGAAATATGCCGCCGTACGCTTGCCCTGGAACAGTTGCTGACGACCGGTGGCGGTTGGCAAGACCAATACGGTGGGGTACTGCAAGGTATCAAACTGTTGCAGACGGAGGCTGGATTTGCCCAGCAGCCATTGGTACGCTGGTTGCCCGAGCATTTGTTTACCCATCCGGAATACCGCGATTGCCATCTGCTGTATTATACGGGCATTACGCGTACAGCCAAGGGCATCCTTGCAGAAATAGTACGCTCCATGTTCCTCAACTCTTCCCTGCACCTGGGGTTATTAGAAGAGATGAAAGCACATGCCTTGGATATGGCCGAAGCCATTCAACGGAATGACTTCAAGAGTTTCGGAACACTGGTAGGCAAGACATGGATGCAGAAGAAGGCACTGGACAGTGGAACAAATCCTCCTGCCGTAGAGGACATCATCCGTCAGATAAAAGACTATACCTTAGGATATAAACTGCCGGGAGCCGGTGGGGGAGGTTATCTGTATATGGTGGCTAAGGATGCGCAGGCAGCCCTGCGCATCCGTGAGACCTTGACGCTGAATGTACCGAATCCGAGAGCCAGGTTCGTAGAAATGTCACTCTCGGATAAGGGATTCCAGGTGTCGCGGAGCTGAAATTCATCATTCATGATGATACGGCCCCCCGTTCAGTATGGTCATCGCCCGGTAGAGTTGCTCCACAAAGATGAGGCGCACCATCTGATGGGAAAAGGTCATGCGTGAGAGGGACATCTTCTCGTGTGCCGCTTCGTACACTTTGGGGGAGAATCCGTAAGGGCCTCCGATAATAAATACCAGCCGTTTGTTCACGGTATTCATCTTGCGCTTCATATAGTCTGCAAACTCTATGGAGCGCATTTCTTTTCCACCTTCGTCCAGCAGTACGACCACATCTCCCGGCTGGAGAGCTTTCAATATCAGTTCCCCTTCCTTTTCCTTCTGCACTTCCATGGAGAGACTCTTGGTGTTTTTCAGTTCGGGGATGACTTCCATCTCGAATGAGAGATAACGCTTGGTACGTTGCACATAGTCGTTGATGGCTGTTATAAAGTGTTGTTCTACAGTTCGTCCTACAACGAGCAGAGTAGTTTTCATACTGGTTCTGTTTTGATTAGCGCACAAATTTAGCATTTTTTTATTGTATTTTGAGACAAATGCTTACCTTTGCCTATCATAAATACTTGTGAAAATGAAAAAACGGGTAATCTTTTTGTTGACCGGTCTCTTCATTTGGACGTCTGTGCTGCTGGCTCAGAATGTTCCCGAGGGAGTGATTGGAGCCTTCAAGGAAGGAAACTCTCAGGAGCTCAACAAGTATCTGGGTGACAAGGTCGATTTAATCATTCAGAATAAGTCGACCCACGCCGACAAGCGGACGGCAGAGGGCACAATGGCTGCTTTCTTTTCCAACCACAAGGTCGGCAGTTTTAATGTGAACCATCAGGGGAAGCGCGATGAGTCCGGTTTCGTCATCGGTACCTTGATGACCGCAAATGGAAACTTTCGGGTGAATTGTTTCTTCAGAAAAGTACAGAGCAAATATGTCATACATCAAATAAGGATAGATAAAACAGATGAATAAGGAAGAAGAATTGATTGACAGGCTGATAGACCTGGCTTTCGCCGAAGATATAGGCGATGGAGACCATACAACCCTTTCGTGCATTCCTGCTACGGCAATGGGCAAATCCAAACTGTTGATAAAAGAACCGGGCATCCTGGCCGGTATCGAGATAGCAAAGGAGGTGTTCCGCCGTTTCGATCCTACCATGAAGGTGGAAGTGTTCATTAATGACGGTACAGCCGTAAAGCCGGGTGATGTGGCCATGATTGTGGAAGGCAAGATACAGTCTTTGTTGCAAACGGAGCGTCTGATGCTGAACATCATGCAGCGCATGAGTGGCATTGCCACCATGACACATAGGTATGCCGAGCAACTGAAAGGTACGAATACCCGTGTACTCGATACCCGCAAGACTACTCCGGGCATGCGTATCCTCGAGAAAATGGCAGTGAAAATCGGTGGCGGTGTAAACCACCGTATCGGCTTGTTCGATATGATTTTGCTGAAAGACAACCATGTGGACTTTGCCGGAGGAATCGACAAGGCTATCAACCGTGCGAAGGAATATTGCAAGGAAAAAGGCAAGGACCTCAAGATAGAAATAGAAGTGCGCAACTTCGACGAATTGCAGCAGGTGCTCGACCTGGGCGGTGTAGACCGTATCATGTTCGACAACTTTACGCCGGCAATGACAAAGAAGGCCGTAGAGATGGTAGGCGGCCGCTATGAAACGGAATCTTCCGGCGGCATCACGTTTGATACGCTCCGCGACTATGCCGAATGCGGTGTGGATTTTATTTCCGTAGGAGCTTTGACGCACTCTGTGAAAGGATTGGACATGAGCTTTAAAGCATGTTGACAAAGGCGGAAAGCATTATTGCAGAATAATAAGGAAAGCCTCTCATAAAGAATGCTGCATTAAGGCAGATTTATGAGAGGCTTTCTCTTGATAACCGGTAGAGTAATGGCACCCGGAAAAACAGATGGTGTATTTGGGAGAAACAGATGGTCTGTTTGGGGCAGATAGATGATGCGTTTGGCTGTAACGGATGATGTGTTTCAATGGATAAATAGCGTAGGAAGGTATGAAAAACATAACATGGAATAAAGTAAAAACAACTGTCAAAGGTTGGCAAGTGGGAGACTACATCCGGCAGACTTCCATTGTGGTGATTGGTGTACTGATTACCTTTGCCGGTAGTGAGTTGGTTACTCAAAACTCCGAGAAAAAGGATATTCAAGCCACCATGTCGCTGATTAGGGATGAACTGAAAAGCAACCGGGAGAATTATGAGAGTATCGTTTCAGAGTTTAGAGAGGATGAACGTCTTTCCAGCTTATTGGTGGAGCATGACTTAAAGCATCGGACGATACCGGAAGATTCATTGATACAGTTCCGCTTTCTTATGGGGCATATCCGCAGTTTTTATTATAGTCAGAATGCATTGGATATACTTAAAAACTCCATGTTGATGCAGAAGATTTCAGATAAAGAGCTACTGTTGCAGTTGACCGGAATCTATGAGGTATTGGATGGATTTAGGGCGACTATGAATGGCTATTACGATATGAAGGACGAAATTATGGTTCCTTTCCATTTGGCATTGACTGACGAACAGACGGACCAGATAAATCGTGGAGGATATGAGGCGTGGGATATTTACTTGTCGGACAGGTCGGTACGGAACTTTGTCAGGGTAGCGCGGAACTATTTTACGCCGGACTATGTAGAACGTGTGGGAAAACGTATAGACGAGGCAATACAAGCGCTTGAGAAAAAGTATCATTTAGAATGAAAAGATATGGGAAAGACAAGCTTTAACAGGTTGAACCATAAGATAAAAAGCTGGCGCATAGGTGATTATTTCCGTCAGTTCAGTATTGTGGCTGCGGGCATCATTGTCACTTTCTGGGGAAATGACCGGATTACCGAGAATGCCCGCCAAAAGGAAGTGCGTGCTACGATGCAGTTGGTAACGGAAGAGTTGGAATATAATAGGCAGGAGCTCCGTAATATAAAGCACTTGTTGGATATTGACATACACATGAGTCTGTTGTTGAGGGAACATGATATGGATGTATCCAAGATACCGACAGATACTCTGTGGAAGTATGGCAAGCTTTTCAATAATATGGATGAATTCTCTTATAGGACAGATGCGCTGGATGTGCTGAAAGGTTCTTCATTGATGCAGTATATACCGGACAAACGTATGTTGCAGGATGTATTGCAGACTTATTTTGAGTTGGGCAGGAAACAAAAGGATGTCAGTGATTACTATGCAACGAAAACAGATGCTCTTATGAGTGCTGCCATGTCCAGGGAGTGGGCGAATGTTTTTGACGGTGGCGACGGTCTTCGGGACCAGGCCTTGTTTCTTGTGCAGTATAAGAAATTTATCAATTACGTCAACATGGTTCCCGGTTTTCTGTATTGGCATGAATTTGATAAACTGGATGAGATGCTGGACAAGCAAATACAGGCTTTGAAAGCCAAATATAAATAATCTCCGTTCTTTAACTTCTTTTTAGAATTAATTCAGCAGCATTTTCCGCAATGCTGCGTCTAACTAACAAACGACGCAAAGAGGCGTCCGTAAAACGAGCACTGACATTGGAAAATGAGATAGAACTGATTGAGGGCTGCCGGGCAGGAAAGGATTCCGCCCGAAAGGAATTATACACCCTCTACTCCAAGCAGATGCTGGCGGTATGTTACCGCTATACGGGCGATGTCGATGCGGCCCATGACGTATTGCACGATGGCTTCATCAAAATTTTCACCCACTTCACCTTCCGTGGCGAATGTGCATTGAGTACCTGGGTGACAAGGGTAATGGTGACGCAGGCGATAGACTACCTGCGGAAACAGCAACGTTTCAGCCAACTGGTGGTGAATGAGGAACAATTGCCCGACATTCCGGATGAAGCAGGCATTGCCGAAACCGGAGGCCGTATTTCCGAAGAAATGCTGATGGCGTTCGTGGCGGAACTTCCCGATGGATGCCGTACTGTATTCAACTTATACGTCTTTGAGGAGAAATCGCACAAGGAAATAGCCGAAATCCTCCACATCAAAGAGCATTCGTCTACCTCGCAGTTGCATCGTGCTAAGTGTTTGTTGATAAAAAGAATTAAAGAATATACTGAATATGAGAGAAAATGATGAAATAACCGGTTTGTTCCGCAGTCGTCTTGCCGGCGCAGAGATGACAGTGCGGGAGGACTTCTGGGAAGGGTTGCAACGTGACTTGCCGTCACCGGTTGCCGCAAAAGGCAGGAGGCCGCTTTTTCTTTCTCCGAGGTTTCACCGCGTAGCCGCAGCCGCCTCTGTTGTATTTGTACTGGGAGCTGCTTCTGCCGCTTTCTGGTATTTCTCTCCGAAAGAGGAAATCAAGGAGGCCTTTACACAAGTGGCGGCCATGACGCCGGAAGGTAACTTGAACGGGGATGTGGTGCAGGAAAGTTTTCCCTCTATCCATCAGGCCAACCCCATGGCACAAAAGCCCGGTACACAGCATCCCGCCAACGGCATTCCGGCAGGATTGACGGCGCAGGCCGATGAGGATGAATCCGTGTCTGTCCATGTTTCCATCCGGATTACCCAACGGGTGTACGGAAACCAGCAGCAGCCGGGAAACGGTTATTACAGTAACGGAACTCCGGCCGGAAACGGGAACTACCATTCAAATCCTGGCCATAAGGATGCTGATATAGATAGAATGCTGCCATCTTCTGAGGAAGAACCGGCAAAGTCTGTGGCTGTATCGCCATCTAAGCCCCGTAATTGGGCATTGAAAGCAGGCATCGGCACTTCCCTGCCGAAAGGGAATTTCCATATGCCGTTCACGGCCGGGGTAAGCGTGGAACGTTGTTTGAACAAGCATTTCTCCTTGGAAGCCGGTCTTCAGTATAATTGCTTGGATGGTGACCATACGTTGCATACGCTGGGAATTCCGGTAAGGCTGAACATGATGCTGGCCAGTACGCCGAAAGTGGATTTCTATGCTATGGTAGGTGGAGCAGCCGAGAAATGCATTGCAGGTGCTCCGGACAATGGTTTCGGTGCAGAGCCGGTACAGTTGTCGGTTGCTGCCGGAGTAGGGGTACGCTATAAAATGAACAACCGTTTTGCCTTGTTTGCAGAGCCGTCTGTATCCCATCATTTCGATACGGACTCGCAGACAAGAACCTTGCGTACGGAACGGCCCACCAATCTGAATCTGTTGTGCGGCGTGCGCATGACTTATTAATCTTAAATACCATACAAATATGAAGACTCTATACAATAAATTACATATATTCGGGCAGACCATGCTGTTCGTATTCTTTACTCTTTCTGTTCTCTCTTTGAGCTCTTGCAGCAAAGAAACGTTGGACTACAACCATCCGGATGTAGACTTGTTTGTCAAGCAGTTGAAGGCTGGCAAATATTCTACCCAAAGTCCGGATGGATTGAGTAACATGCCCAAGTTCACTTCCGAAGATATAGAGGAATTGCTGAAGTATGCCGAGGACTTGACGGTCATTCCCTCTTTCCCCCTGGCTCCGGTATCCTATTCGGCAGGTGGCAAGCTGCGTTTGGGCGAATGCATCCTGTGGACGGTAGAGACTATCCGCCTCGGGAACAATGCTTCGATGGGATGCAAGATGGTACATACGGATGCGGAGAATTATGAAGGTATCTATTTCCTTTCGGACGAAGAGGTGCTGGATGCCGCCTCGCGCTACCGCCGTTGGTGGGAAACCCGTAAGTATCCACGGACTATGTGGACGATTGATCCCTGCTATGACGAACCGCTTTGTGGCAGCGGATATATGTGGTGGTGACCTGTTTTTAGGGATTAAGGATTAGGTATTAAGTAATCAAACTGTCAGGTGAAGAGATTTATACTTGTAATGGGGCTGCTCTGTGCAGTAGCCTTCCCTTGCTATGCCCAAAACTGGACCCCTCAGGACTCGTTGAGGCTGAACCGGTTGCTGAAGGGCGAGGGGGAGGTAAAACTGAATCCGGAGGTATTGCAGGAATTGGAAATGAACAATTCCCTGAGTACTCCGAAAGCGGTGATGGACAAGTCGTGGATGGATTTTGATAATTCATTGCCCGTCATGCCGAAGGCGCCCGAGAAAAAAGTGGTGCTTACCTTACGTCCTTATACAGCCAATACCAAATATAATTGGGACCCCATTTATCAGAAAAAAATCAAGGTAGACAAGGATACTTGGCGAGGAGATGAATTCTATGCACTTAAGATTCTGATGATTCCTACGAACTGGGCTAAACATCCGTTTGATGCCGGTCCGCGTGAGACGGTGGAGCAGATTGAAGCAACCGGTTTGCGTTACCGGGTGACGGAGCGGGCCAATAATATGGCTGTGGGCGGTTGGCAGGGTGCCAGTGGCGGTGGAATTTCCGGTTTAGACCTGATGACACCTTTTACCCGTGAGTTTTGGAATTTCAAAGGCCGCAAGCGCCGTGCCCGTACGCTGGAAGTATTGAAGGCGTATGGAGATTCGATAACTGTTTTGGAACAACAGTAATTTATCACTTTTTGTCAAATTTTGAACTTTCTTTCTCCTCTTCTTGTTTTCATTAGTAAACCTTTAAAAAAAGTAATAATGAACAGAGTGACTTCTCTATTCGGAATAAGATATCCGATAATTCAAGGTGGCATGGTGTGGTGTAGCGGCTGGAGACTTGCTGCTGCTGTAAGCAATGCAGGAGGGCTAGGCTTGCTCGGCGCAGGTTCGATGCATCCCGAAACGTTGCGGGAGCATATCAGGAAATGCCATGAGGCTACGCATCATGCTTTTGGTGTGAATATTCCCTTGATGTATCCCCAGATAGAAGAGATAATGCAGATTGTGGCCGACGAGGGAGTGAAGATTGTATTTACATCTGCCGGCAGCCCGAAGAAATGGACTGGTTGGTTGCACGAGCGTGGCATCACGGTGGTGCATGTTGTTTCGTCCTCGCGTTTTGCCGTGAAGGCAGAAGAGGCGGGTGTTGATGCAGTAGTTGCCGAAGGCTTCGAAGCCGGTGGGCACAATGGGAGGGAGGAGACTACCACCCTGTGCCTGATACCAGCTGTACGTGCAGTTACTACACTTCCGCTGATTGCCGCCGGTGGCATTGCAACGGGTGAGGCCATGCTGGCTGCCCGGGTGCTGGGTGCGGAAGGTGTGCAGATTGGTACACGCTTTGCCTTGACGGCAGAGAGTTCTGCAAACGAGGTATTTAAGGATTACTGCTTGCATTTGGAAGAAGGGGATACCCGTCTGCTTTTGAAGAAATTGGCTCCGGTGCGTCTGGTGCGCAATAACTTTCGCAGCGCCGTAGAGGCTGCTGAGGCTGTGGGAGCTTCAGAGGAAGAACTTCGTATCCTTTTAGGGCGTGGCCGTGCCAAACGTGGTATTTTTGAAGGTGACTTGGAAGAAGGGGAACTGGAAATAGGGCAGGTATCTGCCTTGCTGCATGGAAAGGGAGTGCAGTCTGTGGCGTCGGTCATGCAAGAGTTGGTGGAGGAGAGCAGAAGGGCGTGGGAGAGAATGCAGGAATTGGATTTCTGAATATTCCCTCTTCTGGTATCATATAACAATAAAAAAGGAATATTCCCGGTGATTTCGGGGATATTCCTTTTTTAGTTTCAACTTATAACCTTTTATCCTTTGGGGATATTGGTTGTGTCTTTTGCCGTATTTCCACTTGTGGCGGAATTACTTGTGCCATTGCTGCTGGCAGTGGCGCTACCGGTAGCCATATTTGTTGCACTTTTACCGGCTGTCTGCACAGCAGGTTGCTCTTCCCAATGGAACGGTTCAAAGCTACTGTTCGGGTCAACCCAGGACGGTTTCTTGGAAGCATAAATAATGAATGGGGCAATGACTACAATCAGCGCACCGATGATGAGCACGGAGAACCATACAGTGTTGCTGCCTGTTGAAATCTGGCTGGGTGGGATAAAGCTCAATACGAATGCCAGCAATGACCCGCAGAAACCAAGACCACCGATGAGCCACATCAATCCGTTGCCATTCTTGCCGATACGGAACGGACGGTTCAGCTTCTTCATCTTATAACGCAGCACGATGGCTCCGGAGAACATCAGCATATACATGATAAGATAGAGGACTACAGTCAGCTGTGATAGAATCTGGTAGAAACTCTGTACGGAAGGCATGACTACGAACAGAAGGCTCAGTACGGTTACTGCACCGCCTTGTACATAAAGGATGTTCTTCTGTACACCCAGTTTGTTTGTCTTCTGGAAGAACGGAGGCATGTAGCCTGCTTTTCCTACGGCAAAGATACCTTTGGACGGACCGGCAACCCATGTCAATACACCTGCCAGCACCCCGAATGCCAGAGCAATGGCGATGATGGGTGACAGCCAGGAGGCGCGGATGTAATGGAAATAGTTATCGAAGCCTACAAGCAGACTCTGTGTCAGACTGATGTCTTTGGCCGGGATGATGATGCCCAGTGAGAAAGTACCGAGCACGAAGATGATAACCGTAATGGCCGCACCGATGAACACTGCCTTCGGATAATTCTTGGAGGGATTGTTCACGTCTTTTACGTGGATACCGCCCATTTCCATACCGGCATAGAAGAGGAAGATACTGGCAGCAAGCACCACGTTGTCGAAGTTCGTCAAGTCGGGGAAGAAGCTGCTGTGGAAATCCAGGTTGGAGTGTCCGCCGGTGGCAAGGTAGATAATACCCAGGATAATCAGCAGTGCGGCAGGGATAATAGTCCCGACCAGGCCGCCGACCTTTGCCACTTTACCTACCCAGCTCATGCCCTTCATGGAGATGAACGTAGCCAGCCAGTAGATGATGAGGACAACGACGAGCGAGTAATACTTGTTGTTGGCCAGTGACATGTCGTGTACGTCGTTCATGCCGATGAAAGCAATGGATACGGCACCGAATGTCAATACGGTAGGATACCAGATTGTACTTTCAATCCATTGTACCCAGATGGCAAGGAAGCCCAGTTTTTTTCCGTAGGCTTCGCCCACCCAGCGGAACACACCGCCTTGCTTGTCTTGAAACATGGCAGCCAGTTCCGCGGCGACAAGTGACGTCGGAATCAGAAAAACAATGGCTGCAAATAAGTAGTAGAAGGCCGAACTCATTCCGTACACGGCCTCGGCAGGAAGTCCACGTAGGGATACTACTGCCGTCACATTCATGATTGCCAGGGTAAATACACCCAGCTTCACTGTTTGTTTAATATTTGCCATAAGTTAAGGTTTTAGATGAAAAATATATTCAAAATCAGCGTCTATAACAACACTTGGGGAGAGTTGTTCCCAACGGATAAGTGAAAGTTCCGGTTTTAACTATTCAGGAAGCGTCGGCTTTGGGCGCGGGCTTCTGTGCAACTTTCTTGTAGAACTCTTCTTTTTCCTTATTGCGCCGTTCGACCAGGCTCGTTACATACACTGTAAAGATAGGGAACATCATCATGCCCAGCGCAGCCAGCAGTACGGACAGTACCCGTCCGGTGGGAGTGACTGCTATGATATTGGAACCCACCGTCGTCACATCCATAAATGCCCACCATAAGGCGTCTCCATATCCTTTAACTAAAGGATTGGGACCATGCTCCATGACATAAAAGGCCAAACTGGAAAAATAGACAGTGGCCAGCAACATGGTAAGGTAGGAAACGAACAGTCCCGATGCGCGGTTGTACGTCAGCCAACCCACCACGATAGCCATGGCGTAACCACCCCGCACCAATGGGATGAAACGCAGCATATAGGTTATCTCGGGTGAGAAAGTCCATCCCATATAGGCAATGATGTTTTGATAGGGTATAGCTACCAGCAGGAAAATGAAATGCGTGGCCACGTAGTGACCCTTCTTCTCTGCCAGGAACCATTCCAATACAAAATCTGCCAGGAACAGGGCGCATATCCACAACTGTACTTTCATGTAGACCGACTGTTCGTAAAAGGGGATCCCCTTGAACGTGTCGACAGAGATGCTGATAACTAAAAATAGCGACAGTATCAATATAATGACATGCAGTATGCCATAGATACCTTTTTCCCGCAATACAAATTCTGATAGAGCCATTTTCATGATGAAGTCCATTATAAAGTCATAAGTTATAAGTCATTTGCTGATTACGGTGCCTACCAACAAATAACTCATAACCTATAACTCATAACTAAAAAGAGAAACTTATTCTGTAATCGTTACGTTATCACCGTTGAATACACCCAGGCCGAGCTTGTTCATGATGAACTTGATTGCCGATTGGGCCTTTACGGAGTTTCCCGCTTCGTCTAGGGGAGGAGCGAAGGCCGATACTCCCATGACACCGGGCAATACGGCCATTACACCACCGCCTACACCGCTTTTGGCCGGTATGCCGGCGGTGTACATCCAGTCGCCCGAATGCTCGTAGAAGCCTACGGTAGAAATCATCGACGTGATTTTCGGTGCCAAGCTGGCTTCGAACACCGTTTGTTTGGTGACGGGGTTCACACCGTTATTGGCGATGGTTCCTGCGGCAATGCCCAGTTGCTGGGCCGTGATGCCGAGAGAACACTGGCGAGTATAGAGGTCGAGAGCCATGTCCGGATTATCGTAGATGCGGTTGTAGTTTTTCAGCAGCCAGGCAATGGAGCGGTTGTTGAAGTTGGTAGCCGTTTCCGATTTGTACAGTTCGTCGATGAGTTGTGGGGCGGAGCCGCACAGCTCAGTGACATTCTGTACAATGGCATCCCATTTCTTGTCGGAGTTTCCCACTGGCTGTACCATGGAACAGGCGGAAATGGCACCGGCATTTACCAATGGAGTGGAAGGGTGGTCGTTTTCCAGCAAGATGGCGATGATGGAGTTGAACGGTAGTCCCGTGGCATCGGCACCTATCATGTCCAGCACTTTCTGTGCACCGTATTGGCGCAGGATAAGGATGGCCGTGTGTACCTTCGAGACGGACTCTATACCGAAACGATAGTCTGTGTCACCTATATTGATGGTCTGCCCGTTCATCAGGCAGATGCTGAGTCCGAATAGTTTGGAGTCTATGTTGGCAAGGTAGGGAATATAATCCGCATTCTTGCCTCCTGTGCTGCCCTTCACCTCATTGTAGGCTTCTTGGGCAACCTCCTTTATTTGTGAAATTGATATTTTCTTTTCCATAAACACGTTGTGATGTACGATTAGACGATGTACGATTTACGATTGAAATTACTCCTTTAAACGTAGTCCGTATCAAGAGAAACTCTAATCGTACATCGTAAATCGTTTAATCGTAAATTAATTTATTTTTTATGAGTACGGCATCCGTGGTTGAATATTTTGGTTTCCACCGGCAGGTTCTTTTCCTGTGCCATACGGGTAGGAGTCGGGTAATCCAGTTTCTCCAGCTCCGTGATGGCATTCTTGATGTCACCCAGCAGCATGTCTGCCATGTCGCGGCTGAATCCTTGGCGAACAACGACGCGCATTACGACGTAGTCTTCCAGCTTTGAAGGCAGTGTATAGGCGGGTACCATCCAACCGTGTTGTGACAGCTTGTCCTGCAGGTCATACAGAGTCCATTTGGCAGCTCTTGCATATTCCGGTTTCAAATACCAGATAAACAGCGGGTTCACAACCTCGTCGGAATAGTTTACGAACGGAGCCATCTTGCCGATTTCGTCATGGATATACTTGGCGATGGTCAGAGAGTTGTACTGTACTTCCTTGTAACCCTGGAATCCCAAACGGATGAACTGGTAATATTGACCCAGAATCTGTGCGGCAGGACGGGAGAAGTTCAGGCCTACCTGAGTAATGTTGGCACCGAGGTAGTTTACGCTGAATGACATTTCTTCGGGCAGATATTCCTTGCCTTTCCAGCAAACCCAGCCCAGACCCGGATAAACCAGACCGAATTTGTGTCCGCTGACGCTGATGGAGAGTACCCACTTCAGACGGAAGTCCCATTTCTTTTCGGGATAGAGGAACGGGAGGATGAAACCGCCGCTGGCGGCATCTACGTGGATAGGAATGTCGTAGCCGGTCTTCGCATTGTAGGCATCGAGGGCTTTGTCGAGGGCTTCGACGTCATCGTTCAGTCCTGTCCATGTAACGCCTTGGATAGGCACGATACAGATGGTGTTCTCATCACACATCTTCAAGGCTTCTTCGGGGTCGAGCGTGGTCTTGTCCAGTGTCAAAGGCACTTCACGCATTTCAATCTGCCACAATTGGGCGAATTTTTCCCATACCACCTGGAAACCGGTTGAAATAACGAAGTTGGGTTTGTCGAACGGTTTGCCTTGTGCCTGACGTTTCTTGCGCCAGCGCAACCAGGCTGCCACACCACCCAGCATACATGCCTCCGAGGAACCGATGGCAAGTGCGCCGGTTTTCCAGGTTTCTTTTTCAGGAGAGTTCCAGAGGTTGGCCACGATGTTGATACATTTACCGTTCATTACGGCGATGCGCGGATATTCGGTCTCGTCAATGTAGTTGATGTTGATGGCTTCGTTCATCAGCTTGGTTGCATATTCGTCCATATAGGTAGTGACGAATGTAGCCAGATTCAAGCGAGGCTGCGTTTGGGCGAAGGTCTCGTCTTTCACCATCTGATAGGCGATTTCCGGGGTAGTAGGTCCGTCGGGAATCTTTTCTACGGGTGAGGGTTGTAACATACGGTTTGAACCGAATACTTCAGTTTTTGCATCTCCTTTTCTGAAATTCAAATCTTCCATATTAATAAGTTTTTTAAAGGTTTAGGCGGCGGGGCTTTTCCCCGTCGAATTTCCCACAACAACGGGGTTTGCGGATGAAAGTTCCGGGGTTTTGCATTATTTGGCGTTTATTAAAGGGCAGCGTAGTAAAATCTTAAAAAACGAACATTCTGAAGGTAGGTTTGTTGTTCCCACATTATTCATTTAATTAATATACTACTATATGAAAATCAATACCGGAAGGGGTACAATCCCCCTTATCACGCTTGTCGGCATTTGGTCAGTCTCTGCATTGACTTCCTTGCCGGGATTGGCCGTATCACCTATTTTGGGACAACTTACTACCATTTTTCCACATGCCACAGAACTGGATATACAGATGCTTACCTCCCTGCCTTCGCTGCTGATAATTCCTTTTGTGCTGTTGGCGGGCAAGCTGGCCGAGAAACGTGACTTTGTGCGTCTGCTGAAAGCGGGGCTTTGGATGTTTGCCGCCAGTGGGGTACTTTATCTTTTTTCGGACAAAATGTGGCAGTTGATGGTGGTCAGTGCTTTGCTCGGCATTGGCTCGGGACTGATAATCCCGTTGTCTACCGGTTTGGTTTCACGTTATTTCACGGGGGAGTATAGGGTAAAGCAGTTTGGTTACAGTTCTGCCATCACCAATGTGACGCTGGTTGTGGCAACGGCGGTGACTGGGTATCTGGCAGAGGTAAACTGGCACTTGCCTTTCGTGGTATATCTGCTTCCGTTGGTTTCTCTGCTGCTTGTCGGGTATTTGAAGGGAGATACCGGTCAGCCGCAGAAAACAGAAGATACGGCTACCGTTGTTCCGGAGGAATCCAAGCGTGCGATTCCCGGTAAATACGGCATCCATGTCCGCCATCTGCTACAGTTGATGCTGTTTTATGGCGTCACTACGTATGTAGTGCTGGCGGTTACTTTTGACTTGCCTTTTTTGATGGAGGCCCATCACTTCTCCAGCGGAAATTCCGGATTGATGATCTCCTTATTCTTCCTTGCCATTATGGCTCCGGGTTTCTTCCTGGGGCATATCGTGAAGTGGATGGGGAAACACACAAAGTTTTACAGCCTTTTGTCCATTGCAGCGGGTTTGCTTTTGATATGGATTTCGCCTAAAGAATGGCTGATAATACCGGGATGTATGTTGGTTGGTTTGGGATATGGTGTCATTCAACCGCTGATTTATGACGAGACAGTAGATACGGCTATACCGGAAAAAACAACTTTGGCACTGGCCTTTGTAATGGTAATGAATTATCTGGCGATTCTATTGTCCCCGTTCATTACAGACTTCTTTCAGACCTTGTTCCACACTAATTCCAAGGAATTTCCGTTTATTTTCAACCTCTGCATCACACTGCTCGCTATGTGGTGGGAGTATGCGAGGAAGAAGGATTCTTTGTTGGGGGGGAGTTATGAGTGATGAGTGATTTGTTGGTAATTGTGCTGCGCTACCATGCTGAAAGGAAAATACCAACAAATCACTCATCACTTATAACTTATAACTTATAACTTATAACTTATAACTCAATCGCCTCATATTTCAGCCCGAAGACGTCGGCTACAGCTTTGTATGTTACTTTGCCTTCCACTACGTTCAATCCTTGCGCCAGAGCCGAGTCGTCCTTGCAGGCTTGTCTCCAGCCTTTACATGCCAGGGAAACAGTGTAGGGCAGGGTGGCATTTGTCAGTGCCATGGTGGAGGTGAAGGGTACGGCGCCGGGGATATTGGCAACGGCGTAGTGTACAATTCCGTCCACAATGTAGGTAGGGTCGCTGTGCGTGGTGGGGTGGGAGGTTTCGAAACAACCGCCCTGGTCGATGGCTACGTCTACGAGTACCGTACCGGGTTTCATCATCTTCAGCATTTCGCTGGTGATGAGGTGTGGGGCCTTGTCACCGGGGATGAGGACGGAACCGATTACCAAGTCGATGTTCGGCAATTCCATCTTGATGTTATGGGTGGAAGAATAGAGTGTCTTTACGTTTTTCGGCATCACTTCACTCAGGTAGCGCAGGCGGGGAAGGTTGATGTCGGCAATCAGTACCTCGGCACCCATTCCGGCAGCTATCTGTGCGGCATTGGTGCCCACGATACCGCCTCCGAGGACAAGTACGCGTGCGGGACGTACGCCTGTCACGCCACCCATCAGTTTTCCCTTGCCGCCTTGTGGCTTTTCAAGGAAGCGGGCTCCTACTTGGGTAGCCATACGTCCTGCCACCTCGCTCATAGGAGTAAGTAGCGGAAGTGAGTGGTCTTCTTTTTCCACGGTTTCGTAGGCGATGCAGACGGCACCGCTTTCAATCATGGCTTCGGTCAGTAATTTATCGGCTGCAAAGTGGAAATAGGTAAATACCACTTGTTCCTTTTTAATCAGTTTGTACTCCGGTGCAATAGGTTCCTTTACCTTGACAATCATGTCGGCTGCGGCATACGTGTCTTCAATGGTCGGTAAAGTCTTTGCACCTACGGCGATGTAGTCATCGTCGGAGAAACCGCTGTTTACGCCTGCTGTGGCCTGCACATACACCGTATGACCTTTTTTCACCAATTCGGCTACTCCGGCAGGGGTCATTCCCACGCGGTTCTCGTTGTTCTTGATTTCTTTAGGTACTCCGATAATCATAACCTTAAAGTTTTAATTGGGGGGTTAAACATGGCGCAATATAGCGATTTCCCGGCTTGGGTGTTATCGGTGCATCTATGTTCTTCAACAGAATTTTTATGCATGTTTTAATCAATGATAATTGCACCTTTCTGTAGGTAGAGAGAACTATTCTTTTTATATTTGCATGCATTTAAAATAATATTGACTGTACAAAATATGAAATATTCTATATTTTTCTCTCTTTTGTTCTTTATTGGTAGTGTGCAAAGCGGCTATGCCCAAGAAACCGATACAGACAAGCCCTCCTTCATCCCGCCTTTTGATTTTCCCATCACTTTCTCCGGTAACTTCGGCGAGATACGTGCCAACCATTTTCATGGCGGACTGGATTTCAAGACCGGTGGAACCATAGGCAAGCCGGTACGCGCTCTGGCCGACGGATATATTTCGCGTATCCGCGTTACCCACGGTTCGGGCTATGTGCTCGATGTGGCTTATGACAATGGTTATTCGACGATAAACCGCCATTTGAGTGCCTTTGTGGGCGATGTGGCCCGCCGGGTTGAAGACTTGCAGTACGAGAAAGAAAGTTGGGAGGTGGAAATTACTCCCGACCCCGACGAATATCCCGTGAAGGCCGGTCAGATAATAGCTTTGAGCGGAAACACCGGATACTCTTTCGGTCCGCACCTGCATCTGGATATGATAGAGACGGCTACGGACGAATATATCGACCCGCTGCCTTTCTTCATGAACAAGGTGAAAGACAAGACTGCCCCGCGTGCCGAAGGTATCATGCTGTTTCCACAGCCGGGAAAAGGAGTGGTGGAGGGCAAGCAGACGCGACGGGCTTTTCCGGCACATCCAACGAAACCCATTACCGCCTGGGGACTGATTGGTGCTGGCATCCGTGCCTACGATTATATGGACGGAGTGCAGAATAAATATGGCGTGAAGGCGGTGATTCTCGAAGTGGACGGCGAGGAAGTCTTCCGCAGTACGGTAGACCGCTTTGCCTATGAGGAGAACCGCTATATCAATTCGTGGACACACGGTCAGTACATGAAGTCTTTTATAGAGCCGGGCAACCGTCTTCGCATGCTGCAGGCATCCAACGGCAATCGCGGACTGGTGGAAATCAACGAAGAACGCCCTTACCGATTTGTCTATACACTGAGCGATGCGCTGGGAAATACCTCTAAAGTCCGCTTTACAGTCCAGGGACAGAAGACGATAATTGCTCCGGTGGAACATCGTGAGAAATATGCCCTCAAATGGGACAAGGTGAACTATCTGCAGGAGCCGGGGCTGGAGTTGGTTATCCCGAAAGGAATGCTCTACGATGACGTCTTGCTGAACTACTCCGTGCGGGCTGATAGTGGCGACATCGCTTTCACCTATCAACTAAACGATACCCGTATTCCTATGCACAATGCCTGCGATTTGCGTATCGGCTTGCGCCGGCGTCCGGTGGAGGATGTGACCAAATATTATGTGGCGGGCGTAACGGCACGCGGTGGAAAATACCGTATCGGCGGTAAGTATGAGGATGGTGTCATGAAAGTGCGTATACGGGATTTGGGGACTTATACCGTGGCGGTGGATACGGTTCCGCCGGTGATAACTCCCGTGAACCAAGCCCAATGGGGACGTACGGGAAAAATCATCTTCAAGGCCAAGGACAAGGAAACCGGCATCAATACCTATCGGGGTACGATTGACGGGAAGTATGCCTTGTTTGGAAAGCCCAATTCCATCAGCGGTAACCTGGTGTGCGAGCTTGACCCGAAACATGTGGAGAAAGGCGGCAAGCATGTGGTGGAGATGACGGTGACGGATGGCTGTGGCAACCGTACCACCGAACAGTTTGAATTTGTATGGTAAAGACTGAAATATTTAGTAACATTATAATTTAGAAGTATGAAAAGTAAAAGACTGACTCTTTCCGTCTTGTTTGTTGTGGCAGCCGTGGCGAATGCGCTGGCCTGCACCAATCTTATCGTAGGCAAGAACGCCTCCGCGGACGGTTCTACCATTGTTTCCTATTCTGCCGATTCTTATGGTTTGTTCGGCGAGTTATATCATTATCCTGCCGGTATGCACAAGAAAGGTACGCTGATTGACATACACGAGTGGGACACCGGCAAATACCTCGGGCAGATAGAGCAGGCCCGCCAGACGTACAATGTCATCGGCAATATGAATGAGTTCCAGCTCACTATCGGTGAGACGACATTCGGCGGACGTCCCGAGCTGGTGGATACCACCGGCATCATCGACTACGGCAGTTTGATTTACCTCGGTCTGCAACGCTCACGCACCGCCCGCGAGGCCATCAAGGTGATGACGGAACTGGTGCAGGAATATGGCTATTACAGCAGTGGCGAGTCCTTCACCATCGCCGACCCCAACGAAATATGGATTATGGAGATGATTGGCAAGGGACCCGGTGTGCGCGGTGCCGTATGGGTAGCTGTCCGCGTGCCCGATGATTGTATCTCCGCTCATGCCAACCAGAGCCGCATTCATCAGTTCAACATGAACGACAAGGAGAACTGTATGTACTCCCCCGACGTCATCTCTTTTGCACGCGAGAAGGGCTATTTTGACGGTGTGAACAAGGATTTCAGCTTTGCCGATGCCTACGCTCCGCTCGATTTCGGTGCCCGTCGCTATTGCGAGGCACGCGTATGGAGCTATTTCAATATGTTTACCGACCGCGGCAACGAGTTCCTGCCTTATATATTGGGTGAGACGGACACTCCGATGCCTCTGTTTGTGAAGCCCAACCGCAAGGTTTCCGTGCAGGATGTGAAGAACGCCATGCGCGACCATTATGAAGGTACTCCTCTCGACATCAGCAAAGATTTCGGCGCAGGCCCGTATCATACCCCGTACCGCCTTTCCCCGCTTTCTTTCAAGGTGGGTGACCAGGAATACTTCAATGAACGTCCCATCTCCACCCAGCAGAGCGGTTTCGTATTCGTGGCACAGATGCGCTCCGAGTTGCCCGATCCTATCGGTGGAGTATTGTGGTTCGGCACAGATGATGCCAACATGACGGTATTTACGCCCGTATACTGCTGTACGGACAAGGTTCCCGTATGCTACACCCGTGTGGACGGCGCCGATTACATCACTTTCTCCTGGAACTCCGCTTTCTGGATTTTCAACTGGGTGGCCAATATGGTTTATCCCCGTTATGACTTGATGATGGGCGACGTGCGTGCCACTCAGACAGAGTTGGAGACAACCTTCAACGAAGCGCAGGAAGGCGTTGAGGCTGCTGCTGCCAAACTGCTGGAAAAAGACCCTGCCAAAGCAAAGGCATTCCTTACCAACTATACGAACATGACTGCCCAAAGCACTTTCGATACTTGGAAACGTCTTGGCGAGTTTCTTGTCGTAAAGTATAATGACGGCGTTGTCAAACGTATGAAAAACGGTCAATTCGAACGTAATTCCATCGGCCAGCCGGCAGGCGTAATCCGCCCGGGATACCCGAAGGAGTTCCTTGAAGAGTATGTTAAGCAGACGGGAGACAGATATAAAATGCCTGAATAAAATTAGGATATTTGAACTTATTCTTCTACATTTGTGTCTTACAAAAAAGTTTATATTAACCCTTAAAACAATAACAGTCTTATGGAAAATCAGGAACTGATTAAGCAGGTGACTGAGAAAGCCGAAAAATGGCTTACCCCGGCATATGATGCCGAAACTCAGGCAGAAGTGAAACGCATGTTGGAAAATCCAGATAAAACCGAATTGATAGACAGTTTTTACAAAGACCTGGAGTTTGGAACGGGTGGTCTGCGTGGCATCATGGGTGCCGGTACAAACCGCATGAACATCTACACCGTAGGTGCCGCAACACAGGGCTTGTCCAACTATCTGAACAAATGTTTTGCCGGAAAGAAGGATATTTCCGTTGTTGTGGGGCACGACTGCCGCAACAATAGCGACAAGTTCGCAAAGATTTCTGCCGACATCTTCTCTGCAAACGGCATCAAGGTATATCTTTTTGATGACCTTCGTCCTACGCCCGAAGTTTCATTTGCCATTCGCCACTTCGGCTGCCAGAGCGGTATCAACATTACAGCCAGCCACAACCCCAGAGAATACAACGGCTACAAGGCTTATTGGGATGACGGTGCGCAGGTGCTCGCTCCGCACGATACTGCCATTATCGAAGAGGTGAACAAGGTGACTGTGGACGACATCAAGTTCAACGGCAACAAGGACTTGATTCAGATTATTGGCAAGGAAGTGGATAAGGTTTATCTGGACATGGTTCATTCCATCTCCATCGACCCCGAAGTCATCCGTCGCCAGAAAGACCTCAGCATTGTGTATACTCCGCTTCATGGCGCAGGCCGCGTGCTCATTCCGGATTCATTGAAGGAGTGGGGATTTGAGAATATCAACTGCGTGCCCGAACAGATGGTGAAGGACGGCAATTTCCCGACGGTGGTTTCTCCGAATCCCGAAAATGCCGAAGCCCTTTCCATGGCCATTGCGCTCGCCAAGAAGATTGACGCTGACATCGTGATGGCAAGTGACCCGGATGCCGACCGTGTCGGTATGGCCTGCAAGGACGATAAGGGCGAGTGGGTGCTTATTAATGGTAACCAGACTTGTCTCATTTTCTTGTACTACATCATCAAGAACCGTATTGCAATGGGCAAGATGCAGCCAAACGACTTCATCGTGAAGACCATCGTGACCACTGAACTCATCAAGGCTGTGGCAGACAAGAACAAGATTGAAATGCGCGACTGCTACACCGGCTTCAAGTGGATTGCTCGCGAAATCCGTCTGAGCGAAGGCAAGCAGCAGTATATCGGTGGTGGTGAAGAAAGCTATGGCTTCCTGGCCGAAGACTTTGTCCGTGATAAAGATGCGGTTTCTGCCTGCTCCTTGCTGGCCGAAATCTGTGCTTGGGCCAAAGACCAGGGTAAGACGCTCTATGACGTATTGATGGAAATCTATGTAGAATATGGATTCTCAAAGGAAACCACCGTGAATGTGGTGAAACCGGGTAAGAGCGGTGCCGAGGAAATCAAGGCGATGATGGATAACTTCCGTGCCAATCCTCCGAAGGAAATCGGCGGTTCGGCTGTCAGTCTGATTAAGGATTACAAGACGCTGGAACTTACTGATGTCCAGGGCAACGTAAGCAAGCTGGATATGCCCGAGACTTCCAATGTACTTCAATATTTCACTGTAGACGGCACGAAGATTTCTGTCCGTCCTTCCGGTACGGAACCGAAGATTAAGTTCTATATCGAGGTGAAGGGCGAGATGGGTTGTCCGAAATGCTATGCCGGCGCTGATGCCGAAGCTGAAAAGAAAGTGGAGGCAGTGCGCAAGTCACTCGGCATTTGATAGGAAAGAGGAAAAAATGTGTATATAGTGTTCGGAGAGGCGTAACCCGTGAGGGCTGCGCCTCTTCCTTTTGCTTCTGTGTTGAAAGAAAACTTAAATAAAGACTTAAACCCGATGGTTGATGAACAAAACGTTTGCAGGGAAGTTAAGTATAGGCAGATTGCGGTTACACACCGATTGGTTGATGTGAATGAGAGTCGTTTCATTCGTAGTTGTTCGTTTGTGAGTGTGTGTTTTCCGCAATTTGCTTTTTTAAATTTCTTCCCCCCCTCTTTTTTATTCTTTAATTTTTAATTGTTCTCCATCCACCAGTCTATCAGCCTTCTTGCGATACTCAGTTTTCGTGGAATTTCCGGCAGGTTGTCTTTGGAATAGAATGAGCCGGAACTGAGTTCGTCGGCTTGCAGCTTGATTTCCCCACTTTCATAATCGGCAATGAAGCCCACCATTAATCCGCTGGGATAGGGCCAGGGCTGGCTGCCGAAGTAAGTGATGTTCTTCACCTTTAGTCCGGTTTCTTCCATGACTTCCCGTTCTACGCATTGCTCCAAAGTTTCGCCAGCCTCAAGGAAGCCGGCTACCAGTCCATGAAAAGTGCCGCGGAAGTTGCGTGCATGTACCAGCAGTATCTCTTTACCTTTTCGTATCAGTACGATGATTGCCGTAGATACGGGAGGGTACATTTCATTTGCACATTTCGGGCATTTCTTCATGATAGGGGTTTGCTGTTCCATAGGAGTGCCGCATACGGGGCAGAAACGGCTGTGCCCGTCCCAGTAGAGTATCTGGAACGCCTTTCCCGCTGCCTGGTAATCTGCCAGCGGCAGGCAGTCG
>OJNZ01000488.1_pt1 | contig 28504 bp, 28 predicted proteins | sample 1598001 | NCBI WGS metagenome assembly OJNZ01 (sample SAMN01915225, study PRJEB22387) | human gut metagenome | isolation source: stool | host: Homo sapiens | place: USA | reverse complement strand
TATATAATATTATACAAATGTTTCTTAGTTACATGACAGATACTAATTATATATTCTGTAAAATTAGATGTAAGAAAACTTTTGCTTCAGGTTTAAAAGATGATTTAATACATTTACGAGAAAGTATTGAGAAAAGAGTATATAATAGAATAGATAATATTTTTAATACTCTGAGTTTTACTTTTTTAGGTGATTGTCTTTATTCAATTTATTTATTTAATTTATGTAATAGACTCTGCAGACATAAAGATGAGAAGTTGCAATTTCTTATTACAAATGAAGTAGATAGAAAAAAGATGCTTGATGATTATTTAGCATCTTATGTAAGAGATTATAAAGCTTTTCAAAAGAAAGTTTTAGCTAAGAGAAGATTTATAGGTCGTAATCTAGATACATATAGTCAGGATGTAAATTTAGTATTAGCAAAACTTAGTAGTAGTTATCATGTGGGTAATTTTACATATACGGAAGTATTAGAAAACTGTATAAAACATTGTAATATGTTAAGTGAGTTGTTATTAGGTAATTCATCTAATGATACAAATAATAAATCTGAATTTATTAATTCAGCTATAGAACTTTCGGGTAGTGTTGCCTTAGCTACAGGAAATGTAACAGCAAAATGCGGTACAGCATTTGTAAAGTTTTTTACTAACTTATATGATAATTATAAGAAAGCAAAATTACCTAAAAATGTCTATGATTTTATTAATAGTTTAGATAAAACTCTAAAAAGTTACGATATAGATATTTTAGTTTTTCTTTTAGAGCAAAGAACTTATATTCTAAGTAAAAGAAAGAAAAAGGAATGTAACTATTATTACAATACATATAATATTCCTTATTTGTGGATTATGTTTGATTTTCAAACATTTGATAGATATGGAATGGGTGGTTCTTTTGATGTTGGGTTTAGAGACACCTTTGTAAGTGGAGATGTATTAGGTTTAAATGAAACTGTTACTTTAGCTTGGTTATCTGCTTATCTATTTATTAATATGTTTTTAGTAGATGAGATAGACTCAAATAGTTTAATATCTAGTATTTTTGGTAAAGTTAATGAAGACTTATATGTTATTACAAGACAATACTTTGATTGCTTAATTACTATAGATGCAGAAGTAGCTTCTCAAGCCTTTTATTATATGTATGACCATTGCAATAGAGATTTTGGTTATAGTTTTAAGCATTCTGATTTTTTAACTGAGCCAGAAATACTTAAATTAGTTAAGGTTAAGCAGTAATATTATTTGAATAGGAGGTGTATTTTATGTTTATTCTAACAAATGTAGACATCTCTAGTGACTTAGTTCAGGTATATGATACTAAGGATAACACTAATGATGTAGTTAGCTTAAGTGCTGTTGCACAGCAAGTATTAAACAAAACAATAAAAATATATGGGGTAGGTCGATTAGATTCTTGTAAGAGAAAAGATATTGTACCGTTAGTTCCTTATAATATCTACATATGCAATAATGAGGCTAAAGAAGCTCTTGTTACATTCTATATGCAGCATGGGTTTACAAGAGAACAGGCTAAGGCACGTGTAGGTCTTGTTTAATAGTTGAATAATGTATATGATTAAGACTTATCTTTTATTAAGATAGGTCTTAATTTTTTGTATAAGTATAAAATTGATTGTTATTATGTGTAAGTATTGAAGTCATTATTGACTTTTATATAGTTTTGTGTTATAATAAATATAAAGAAAGGAGTGTATTTATGTATTATATTGTGCGAAGTACAGACATTTCATTTGAGTATTTAAATAAATTATCTACGAATGCTCATGAAATACATAAGTTATTAGCAAAGTTTTTTGATGCTGATACATCTAATTGGAGACAGTTAAATAATGTTCTTTATCGCAGTAAAAGATTACCTAATGCTATTAAATTAGTAATTAAATCAGATACTGATATTGATGAAGAAGCTGTAGTCCTTAATGGTTTTGAAATAGTATGCAAATACAATATTGAAGAAAAATTATCAGGCTCTACAGTTGTGCTTGAAACTACGGTATACCCTTGTTCAAGAAATGAAAATGGTAAAAAGCGACTAATCAGGGGTACTCAGGAACGTATAGCTTGGCTTACTAATAAGCTAACTTACAATAATGAGTGCAAAATTATCAGCATTGATGAGTGTGAAGAAATTTGTATGAATTTTGAGCATTCAGACAAATCAAAAGGTAGTTCGCAAATTTGGGGATATACCTATGAAATAGTTGCTGATATTCTTGATAAAGAAGGGTTATTAAAGGTAATTAACAGGGGTATTGGTGCTGAGGATTTGAAAGCTTTCCTTATTGAAGGTATGACAAAGCTTGAGGATTCAGGTATTGGCTCAGGTAACTCAAGAGGAGTAGGAAGAATTAAGTTTTTGACAAGAGAGATTGAGGAGATTGATTATTAATGAAAACTTTCAGATTAACATTTTCTATTGCAAATGGTATAACTGGATGTGTAAATAATAATACTTTCTTTGGTTTATTCTGTGAAGCCTATAAAAGGCTTTACGGGGTAGACCTATTAGAAGATATGCTTGAGCGTTTATATACTAATGAAAATACACTTGCATTCAGTAATCCGTTAGAAACAGACAGCTTTAAGTTAGCGGATTTCACATTAGATGAAATTCCTCATGCTAGACTTGATAGACTAGGTTTAGTCAATAATGAGTTATTTGTAGTTGAAGAAAAGCATATCAAGTCATTTGATATTATTTGTATAACTGACTTAAAGGAGTTTGAAGAAGTAATAACTCAGTTCAGGAATATGCATATTGGTTCTCGAAAGAATGTTGGTAAAGGTCTTATTAAAGATATTAAGTGTGTTGAAACTGAATTACCAGTTCTTGAAAAAACTTCAATGTTATTATCAAATATTGTACCTTGCCCAAACTTACCAGTTTATGGTAACTTTGATTACTTAACTCGTAAAGGTTATACAACAAAAGGTGCAAGCCAGCCCACTATTGTGTTAATGAAGGCAGGTAGTGAGTTTGTGGATTGTAAAGCTCATGTAGTTGGGTGCATTCTAAAGTTCAGGGATAGCTATATGAATGGTTTAGGGGTAGTAGTATAACTGTAGTTAAAATTAATTAAGTATCGATACTTTTCCTACTATATGAACTTTGCAGTTTATGGTCAGACCTTTGCATATAGGGATTAAATTTCCTCACCAGCATATAGTTTATCAAACATATCGTTAGACCCTTATATAGGGATTAAATTTGTATAATTCATCATCCTGAGGATAGCAAAAATCGTTAGACTCTTATATGTAGGGATTAGACTTAATTTTCCATAAGCAATACCACCTTTTTTAAAGTTAGACCCTTATATAGGGATTAAAGAAAGTATTTTTTAGGAACTTTACCTGCAATAACAGTCCAATCCTTGTATGTAGGGATTATAGCAATGCATTTTCTATGAGATTTTTAACTACTTTTGTTAGACCCTTATGTGTAGGGATTAAATTGTTTTCTGTCCAATAGATGATACAGCACTTTTATCAGACCCTTATATAGGGATTAAATAAGGTTACAAACAAATGAGTTAAATATTGTAGTTTTCAGACCTCATTATGAGGATTATAGTTATTTACAGAGTTCGTGAGCATCTGTTATAGACCTTTATATGTAGGGATTAAAATCTAATATCATTAAAGATATGGTCAACGCAATATTATCAGACCCTTGCTTAGGGAGTATTAAAAGTTTTTGAGTACTTTTTTTAGTTATAGTATATTTATTAAATTTTATATTTTACAGGAGGATACTGTAATCATGGCAAAGATAGTTACTGAGACTTATATACTTGATGACAGAGGTTTTCATTATAAAGTAGGCGATGATATAGCTTTCGAGTATAAAGGTGCTACATATGTAGGTATTGTTACAGATATTGGAGATACATCTTTTAAGTGTAAAGATGTACTTAAAGATATGCTAGAGACTGAAGATAAGGAATTCAGCATTAAAGATGTTTCAGAGTTAACTTACACTTCAGTTGATTAATTTTTATAGGAGGTTAATATGGCAAATAATATTGTATTAGAAATTGGCGATTTTCTAGGTTTCTGTGACTTAAATGGGGTAGATGCAATGAATACCGAGCAAGTACAGAAACTTGAGGAGTATATTACACGAGCTAACGAAGCAAGAAATGAGGGGGAAGATTTAATACCTGATGCAATTTGGGATAGATTAATGACTATTCTTAGACAGGTTAATCCAGAGTCTGAATTATGTAAGTATATTTGGGAAGATTCTGTTGATGAAATGGATGATACAGATGCAATTATTAAGAACAATCCTATGTATTCAATACAGACTGTTAAATCTTATGATTGTCAGGAAATTCTTGATTTTGTAAGCAGATTACCAGAAGATGTAGAGTTTGATATTCATGTATCGGCTAAGTTGAATGGTCACGGTATTAGACTTAAATATGCAAATGGTAAGTTCTTCAATGCAAGAAGTAGAGCAAGAAGTTCTGCAGGTCGTGATATTACAGCACCTTTAAAGAAAATATTGTATGATGCAGGGGTAGATGAGATTCAAGACCTTGAAGATTTTGTTTTATGTGAGATTCGAGGTGAATGGGTACTTCCTTTTGAAAACCTTAAAGCAGCTAGGTCTTATAATCCAGAAATTAAATCAGCTTTCTCAGCTGTTGCTTCAATGGGTAGAGATTCCGCTAGTGAGGAAGAGTGGGGCTTACTTCGTTTTGTAGCTTATGAATTTCTTGCAGATGACATGCACTTCCAGTCTAAGGCTGAGGAATATGAGTTCTTAGAGGAGTTAGGCTTTGAGACACCTATTAGTTGGGTGATTGAAGGTCTTTCTAAGGATACTTTCCTTAATGAAATTCCAAGCATTGTTGAAGATTGTGCTGAGGAAGTAAAGCCTGCTGAAGATGGTACTGGCGGTTATGATTACTATACAGACGGTTTAGTTTGTGCTATTAACAATACAGAATTCTTTAGAACTTTAGGTGATGATGGTAGTCATTATAAGTTCGGAAATATAGCACTTAAAGTTGGTTATTGGGAACAGAATTTGCTTGATGGCTATGTGCAGGCTATTCTTTGGACTAAAGGGAAGACAAAGTTGTCACCAGTAGCGGTTATAGCATCTGAGCCAGATATGATTGAGTTTAAAGATTACAGTGACAAAAAGTTCTTTTTTGATAAGAATGAAGTTAATAATTGGAATGATTTAGGTGTTATTACACAGAACGGTAATAAAGTAAGAAGAATACCATTGTACGAGCCAAGTAATATTGCTATCTTAGATGCTTACCCAGGTGGAGTAGTTCATTTCAAATACGGAGGAGAAGCAGGGGTAGTTCCTTGTTTTGAAGATGGTACTCCACTTGTTGATGGTCGTATTCAGGCATCTTTAGTTGATGAGGATGACTTAACAGATTATGAGTATTATTATGGAGAGAATGAATAAATGATTAAGCAGGATATTATAAAACGGAATAGTAAAACAGTTGATGAAGGCACTATGGGTTTTCATGATTATGTTACTCATAAAGAACCAATTGAAGAGTTTTCTGAAAGAGTTTTGAAATGTGCTAATGAAATTTGTGGGAAAGTAATTAATATAGCTTATCCCACAGAGGATTTAGCTATTATAGTTTATAAGGAGAAGAAGTAATGAAAATAATTCCAAAGAAAAAGGTAATACCAGCTTTTATTGGGTATGTTTCTGCAATATTTATTATTATGCTTTTAGTTTGTTTCATTATTAGTATTGTACAGAGAAATGTGCTAATAATTGGATTACCTCTTGTAGTTTTTGCAGTTTATTACATTATATTTAATTTTGGTTTTAGTTGGTTTAAAAGTGCAGAGATTTTGAAAAGAGGAACATATATTGAGTATAGAGTTCAAGATGTTGTTTCTGTTTTAGGTAGAGACATTACAACATATAAAATTAAGAAAATTGACTCTATAAAATATACTAAAAATGATATAATAATTGAGGGTGATATAACAGTTCAGGAACCTATGAGTAAAGTTAAAAATATTTCCAAAGTAAGAATTTTAGATTACACTGAGGAAGTAAAAGAATTTTTTGAAAAGGAAAAATAGTTTTAAGTTCCTATTGACTTTATTTAAGTTATGTGTTATAATTGTATTATAAACTTAAAGGAGGATACCTAGTATGGAATTCACAGTAAATGATAAAAAGTTTACAGATTATAATGAGGCTTTAGCTTATGAGAACTCTTTAAAGCAGAAAAAGGCTGAGGCTAAAAAGCAAAAAGAGCTAGAAGAACAGAAAGAACTCTACTTCGATGAAGTAGTTAATAAGATGAACTTCTGTGTTGTTAATTTTGACAACGAAAAAATCACCAGTCCTACACCTAGCGTGGTATTTGCATTTATGTCAGATACACCAAAGAACAAGTCAGACTTTGTTACAATGGCTAATGCTTATATCGAGGAGGCTTGTGAGAAACGATTCTATGTAAATGAAGATGGTACTTATGGCGAGTATTACTCGATTGCATTCCCATCAGTAAAGAGTAAAGGATATGATGAGTTAAGTAGCTGTGTTTGTGGCTCAGTCATTGACTATCTGCTTAATCATGGACATGCTTTCAGTACATCAGGTAATCTTATTAAGATTGATAAAGACCTTTCAGTAATGTTCTATGACTTAACTGGGGTAGATAGGCAGGATAATAAGACTTGTGATGACTGTTCTATTGGAAAGAATGATTATGATGAGTTACCAGATGATATTAAGGCTGCTTTAGATTTTATAGGTAGATTATTCGGTTAAAGGTCTGGTAGTAAAAATTAATGCTATTATGATTTTTAAACTACATAGTGATTTGAGATATCTTTAATGTAAAGAGCTACTATTAATTTAAGTCAAGAAATATTAAGTACTTAAGTTAATATGTAGCTCTTTTTTATTGTTTTATTATATTTTTTATTTTGGGTGATTAGTGTGAATAATGAAATTGTTGTTTTTAAAGATAATGAGATTGAATTAAATGTTAATCTGTCAGCGGAAGAAAATACTGTTTGGTTAAATGCAAATCAAATGGCACTATTGTTTGATAAGGACGAAAAAACTATTAGAAAGCATATCAATAACGTTTTTAGAGATAAAGAACTTGATGAAAATAACAACACGCAAAAAATGCGTGTTGTTGGTGTAAAGCAATTAGTTAGTTTTTATACTTTAGATGTCATTATTTCTGTTGGGTATCGTGTTAAATCTCAGCGTGGCATAATTTTCAGGCAGTGGGCTAACAAAGTTTTAAAGCAGTATCTTGTGCATGGATATGCTGTTAATGAAAAACGCTTAAAGGCGCTTAATAAGACAGTTCAGATCCAGTCTGAAATTATTGCAGGTATTGCCGGAATTGAAGCCGATGAGGTTTTAAGAGTAGTTAATGAATATTCCAAAGCGTTGGAACTTTTGGATAAATATGACCATCAGTGTATAACTGCGCCGGAAGGAAATAAATGTATATATTGGTTAAAATATGATGAGTGTATGCAGCTTATAAAAAATATGGAGTTCAGTGCTTCTTCCGGGATTTTTGGCTTAGAAAAAGAACCAGGTAAATTAGAGAGTATTTTATCTGCAATTTATCAAACGGCTTTTGGGCAGGAGGTTTATCCGACGTTAGAGGAAAAGGCGGCAAATCTTTTGTATTTTGTTGTTAAAGACCATCCGTTTAATGACGGCTGCAAACGCATTGCGGCGGCTTTGTTTTTATACTTTTTAGAAAGGAACAAGGCATTGTTCAATAAAGATGGCAAAAAGATTATCAGTGATAGTGCGCTGGTTGCGATAACTTTAATGGTTGCTGAATCAAAACCGGAAGAAAAAGCTTTAATGATTAACCTTATTTTAAATTTTTTACACTGGTAAGTTATAGTTAAACAAAAGATGGTTGAGCAATATAAAATAAAATCATCTAAAGGAACACACCATGCAAATTATAATTTCGCCGGCGAAGAAGATGCGCGTCGATAATGACGATATTGGCGCGGCACGTTTGCCGGTATTTTTAACAAAAACTGAAGAACTTTTAACTGCCCTGCGCGCGCTGGATTACAAAAGCCTGCAAAAGTTGTGGCAGTGCAATGACGCTATTGCCGAACTTAATTACAACCGCTTGCAGCGTATGGATTTGCGCTGTAATTTAACGCCTGCCGTTTTCAGTTATGACGGTTTGCAGTATCAGCACATTGCGCCGAATGTTTTGGATGAAGCCGCGCTTGATTATTTGAGCTGGCATTTAAAAATACTCAGCGGCTTTTACGGAATTTTAAGTGCGTTTGACGGTGTTGTGCCTTACCGTCTGGAAATGCAGGCGCGGCTTGCCTGCGGCGGAGCAAAGAACTTGTATGCTTTTTGGGGCAGCAGCCTGTATGATGAACTTGTTAAAGAAGATAATGAAGTTTTAAACCTGGCTTCCAAGGAGTACAGCAAAGCGGTGGAGCCTTACGTTACGGATAAAATCCGTTTTGTAACCTGCGTGTTTGGCAGCCTGCAAAACGGCAAAATTAAGGTTAAGGCAACGGAGGCAAAAATGGCGCGCGGCGAGATGGTTCGCCGCTGTGCGGAAGAAAACGTGCAGCACATTGATGAAGTGAAGAACTTTACCGTTAACGGTTACAGTTTTGCCGGAGAATTATCCGGTGCAAACGAGTTTGTTTTCTTAAAATAATAATGTTTAATCTGCCTGCGGCAAATGCTGCGGGCTTTTTTATTTATGTGGGTTTAAAAAATTGCTGACGGTATAAAACAGATTTAAGACATTATCTGCTCTTTTACTAATAGCATAGTTTACAATAATAATAGCATAGCATAAATGCACAGAAACCGGCATAAAATAAATCCTTTTGCAGAAAAACAACTCAAAGTACAGTGTAAGTAAACAAAAATACACTAAAATTCAAAATAATTACACAAAACTTCTTGACAGAAATGTGAATTTTTGTTATTTAATTAATGAAGTAAAGCAAAAAGTAAACTAATTTGCTTGAAAACGGTATTTGTCTGCGCAGACAGATGAATACTGTTTTATTTTAATTTTATGAGGAGGAGAAAACATGGGTATGAAGGAAAATGCGTTTGCGTATATTGATGCGCACCGCAGTGAGATGCTGAAAATGTGGGAAGAACTTGTCAGCATAGACAGCGGCTCTGACTATAAACCCGGCGTAGACAAAGTTGTTGCCAGAGTAGCAGGTATTTTAACGGAGATGGGCGGCAAAACACGTATTGTGGAACACGAAAATGCCGGTAATGCCGTTGTAAGCGAATTTGGTGACTGCAAAACCAGGCCTTTTATTGTTTTAACAGGTCATCTGGATACTGTTTTCAGCGACCCGGAAACGACGAAGAAGCGTCCGTTTACCATTAAAGAGGGCAGGGCTTACGGCCCGGGCGCGCTGGATATGAAGGGCGGCGTTACGCTTGCCATTCATGGGCTGCAGGCCTTGCAGAATGCCGGATTTGACAAATATGCCTTTAAGGTTGTTTTTGCTGGTGACGAAGAAACGGGGCATAAAAACAGCGATTTGGCAGAGACCATGATGGCAGAATTTAAGGGTGCATTAGCGGCGTTTGATTTTGAAACCGGCTTTATGAACGATAACGTAGTTGTAGAGCGCAAAGGGTTTTACCGTTTTATTATGGAAACCTTCGGGCGCAGTGTGCATGCAGGCAACGAGCCGGAAAACGGTCGCAATGCTATTGTAGAGCTGGCGCGCAAGGCTGTTGATATTGACGCTTTAACCGATTGGAACACCGGCACAACAATTAATGTCGGTACTATTGAAGGCGGCACGGTTGCCAATGCTGTTCCGGCTTATGCCAGAATGGAAGTGGATGTGCGTTACCTTGACCCGGCGGATTTTGAAAAGAAGAAAGAGCAGTTTGAAGTTATCGCCGGTAAGGTTTACATTAAAGATGTAACTACCAAAATGACGCCGGTAGCAGGTCTGGAGCCGATGGTTCGCCTTGACGGCAATATGAAGCTGTTTGATGTGTATAAATCGGTTTACGAAGAAGAAGGCTTCGGCAGCCCGGAACCGATTTTAGTCGGCGGCGGCAGCGATGCTACTTACACCACCAAAGTTGGCGTACCTACCGTTTGCGCTGTTGGCGTAAAAGGCGGCTTAAACCATACGGTTGATGAATTTGCCGATGTAGAATCGCTGTTTATGCGTGCCAAAGTATTTATCGGCACGGTTTTAAAATTATAATTAGGGGGGCTTATTATGGCAGAAAAAGAAACTACTGCTGTTGAGGAACAAAGTTATGAGCAGCATCTTACATGGCGCGGCTGGCTGTCTTTTATAGTTGTTGCATTGTCGTTTTCGGGCGTGTTAAAAGACATGGGTCCGTTAAGCGCCTTTGACTTTACGGTGCTGACAGGCAAGTTTGGCAAAATTGCCGAAGGCGCGACTTTTATCGGCAAGGGCGGCATTGGCGCCAGCGAAGGTTTTATGTTTTCGCTTACATTATTCCCGACCGTTATTCTGGCGCTGGGCATTGTGCGTGTGGTTGAAAGCCGCGGCGGGCTTTTGGCGGCAGAACGCATTATCCGTCCGCTGCTGCGCCCCTTGATGGGTTTACCAGGTTATGTCGGGCTGGCGTTTATCAGCAGCTTTACTACAACGGACGTTGGCGCGGTAATTACGCGCGATTTGTATGACGAAGGCAAATTAACCGATGATGAGCGCACAATTTTCGTGGCTTACCAATACGCTGCTTCCGGCACGCTTGCCAATACAATTAACTGCGGCGCGCCGCTGATGCCCATTTCTTTACTTTCTTTCGGTATCATCTTTATGGTGGAAATTATTGTTAAAATTATCGGTGCCAATATTATAAGGGTTTACCTGGCAATGAAACGCAAAAAGGCCGTAGGGGGTGCAAACTGATGGCAGCACAGGCTAAAAATAAAACAATTTTGGAAGAATTTATGGTGGGCTGCAAAAAAGGTTTTTACGTTGGCGTAGAAAACATTATGCCGGCAATGGTTCTGGCTTATTCACTGATTTTGTTTCTGAATATTACCGGTTTGATGGATATTATTGCCAACGCCGTTGCACCTGTTATGGCGCTGTTTGGTTTGCCCGGCGGGGCGATTGTGGCGCTGATTTCCGCGTTCTTTGCCAAGGCTGCGGGCGCTGCTACGGCTGCTTCGCTTTATGCAGAAGGCGTTATTAACGCGGCACAGGCAACTATTTTGTTCCCGGCGACGATTACCATGGGCACGCTGGTTGGCCATTTTGCACGCTGCGTATTAACTTCCGGCGCCAATCCGAAGCACCATGCGCTGCTTTTGGTAATTCCCGTTATCGACGCTTTGCTGTCGATGATTATTGTAAGAATTATACTTAATTTTATGGGCATTTCCTGCTAACTGGAGGAGAATAATATTGGATATGAAAGAAAAGGCTTTTGGCTATATTGATGAACATCGTGACGGCATGATGAAAATGTGGAAAGAACTTGTTATGATGGACAGCGGCTCCGGCAACAAGCCGGGCGTTGATGCCATTGTGGCAAAAGTTGCCGGCATTTTGGAAGGCATGGGCGGCAAAACCCGCATTATTGAACACGAAAATGCAGGCAATATGCTGGTAAGCGAATTTGGCGACTGCAAAAATAAACCTTTTGTAATTTTTACAGGCCATCTGGATACCGTTTTTGACGACCCGGAAACCACCCAAAAACGCCCCTTTACCATTAAAGACGGCACTGCTTACGGCCCGGGCGCGCTGGATATGAAGGGCGGCGTAACGCTGGCCATTCATGCTTTGCAGGCCTTGCAGAGCGTTGGTTTTGACAAATACGGCGTTAAGGTTATTTTGGCAGGCGACGAGGAAGTTGGGCACAAGCACAGCGATTTTGCCGGTAAGATGATGGAAGAAGCCAAAGGCGCGGCTTATGCTTTTAACTTTGAAACCGGCTTTATGGATGACAGCCTGGTGCTGGCGCGCAAAGGCGTGTACTGCTTTGCCATGGAAGCCTTCGGGCGCGGCGCGCATGTAGGCAATGCTCCGGAAGAAGGGCGCAGCGCCATTAAAGAACTGGCATACAAAATTCTGGATATTGAAGCGTTAACCGACTGGAGCAAGGGGCTTAATTTAAACGTCGGCGTTATTGAAGGCGGCACTGTGCATAACTCCGCACCGGCGTATGCCAAAATGATTGTGGATATGCGCTTTACCGACCCGGCAATGCTGGAAGCAATGAAAGCCAAATTCCAGGAGATTAACGACAAGGTTTACGTTGACGGCGTAACCTGCAAAATGACACCGGTATCTTTAATGCAGCCGATGGTGGAACTGGAAAGCAGCAAAGAATTGTTTGAGCTTGTTAAAAAAGTTTATGAAGAAGAAGGCTTCGGCAGCCCGAAAGCAATTACCGTTGGCGGCGGCAGCGATTCTGCCTATACAACCATGGTTGGCGTGCCTACCGTGTGTGCTATGGGCGTTAAAGGCGGGCGCAACCATACGGTTGACGAGTTTGCCAATGTGGAATCGTTGTTTATGCGTGCCAAATTAATATGTGCCGTAATGCTGGCGCTGTAATTTGCGGTTGACAACGGCGGAGCAAAACTTTATACTTAATTTAACTGAACAGGGGAGCTTACAGATAGGCTGAGAGGAAGCTGTGCGCTTCGACCATAAACCTGATTTGGATAATGCCAACGTAGGGAATGTTTGCAGATGACGGCAAGTGCCTTGTTGGTGCTTGCCGTTTCTTTATATCAGGCAGTTGCAATTTAATATGCCGTTAGAGTGAGCAAAGCTCATGAAGGGGTGCACCACCGCGGGTGCAGGCTTCTTCATGGGCTTTTTTAATTGCGGCGGAAAGGAGAAACTATGCGCGTTAACGGAAAAGACATTGAACTTAAACGAGGTATGGCGCTGGCGGAATTTTTGGCTGAGCATAACTACCGCGCAGAACTGGTGGCAGTGGAGCGCAACGGGCAGATTGTGCCGCGTGCGGAATTTGGCGCAGCCATTTTAAAAGACTGTGATGAACTGGAAATTGTAAGTTTTGTGGGAGGAGGCTGAAGCCGTGGCAGATGATTTTAAAAAGCAGCTTGCGCAAGTGCGTGTGGGCATTGCCGGGCTGGGAGGTTTGGGCTCGCACATAGCGGTGTTTTTGGCGCGTGCGGGCGTGCAGCACCTGCACCTTGTTGATTTTGACCGTGTGGACGAAAGCAATTTAAACCGTCAGCATTACTTTTTGCGCGATGTGGGCAGGCTTAAAACAGAAGCGCTGGCGGAGCAGCTTTTGGCAATTAACCCCGCGCTTAAAATTAAAACGCAAAATATAAAACTTACGGAAACAAACGCCGCCGCTGTTTTTAAAGCTGACGGCATTATCTGCGAAGCGGTGGACAGGCCGGAAACCAAAGCCATGCTTGTAAACACGCTGCTTGCCGCTTATGCGGATAAAACGCTTATTGCGTGCAGCGGGCTGGCGGGCGCAGGGCGCAGCAACGCCATTAAAACGCGGCGCATAAGCAAAAACTTTTATTTGTGCGGCGACGGCGAAAGCGGCATAGAAACCTGCGGGCGGCTTTCGGCACCAAGAGCAGCCTTATGTGCTGCACATGCTGCAAACCTTGCTCTGGCACTTATTTTAGGATTGGAGGAATAACAATGGAAGATGCACTTATTTTAGGCGGGCATAAATTTAACAGCCGCTTTATTTTAGGCAGCGGCAAATATTCTCTGGAGCTTATTAAGGCGGCGGTGGAAAACGCCGGTGCGGAAATTTTAACAATGGCCCTGCGCCGCGTAAACGATGGCGGCATGGCCAATATTTTAGATTATATCCCCAAAGGCATTACGCTTTTGCCTAACACCAGCGGCGCACGCACCGCGCAGGAAGCTGTGCGCATAGCCCGTCTGGCGCGCGAGGTATGCGGCAGTGATTTTGTAAAGATAGAAGTAATCCGCGACAGCAAATACCTGCTGCCCGATAATTACGAAACAATTAAGGCAACGGAAATTTTGGCGGCAGAGGGTTTTGTGGTAATGCCCTATATGTACCCCGATTTAAACGCCGCGCGCGACATGGCAAATGCCGGTGCTGCCTGCGTAATGCCGCTTGGCGCGCCTATCGGCAGCAACATGGGGCTGGTAACAAAAGAGTTTATACAGATTTTAATTGATGAAATTGACCTGCCCGTTATCGTCGATGCCGGTATCGGCTCTCCTTCGCAGGCGTGCGAAGCAATGGAAATGGGCGCGGCAGCAGTAATGGCCAACACTGCCCTTGCCACCAGCGGCGATATTCCCGCCATGGCGGAAGCGTTTAAGCTGGCAGTTAACGCCGGGCGCAAAGCTTACCTTGCCGGACTTGGCGCAGTAACCGGGCGCGCGTCTGCAAGCAGCCCACTGACAGGTTTTATAGGGGAGTGACGCTGATGAAGGAAAAACAAAACCTTGCGGCAGCTGTGCAGGACTGCATGGCCTACCTGCCGGGCATGGAAGTAATAGAATCGGATATTTTGAATGAGGTGCAGCACGCGGCAGACAGCGTGGATTTTAACGCTTTTACGGAGCGGGACGTAAAGGCCGCGCTTATGTGCAAGTACAAAACGGTACAGGATTTTGCGGCGCTTCTTTCGCCGGCGGCGCTGCCGTTTTTGGAAGAAATGGCGCAGCAGGCAAGGCAGCTTACCTTTAAATGGTTCGGCGCGGCACGCAGCATTTTTACGCCGCTGTACCTTGCCAATTACTGCGAAAATTACTGTGTGTACTGCGGCTTTAACTGCCATAACAAAATTAACCGCTTAAAGCTGGACGAAGCTGGCATGGAGCGCGAAATGCAGGCCATTGCTGCCACCGGACTGCGTGAAATTTTGCTGTTAACCGGTGAAAGCCGCAGCATGAGCGGCGTGGAATATATTGCTTCCGCCGTAAGGCTGGCGCGCAAATATTTTGCCGTTGTAGGGCTTGAGGTATACCCGCTGAACAGTGATGAATACGCGTACCTGCACGAATGCGGCGCGGATTATGTAACGGTGTTTCAGGAAACTTATGACGTTGCCGCTTACGCCAAACTGCATCTGGCGGGGCATAAGCGGGTGTTCCCCTACCGTTTTTACACGCAGGAGCGCGCGTTAAAAGGCGGCATGCGCGGCGTGGCGTTTGCACCGCTGATGGGGCTGAGCAGCTTTTGCCGCGATATTTTTGCCTGCGGTTTGCACGCATATTTGGTGCAGCGCAAATATCCGGCTGCGGAAATAAGCTTTTCGTGCCCGCGCCTGCGCCCGGCGGAAGGCAACGAACTGCCGCCCGAAGCCAACGGTACGGATTTGCGGCATTTAGTGCAGGCTGTGTGTGCTTACCGCCTGTTTATGCCGCAGGCAGGCATTACCGTTTCCAGCCGTGAAGGCGCCGGAGTGCGCGATAATCTTTTGCAGATTGCGGCAACAAAAATTTCCGCAGGCGTAAGCACGGGCATCGGTACGCACAGCAAGCAGGAGCGCGAAGGCGACGAGCAGTTTGAAATTGACGATAACCGCAGCGTGGACGAGGTGTTTAACAGCATAAAAAAAGCCGGCTTACAGCCGGTGCTTACGGATGGCAGCTATGTATAAAAATTTTGTTTGCGTTACGGACAGAAAAATAAGCCGCGTGCCGTTTTTGCAGCAGATAAAAACAATCTGCGCACTGCGCCCCAAGGCACTTATTTTGCGCGAAAAGGATTTAACCGAAGCGAAATACACGCAGCTTGCGCAAAAGGTACAGGCAGTTTGCAAAACCTGTGGCGTTAAATTTATTGTACATACTTTCTGGCGTGCGGGGCTGGCGCTCGGCGCGGACGGAGCGCACCTGCCGCTGCCCGTGTGCGCCGCAATGACAGCGGCAGAGCGTTTGCAGGCAGGATGCTTTGGCGTTTCCGTACATAGTGCGGAAGAAGCAAAGGCGGCGCTTGCTTTGGGCGCGGCATATTTAACAGCCGGGCATATTTATGCAAGCAGCTGCAAGCAGGGCGTGCCGCCGCGCGGCCCGGCGTTTTTAAAGGAAATCTGCACACTGAGCCCGGTGCCTGTTTATGCCATTGGCGGCATCGGGCTTAATAAAGAGCAGCTTGAAGAAGTGCTGGCATGCGGCGCTGCGGGGGCGTGCGTGCGCAGCGCGTTTATGCGGCTTTAAAACTTAACGGCCTTAATGCAGAACATGGGCACGGGAATATAAAAAATATCTTCGGCGGCGTAAATGCGTCTGCCTACCGTGGTATCCGTGCTGACGCTGCAAAGCCCGGTGCTTTGCAGAAATTCTTCGTCCCACTGCGGGCGGTTATAGGCGCTGATGTCCAGCATGTGGTAAATGTTGTGGCATTCGTCCAAAAGCTCCGGCGCAATATCCGCATGGGCGTTTTTGGCAGGCAGCTTCTGGCTGTGGTGGGCGCGGGCATATTCGGCATCGTAATTTAAAAGCAGGCCGCCCGGTTTAAGCACGCGCAGCCATTCTTGGTAGGCAGTTTCCGGGTGGGGCAGGTTCCACATTACGTTGCGGCTTATTACAACGTCAAAACTTGCGTCCGCAAAATCCAGCGCTTCGGCGTCCATAACCATAAATTCTGCATTGCTGCGTTCTGCGGCGGCAAGTGCTTTGGCTGCTTCAATCATTTCTGGGGTCAGGTCAATGCCGGTAACGTGGTGCTTCTGCCCCAGCAAAATGCCAAAAAAGCCGGCGCCGCAGCCAATGTCCAAAATTTTTAAACTGCGGTTCTGCGGCAGGTGGCGCGTAATTTCCTGCTGCCATAAAAGCTGTTTTTCGCTGTGCAGCTCTGCCTTGCGCAGATTGGCAAAGCCTGTGCTGCGTTTTTGCCAGTAGCCTGTTATATATTCTTTTTCGTCTGTGCGGTGGATGATGCTTGCTGCGGAAATTTCACTCATAATAATGCTCCTTTAATCTATGCTTAAATCCTTGGTAATTTCGTAATAATCGCAGGGATGGGCGCTAAAACCCTGAACTGTGCTTTTCATTACCAGCGTCATTTTTAAATGGGCAATGTAGGCAAAGGCGCTGCCGTCAACCAGCTTCCGGCTGATGGCTGCCGCAAGCTCCGTGCGCTTTTCGGGGCTGAACTCGCTGCCGAGCTGCCCTATGAGGCTTTCGGCATCGGGGTTGTAGTAATTGCCGCTGTTGTAGGCGCTTTCCTTCAGCACATGGGTGGTAAAATAATACTGCGCGTCACCGGTGGGCGCGGTAACAAAGGCTTTGGCGTAAATATCCCACTCGCCGCGGCGCAGAAAGTCGGCATAACCGTCCGTAGGGTTAATTTCAAGGCGGATGCCTGTTTCTTTAAGCCAGCTTTGCGCGGCTTCTGCCAAAAGCGGCAGCTCCTGGCGGAAGCTGTAAGTAAGCCAGCGCAGGGTCAGCGGTTTGCCGTCCTTATCCACATAGCCGTCGCCGTCGGTATCCGTCCAGCCTGCTTCGGCAAGCATCTGGCGTGCGCCTTGGGAGTTATATTCCGGCGCATGCACTTTAGCACCGCCAAAAGGCAGGTTCGGCGGAAACGGCCCGGCTGCGGCAATGCCGTTGCCCATCAGCTGCACTCTGGCAAAAGTTTCCTTGTCAAGGCTCATAACAACGGCGCGCCGTACGCGTTCATCCTGCAGGGCAGGCATGTTAAAGTTAAAGGCTGCCAAAAACGTGCGCGAGGTATCGGTGCTGCTGGTTTTATAAGCTGCGCTGTCTTTAAAAAGCGGCAGCGAAGCATAGGGCAGGCCCTGCGCAGCGTCAATTTCGCCGTTTTGCAGCGCCAGTGCCAGCGTGTTGCCGTCGGTAATGCTGCTGACGATAATTCTGTCTGTTTTCGGCACGCCGCCGTAGTAAGCGGGGTTTTTAACCAGTACAACTTCTTTCGGCGTCAGGCTTTCTACCATAAAGGGGCCGGTGCCGCTTATTTTGGTATCGTCGCCGGTGCCGCGGCTCATGTCAACAATGCAGCCGTAGGGGTCGCACAGGTAGTTAATCAGCACCGGCACTTTAGCGGCCGATGTAATGGTTACGGTCTGCTCCTCGGCGGTAATGCCCGTTATTTTTAAATCAACCCTGGCGCGGTTGTGGCGGTTTATTAAATCCTCCAGGCAGGCTTTAACGGCTGCGCCTGTCATTTTGTTGCCGCTGGTAAAGTAAATATTGTCTTTTAAGGTAATTTTAACTGTGTTTTCGTTAATAAATTCGTACTTTTCGGCCAGCCACGGCTGAGGCTGCATGGCATCGTCAAATTTAAAAAGCGTTTCGCCTACGCCGTAGCGGATGGCGCTCCAGCCCTGATAGGCTTCGTGCGGGTCCATACCGGCGTTTTCGTTGGCAATGCCATAGGCAGGCGTGCCGTAGCGGAATACCTTTTCTCCGCCGGTGGCGGCGTTGTTGCCGCAGGCAGAGGTTAAAAGCGCGGCGGAAAGTACAAGCAAAGCTAAAAATTTCATACAATCACCCAAATAAAAAAGCCATGAAGAAACTGCCGCTTATCGAAGCGGTTACAGCCTTCATGGCTTTGGTTTATGTTTTAAAAGAATAATTTTAACAGCTGCTCCGGCAGCCATGCGGTTGCTCCTGCAACCTGTAATTTATTATAAAACTTAAAGCAGGCTCCATGTCAAGCCCTGCTGCTTAAAAAAGAAACAAATTTTACGTGCTTATCCATGTATTCGCCAATACTGCCTATAACTTTGCCCATGGTAAAGGCGGCAAGTATTGTGCCGAAGCCCAGCCCGTCCACACGGCCCAGAAAGAAAAAGGTCATGGCGGCGGTAATTGCAAGGCAGATAACGTCAAAACCTATTTTAATGCGCGCATAGCTCCAGCCGGTAATGGCGGCAAGCTCGCGCGGAAAAAGGTCGGTTGGTATAATTGGCAGCTGGCAGCGGTTGGCAAGCGCCACGCCAAAGCAGATAACAATGTAGCTGATGATAAAATAAATAATATCAAGCGTCAGGCTCTGCGGCAGCTGCTTAATCCACATTTCGTGCACGTCAATCATGGCGCTGAAGGCCGAGCCGACAACGAAGCTGAACAGGTATACCGGCACAAAGCGTTTGCTTAAAAGCATCAGGCTGAGCACCAGCGAAACCTGAAAAACCTCCGTCCACGCGCCGAGCGTTATAACCGGCAGCACATCGGCAAACGCGTAAGGCACACTGGAAATTGCCGAAATGCCGGAACCGGAATGCAGCATTAAAACAACGCCCAGACTGTTGATGATAATAACCAATAGCAGCGACAGTTCGCCGCGGATGGTAAGTTTGTTTTCCTGCATAAAAAATCTCCTTCAAAACAAAAATACATTATATAATTATAAAACTCTGCCTTGCGCAGCGCAAGAAATGAATTGCCGGTCAGTAAAATTTTGCGGGAATTTAACACGGGATTTTATCAGTTATAACTGATAAACAACGCTGAAATTACAATTTTATCAGTTATAACTTATAAAATGCGTAAAATTATCAATATTATCAGTTATAACTGATGAAATTGTAAAAGAGTGCTTGCGAAAATTACATTAAAGATTTACGGCAAATCGGCAGGAAAATTTCAGGAAGGGGAGAATAATAATAAAGTTATGCTGATATAGAATGAATGTATTTAGTTAGTGTTTTATGGAGGAAAGAATGACTGTTGATTGTACTTACGGACTGAATCCGCAGCAGGCGGAAGCTGTTATTAATACCGAAGGGCCGATGCTGATTATGGCAGGCGCAGGCAGCGGCAAAACCAAAGTGCTTACCTGCCGCGTGGCCAACCTTTTGCAAAAGGGCGTGCGCCCGTACCGCATTTTGGCAATTACCTTTACCAACAAGGCTGCCGCCGAAATGCGCGAGCGCGTAAACAATATGAGCGGTCCGGCTGCCAAGGATGTGTGGCTGTTTACCTTCCACGCTTTCTGCGCGCGTTTTTTGCGTATGGAAATAGATAAGCTGCCCGGGTACGGCGGCAATTTTGCCATTTATGATACAGCCGACAGCCAGAACCTGATTAAGCAGATTTTAAAGGAAATGAACCTTGACGATAAACGCTTCCAGCCTTCGGGCATTTTGTCGCGTATCAGCAATGCCAAAAACGCTTTGCAGGACGCAGCGGCTTTTGCACGCCAGGCAGGCGATTTTTACGAGCAGAAAGTGGCGGATATTTACAGCCGTTACGAACAGAAACTGCAATTAAACAACGCACTCGATTTTGACGACCTTTTAATGCTTTCCATTAAACTTTTGCAGGAAAACAAAGAGGTACGCGAAAAATACCAGGACCGTTTCGATTATCTTCTGGTAGACGAGTATCAGGATACCAACCATGCACAGTACCTTTTAACAAAGTTTCTGGCTGCCAAGCACCGCAATATCTGCGTTGTGGGCGATGCCGACCAGAGCATTTACGGCTGGCGCGGCGCCGATATTCAAAACATTCTGGACTTTGAAAAGGATTACCCCGATGCCAAAGTAATTAAGCTGGAACAGAACTACCGCAGCACGCAGATTATTCTGGACGCTGCCAACGCAGTTATAGAAAACAATACCGGCCGCAAGCCGAAGAATTTGTGGACGGAAAACAAAAGCGGCGCCGATATTATTTATTTTCAGGCGGTGGACGAGCGCGACGAGGCACGCTTTGTAATTGAGCAGCTGCAGAATTTGCAGCGTACCGAAAACAAAAAACTGGGCGATATGGCAATTTTGTACCGCACCAACACGCAGAGCCGTATTTTTGAAGAAATGCTGATAAAAAGCGGCATCAGCTACAATATGGTAGGCGGGCTTAAATTCTACGAGCGCAAGGAAATTAAAGACATTATTGCCTATCTGCGCGTAATTTTTAACCCGGCCGATTCGCTGAGCCTGCTGCGTATTATCAACGTGCCGAAACGCGGCATTGGCGACGCTTCGCTGGCAAAAATTCAGGCTTATGCCGCTGGCAACAATGTAAGCTTGTTTGAGGCTGTTTCCAACGCGGCGGCGATTGACGGTTTAAGCAGCCGCTTTGTAAGCAAGCTGGACGATTTGGCAGGCATTATTTTTGAACTGATGAACCTTGCTAATGAAGCGCCGGTTGAAGATTTGATTGACCGCGTGCTGCGCGATACCGGCTACCTTGAAGAACTGGAGAACGAGCGCACGCCGCAGGCGCAGAGCCGCATTGACAACCTGCACGAGTTAATCAGCGTGGCGCAGGAATTTGCGGCATCCGAAGAAGAAAATAATCTGGAAAACTTTTTGGCGCATGTTGCGCTGGTAAGCGATATTGACGATACGGAACTGGGCGAGGACGCCATTACTTTAATGACGCTGCATTCTTCCAAGGGGCTGGAGTTTCCGGTAGTGTTCCTTGTGGGCATGGAAGAAGGGCTTTTCCCGCATGCGCGCACGCTGATGGACGAAACGGAAATTGAAGAAGAACGCCGCCTGTGCTATGTAGGCATTACGCGCGCCAAAGAAAAACTGTTTTTAAGCAGCACCAAAATGCGCACCATTTACGGCAATACGGTAACGTATCCGCCTTCACGCTTTTTGCAGGAAATTCCCGCGCGTTTGGTGAAAACCATTAAAAGGCAGGAACGTTTCAGCGCGCTGGAGAACTTTAAACAGGTAAGCGAAAAATACAACGCAAGGCCGCAGAAGCCTGCAAGCACTTTTAACCCGCACAGCTTTATGCCGCAAAAACCGGCTGCCGTAGCAGGAGGCACGGGTACGCGCTTTAACACCGGCGACAGGGTAAGCCACAGCAAATGGGGCGAAGGCATGGTTGTAAGCGTTAAAGACAGCCCGGACGGGCAGGAAGTAAAGGTTGCCTTTGCCGGTGCCGGTGTGCGCAGCCTGCTTACCAAATATGCGGTGCTGAAAAAATTGTAAGTTTTAAGCGGAGGGCATTATGGATTTAGAACGTGCGCAAGCACTGGACGAAGCGCAGAAATTGCGCAGGGAAATACGCCATCACGAATTTTTATATTATGTACTGGATGCGCCGGAGATTACCGACGCCGAATATGACGCTTTAATGCGCCGTTTGCAGGAGCTTGAGCGCGCATATCCTGACGATGTGCCGCCCGATTCCCCTACGCGCAGGGTTGGCGGCAAGGTAAGCCCGGAGTTTACCGAAGTGCGCCATATGACGCCGCTGCTTTCTCTGGGCAACGCCTTCAGCGATGAAGAGCTTGCTGCGTTTGACGCGCGCGTAAAAAGCGGCCTGCCCGAAGGCAGCGAGGTGGAATATGTTTTTGAACCGAAAATTGACGGCCTTGCCTGCAGCCTGATTTACGAAAACGGCCGCCTGGTACGTGCTGCAACCCGCGGCGACGGCGAAGTTGGCGAAAACGTAACCGCCAATGTGCGCACTATCCGTTCCATTCCGCTGACGCTGAACGTTAAGGAAGGCGAAGAAGTGCCGGAGCTTTTGGATGTGCGCGGCGAAGTTTACATGCCCCGCCACGCTTTTATGAAGCTGAACGAGCAGCGCAGCGAAGCGGGCGAAAACGAATTTGCCAATCCGCGCAACGCGGCGGCGGGCAGCCTGCGCCAGCTTGACCCGAAAGTAACGGCAAGCCGCCAGCTGAGCTTTTTTGCCTACGGCGTGGGCGCAGGGCATAAGGATAAACATTCTGCCAGCCTTGCCATGCTGCACGATTACGGCTTTAAGGTAAGCGAAGGCTATGCCGTTGTAAAAAACATCAACGAAGCGATTGCCAAAATAAAGGATTTTGCCGCCAAACGCCAAAGCTTTGCCTATGATACGGACGGTGCGGTAATTAAGGTTAACGCCGTGTACCAGCAAAATATTTTAGGCGCAACCGGCAAAGACCCGCGCTGGGCCATTGCCTTTAAATTTCCGCCGGAACAGGCAGAAACAAAGCTGGAGGACATCATCATTCAGGTTGGGCGCACGGGCGTGCTGACGCCGACGGCGGTGCTGACCCCTGTAAAACTTTCCGGCAGCACCATCAGCCGCGCAACGCTGCATAATGAGGACTTCATCCGCAGCAAGGATATCCGCATTGGCGACACGGTTGTTATTAATAAAGCCGGCGAAATTATACCGGAAGTGCTGCATGTGGTGAAGGAAAAACGCACCGGCGCAGAACAGGAATTTTTTATGCCTGCCGAATGCCCGGAATGCGGGTGGAAAACGGAACGGCTGAACGGTGAGGCGGCAATACGCTGCACTAATCCGCACTGCCCGGCGCTGGGGCGCGAAGGGCTGATTCACTTTGCTTCCAAAGGGGCAATGGATATTGACGGCTGCGGCCCGGCGGTTATTAACCAGCTGTTGGATAACGGGCTTATCAGCGACCCTGCCGACCTGTACCTTTTGGTTAAGCCGCAGCTTACGGCTTTGGAGCGCATGGGCGACAAATCGGCAGACAACCTTTTAAACGCCATTGCCGAAAGCAAAAAGCAGAATCTTGACAGGCTGCTGTTTGCGCTCGGCATCCGCCATGTGGGCGCAAAGGTGGCAAGGCTGCTTGCACTGCACTTTGGCAGCATGGAAAAACTGATGGCGGCGGAAACGGACGAAATTGCCGCCATTGAAGATATTGGCCCGAAGATTGCCGAAAGCGTGGTAACGTATTTTGCTTCGCCGGTGAATATTGATTTGATTGAACGGCTGAAAGAGCTTGGCCTTAACATGGAAATGGAAGCGGCGGAGCTTGACACGGCGCATCCGTTTTACGGCAAAACCATGGTGTTTACCGGTACCATGCCAACGCTGGACCGCGCAACGGCGCAGACCATGGCGCAGCAGGTTGGCGCAAAGGTTACGGGCAGCGTAAGCAAAAAAACGGATTACGTTGTTGCCGGTGCGGAAGCAGGCAGCAAGCTGACGAAAGCACAGCAGCTGGGAGTAACCGTTATCGACGAAGCAGAGTTCCTGCGCCTTTTGGGCGAGCGCGGCGGCGAAACCGGAAATGACGCGAGCCCCGAGAATGAAGCAGCGAAACCGGAGCAGGGCGAAGAACAGAGTTTGTTTTAAAGCGGTGATATTATGAAGATATTTTATAAATTTTTAGCTGTTGCGGCAGTGCTTTTGTGCTTTGCAGGCACGGCACTGGCGGCAGAAAAAGAAGTAAGCAGCATTGACGCTATCGACATGGGCGTTGCCGATACCGGCGAAACGCATTTTACCAATACAGATGCCGAAATTACCGAATGCACGCAGCCCTATACCGTGGCGGTGCTGCCGTATGTTGATGTATCCGGCCTTGAAGGGCGCAGCCGCGAAATGGCGGTGAACGCCGTTAAAGAAGCGCTGGAAACCAAATACCCCGGCAAAAAGAAAAGCGTTACCAAAATCATAGGCAACAACGCCGTGCAGAAAGCGCTTTTGGCGCATCCGTTTGAAAACGCCGAAGTGCCTACACTTGAAGAACTTGTTGCCGTTGGCAAAGCCTGCGGTGCGGACAGGGTGCTGTTTATCAGCCTGCTGCCGGTGCGCGAAAAGGAAACGGGCTTTATGGTTATTGTAGGCTCGCAAACTTACAGCGCCGTGGTAACGATGAAATTAAAATGCGTCGATGTAAACGAAGAACGCTTTTTGTTTAACCAAAACGTGGAAAGCATTGGCTCGTCCAGCTCCATTAACTTCTGGAAAATCGGCGAACCGAGCCGTGCCAAAGCCGTTAAACGCGGCGTTGAGGATTGCATGCGCAACTTTTTAACGTCATTTGAATAAACAATCTGCCTCCGTAAAGGTTTTGCGGGGGCATTTTTGCTGTTAAGCATTTATTTTACGCAATTTTATTTAGCTAAGGCTTACCAAAATACTGCACAAGACTGGTACTGTGTGGTATAATAAAACGGGTTATTGATAAAATTCATCATAAATTTTTTAGGAGGCGTACTAATGAAGGTAACAGTAAAAGATGTTGAACACATCGCCGGGCTTTCCCGTTTAACGATTCCGGAAAGCGAAATGGAAAAATTTACCGAACAGTTTAACCAAATCCTCAATTATGCCGATATTCTGGAAAAGATTGATACGGAAGGCATTGAGCCGACCCCGTACGTACTGCCGATAAGCAACGCATTCCGCGAGGATGTTGTAAAACCGGGCGTATCCCACGAGGACGCGCTGAAAAACGCGCCTGCCGTATACAATGACGGCTTTAAAGTACCGCGCGTAATCGAATAATAGAAGGAGGAACAACTGTGGATTTATATAAATTAACAGCCCACGAACTGCATGACAAGCTGGTTAAAAAAGAAATCAGCTCCGTGGAGCTTACCGAAAACGTATACAGCCGCATTGACGAAGTTGAAGATAAAGTACAGGCTTATGTAACTTTAGATAAAGAAAACGCACTGGCACAGGCTGCTAAGGTTGATGCCAAAATTGCCGCAGGCGAAGAAATCGCTCCGCTGGCAGGCATTCCCGGTGCAATTAAAGACAATATCTGCACCAAAGGCCTTTTAACCACCTGCTCCAGCAAAATGCTGGCCAATGTTGTGCCTATTTATGACGCGCACGTTATCAGCAAACTGCGTGCGGATGACGCCATTTTTACCGGCAAAACCAATATGGACGAATTTGCAATGGGCTCTACCACCGAAAGCTCTTACTTCCATAAAACCTACAATCCGTGGAACCTTGAACGTGTACCGGGCGGTTCTTCCGGCGGCAGCGCAGCTGCCATTGCCGCAGGCGAAGCAATCTGGAGCCTTGGCTCCGATACCGGCGGTTCCATCCGCCAGCCGGCTTCTTTTAACGGCTGCGTTGGCATTAAACCGACTTACGGCCGTGTAAGCCGTTACGGCTGCGTTGCGTTTGCTTCCTCTCTTGACCAGATTGGGCCTATTACCCGCGACGTTACCGACGCTGCCACTGTTTTGAACTGCATCTGCGGCAAGGACGAGCACGATTCCACTTCCCTGCCGGTTGATGTGCCCGACTTTACCAAAGCGCTGCGCGCCGACGTTAAAGGTCTGCGCATCGGCCTGCCGAAAGAATACTACGGCGAAGGCGTTGACGCCAAAGTTAAAGCCGAAATTGAAAAAGCCGTTAAAAAATACGAAGAACTCGGCGCTGAAATTGTTGATGTTTCGCTGCCGCATACCGAATATGCAGTAATTACTTACTATATCATTGCTCCGGCAGAAGCAAGCGCCAACCTTGCACGTTATGACGGCGTGCGCTACGGCTTCCGCGCTGCCAACGCTACAAGCGCGCCGGAAATGACAAGGCTGAGCCGCTCCGAAGGCTTTGGCCCTGAAGTACGCCGCCGCATTATGCTTGGCACCTACGTTTTAAGCAGTGGTTACTACGATGCTTACTACAAAAAAGCAATGCAGGTACGTACCCTTATCCGCCGCGACTTTAACGAAGCGTTTGAAAAATGCGACGTGCTGCTGACCCCGACTTCTCCGGTTGTTGCTTATCCGGTTGACGGCAAAATGGACCCGCTTTCCATTTACATGCTGGACGTAACCACTATTCCCGTAAACATGGCAGGACTGCCGGGTATTTCCATTCCGTGCGGCTTTGCAGACGGTATGCCTGTCGGCATACAGCTTATCGGCAAAGTTTTGGACGAAGAAACCGTGCTGCGCGCAGCCTACACCTTTGAACAGGCTACCGACTTCCATAAAGCAATGGCACCGCTGGGAGGTAACAAATAATGAAAAACTATATTACAGTTATCGGCCTTGAAGTACATGCCGAATTAAAAACCAAAACCAAAGCCTTCTGCTCCTGCTCTACCGAGTTCGGCAGCACGCCTAACACCCATGTTTGTCCCGTGTGCCTCGGCATGCCTGGCGCACTGCCGGTGCTGAACAAACAGGTTGTTGAATTTGCCATCCGTACGGGCCTTGCACTGGGCTGCGAAATTCAGAAATTCAATAAATTTGACCGTAAAAACTACTTTTACCCCGACCTTGCCAAAAACTACCAGATTTCTCAGTTTGACCAGCCGGTTTGCCTCGGCGGCCATATTGACATTGAGGTTGACGGCGTGCCCAAACGCCTTGGCATTACCCGCATTCACATGGAAGAAGACGCAGGCAAGCTGAACCACAGCGGCGCAACCATCAGCACTTCCGATTTCTCTTCCGTAGACTACAACCGTGCCGGCGTACCGCTTCTGGAAATCGTTTCCGAACCGGATATGCGCAGCGCCGAAGAAGCACGCGCTTATATGGAACAGCTGAAAGCAGTTTTGGAATACATTGACGTTTGCGACTGCAAAATGCAGGAAGGCAGCCTGCGCTGCGACGCCAACATTTCCATCATGCCGGAAGGCGCCAAAGAATTCGGCACCCGCGCCGAAATTAAAAACCTTAACTCTTTCCGCGCACTGGTACGCGCTATTGAATACGAAGTTGAACGCCAGAAAGCAATTCTTGAAGACGGCGGCCATGTAGTACAGGAAACCCGCACTTGGGACGAAGCCAACGGCGTAACCCTTTCCATGCGCAGCAAGGAAGAAGCGCACGATTACCGTTACTTCCCTGAACCTGACCTTGTACCGGTTGAAATTGACGACGCCTGGATTGAACGCGTACGCGGAGAACTGCCGGAACTGCCGGCACAGCGTTTGCAGCGCCTTGTTGAAAAACACGGCCTGCCGAAATATGACGCTTCCTTAATCGTTGCTACCAAAGCCATGGCAGATTATTTTGACGCTGCCTGCGCAAACAGCAAGGATGACAAAGGCGTATCCAACTGGCTGCTGGGCGATGTTTCCGCATATCTTAACGCCGAAAACATTACCATTGAACAGTTCCCGGTTAAACCGGAAAACCTTGGCGAACTGGTAACTTTAACCAAAGACGGCGTACTGAGCAGCAAGCTTGCTAAAAAAGTATTTGCCGAAATGCTGAAAAACAGCGATAAAACCCCGAAACAGCTTGTTAAGGAGCTTGGACTTGAACAGGTTAGCGATGAAGGCGCCATTGCCGCTATCGTTGACGAAGTGCTGGCAGAAAACCCGCAGTCCGTTGCCGACTACAAAGCAGGCAAAGATAAAGCCATAGGCTTCCTTGTTGGCCAGGTAATGAAAAAATCCCGCGGCAAAGCTAACCCGGGCATGGTTAACAAACTGCTGAAAGAAAAAATGCAGTAAGGAGCGCACATGAAAAGCGATTTTGAATTTGACGGCAGCGGCTTCGGTTATTTGTGGCTTTGCATATGGACAACCGTGCTGACCGTTATTACCTGCGGTTTGTTCTTTCCGTGGGCATACAGCGCGCAGCAGCGCTGGATTTGCAGCAACACCTACGTTAACGGCAGGCAGCTGCGCTTTGATGGAACAGGCTTTGGCTTCTTCTTTCAGTGGCTGCTGATTATGGTGCTGACAACCATTACCTTCGGCATTTACATTCCGTGGGGCTATTGCCAGTTTAAACGCTGGGAAACCCGCAACACCGTATTTGCGGACTGAAAACTAAAAAGTTATAACAAACATTAAAACGGCAGGCGTAAAAGCCTGCCGTTTTTGCGTGCGGGTGTTATTTTATTGTAAATCCATGGCG
>OJNZ01000484.1_pt1 | contig 28635 bp, 26 predicted proteins | sample 1598001 | NCBI WGS metagenome assembly OJNZ01 (sample SAMN01915225, study PRJEB22387) | human gut metagenome | isolation source: stool | host: Homo sapiens | place: USA | reverse complement strand
CCGCCCGCCATCGAGCAGAGTTTTACACCTAATTGGGGATAAAACAGCTTATGGCGGGCGGCGGCGTTGCCTTGATTGGCGGCGTTCTCGTTCCCCTGCTCAAAGGGCTGTTCGGTTAAGCGGCGGTAATGTCCTATGCAGAGCATACTTGACGCGATTAACGAATGGATCAAGGAAATCCTGATCGGAGCGATCAACGGAAATCTGTCAACTATGTTCGGGGACGTAAACGAAAAGGTCGGTACGATTGCCGCCGAGGTAGGCAAGACCCCGCAGGGGTGGAACGCAAGCATATTTTCCATGATACAGACGCTATCGGAAAATGTGATCGTCCCCATTGCGGGGCTTGTCATTACCTACGTTCTATGCGTGGAGCTAATCAGCATGGTAACGGAGAAGAACAATATGCACGACATCGACACGTTCATGTTCTTTAAGTGGTTTTTCAAAGCGTTCGTTGCGGTGTTTATCGTCACGCATACCTTTGACATCACTATGGCGGTATTCGACATGGCGCAGCACATTGTTTCCGGCGCGGCGGGCGTGATCGGCGGCAGCACCAGCATTGATGTTGCCGCCGCGCTCTCGTCCATGCAAGCCGAACTTGACGCAATGGAAATCCCCGAACTGCTCTTGCTTATGCTCGAAACAAGCCTTGTCAGCCTTTGCATGAAAATCATGTCGGTGCTGATAACGGTTGTTTTGTACGGGCGTATGATTGAGATTTACCTGTACTGCTCCGTATCGCCTATCCCATTCGCCACCATGACAAACCGGGAATGGGGGCAAATCGGAAACAACTACTTAAAAGGCCTGTTTGCCCTCGGCTTTCAAGGCTTCCTCATTATGATATGCGTCGGCATTTACGCGGTTTTGGTAAACAACATGGTTATAGCGGACAATCTGCATACTGCGATATTCTCCATCGCAGCCTATACGGTGCTGCTTTGCTTTAACCTTTTGAAATCCGGCGCACTGGCAAAATCATTATTCCATGCACATTAAAAGGAGGTTTTCCATCACCAAGAAATACAGCGTTATTTACGCAGATCCCCCGTGGCGGTATGAACGGAGCAAGGTGCAGGGCGCAGCGGAAAAGCACTATCCCACCATGGGCATTGACGAGCTGTGCGCCCTGCCTGTGCCGGAGCTGGCGGCGAAGGACTGCGCCCTGTTTTTGTGGGCGACCTTTCCGCAGCTTCCCGAAGCCCTGCGGCTGATCCGCGCATGGGGCTTTCGGTATCGGACTGTGGCGTTCGTTTGGCTCAAACGTAACCGCAAAAGCCCGTCCTGGTTTTACGGTATGGGCTATTGGACGCGCAGCAACGCGGAAATCTGTCTGCTGGCGACCAAGGGCAAACCCAAGCGGCAGTCGGCGGGCGTACATCAGTTTCTTATCAGCCCCATAGAGCAGCACAGCAAAAAGCCGGATGCAGCGCGGGAAAAAATCGTTGCCCTTATGGGGGATTTGCCCCGGATTGAGCTGTTTGCCCGACAGAAAACGCCGGGGTGGGATATATGGGGCAACGAACTCCCAAACAGTATTGAAATGTAACGAAAGGAGATTTTTCTATGGCGTATGTACCCGTTCCCAAAGACCTGTCCCGCATAAAGACAAAGGTTGCCTTTAACCTTACCAAAAGGCAGCTCATATTCTTTGCGGCGGCGCTCCTTGTTGGACTGCCGCTTTTCTTTTTGCTCAAAGGCAGCACTGGCACAAGCCTTGCGGCGTTCGTGATGATCCTCGTTATGCTGCCCTGCTTTCTGTTCGCCATGTACGAAAAGCACGGGCAGCCCCTTGAAACGCTGATTAAGAGCATCATACAGACAAAATTTATTCGTCCGAAAGAAAGACCCTATCAGACGGAAAACTTCTATGCCGTCCTCGAACGGCAAAGGCAACTTGAAAAGGAGGTATCGGCTATTGTCAACGGCAAACGCAAAACACGCAGAAAACAGGCGTAAGCTCACCCGCGCCGAGAAAAAGGAAATCGCCGCCCTGATCCGAGCGGCAAAGGGCGACGGAAAGGCGCACACCGCGCAGCAGACCATACCGTATCTTGCCATGTACCCGGACGGTATCTGCAAGGTTACGGAAAAGAAATACTCCAAGAGCATCGCCTACGACGACATCAACTATCAGCTTGCGCAGGCAGACGATAAGACCGCCATTTTTGAAAACTGGTGCGACTTTCTCAACTATTTTGACGCGACCGTTAGTGTGCAGCTTTCCTTTATCAACCGGGGAACGCGCAGCGGCGGCGCGGAGGAGGTCATTGCGATCCCCGCGCAAAACGACGCTTTCAATTCCATCCGCACCGAATACGCGGATATGCTGAAACATCAGCTTGCAAAGGGCAACAACGGCTTTGTAAAGTCAAAGTACATTACCTTTTCCGTGGAAGCGGACAATCTGAACGCGGCAAAGGCGCGGCTTGCCCGTATTGAAACCGACATACTGAATAATTTTAAGGTGCTGGGCGCAGCCGCCCGCCCCATGACGGGCTATGAACGGCTGGAAGCCCTGCACAGCGTATTCCACCCGGAGGGAGAACCGTTCCGTTTCTCTTGGGACTGGCTCACCCCGTCGGGACTTACCACAAAGGACTTTATCGCCCCGTCCTCGTTCCGTTTCGGCGAGGGCAGATATTTCCGTATGGGACGCAAAATCGGCGCGGTCAGTTTCCTTGAAATCCTTGCGCCGGAGCTGAACGACCGTATGCTTGCGGACATTCTCGACCTTGAAACGGGGATTATCGTCAATCTCCACATTAAGAGCATCGACCAGACCGAAGCCATCAAGACTATCAAGCGCAAGATAACCGACCTTGACAAAATGAAAATCGAGGAACAAAAGAAAGCGGTACGCAGCGGCTACGATATGGACATCATCCCCTCTGACCTTGCCATGTTCGGCGGCGAAGCGAAAAATCTCTTGCAGGACTTACAGAGCCGCAATGAGCGAATGTTTCTCCTGACTTTCCTTGTGGTCAATATGGCGGACACGAAGCGAAAGCTGGAAAATGACATATTCGCAGCGGCGGGCATCGCGCAGAAATACAACTGCGCTCTCACCCGCCTTGACTACCAGCAGGAGGCGGGGCTGATGTCCTCTGTTCCGCTGGGCGAGAACCTTATCCCCATTCAAAGAGGGCTGACGACTTCAAGCACCGCTATTTTTATCCCCTTTATCACGCAGGAGCTTTTCCAAACGGGTGCAGCTTTGTATTACGGCTTAAACGCCCTGTCAAACAACATGATCCTCTGTGACCGCAAGCGGCTTAAAAACCCCAACGGGCTAATCCTTGGCACCCCCGGAAGCGGCAAGAGCTTTGCGGCGAAGCGGGAAATCACAAACGCTTTTCTCATTACCGACGACGACATCATCATCTGCGACCCGGAAGCGGAGTATTACCCCCTTGTGCGCCGCCTGCACGGACAGGTGATCCGCATTTCCCCCACAAGCACCCAGTATGTCAACCCTATGGATATTAACCTCAATTACAGCGAGGACGACAACCCCCTTGCGCTGAAAAGTGACTTTCTCCTTTCCCTCTGTGAGCTTGTCATCGGCGGCAAGGAGGGGCTGATGCCCGTGGAAAAGACCGTCATTGACCGCAGTGTAAGAAACGTGTACCGCCCGTTTTTAGCCGCCCCCGACCCGGCGAAAATGCCGATCCTCGGCGACCTTTACGACGAGCTTTTAAGACAGCCGGAGCCGGAAGCGGCACGGGTGGCGGCGGCATTGGAGCTTTACGTTTCAGGCAGCCTGAATGTCTTTAACCACCGTACCAATGTGGAGCTTTCAAACCGCCTTGTCTGCTTTGACATCAAGCAGCTTGGAAAGCAGCTTAAAAAGCTGGGGATGCTCATTGTGCAGGATCAGGTGTGGAACAGAGTAACCATAAACCGGGCTGAAAAGAAATCCACCCGCTACTACATGGACGAGTTTCATTTGCTCCTCAAAGAGGAACAAACCGCCGCCTATTCCGTGGAGATTTGGAAGCGTTTTCGTAAATGGGGCGGGATCCCAACCGCCATCACGCAGAATGTCAAAGACCTTTTGAGCAGCCGTGAAGTTGAGAATATCTTTGAGAACAGCGATTTTGTCCTCATGCTCAATCAGGCGCAGGGCGACCGGGAAATCCTTGCAAGGCAGCTCAATATCTCCCCGCAGCAGATGAAATACGTTACCCATACCGAAGCGGGCGAGGGGCTGATCTTCTACGGAAACGTGGTGCTGCCTTTCCTTGACCGTTTTCCGCAAAATACCGAGCTATACCGGGTAATGACGACCCGCCCGGAGGAAGTGGGCGGCACATGAGATTAGACACCATCATCAACCGCGACGCGCTGTGCGCCTTGCGGGAGCTGCCCGCCGAGAGCGTCCATTGCTGCGTCACAAGCCCGCCCTACTACGCCCTGCGGGATTACGGCATGGACGCGCAGATCGGGCGGGAGGACACGCCGGAGCAGTACATCGCAAGGCTTGTCGAGGTTTTCCGTGAGCTGAAACGGGTGCTGCGCCCGGACGGTACGTTTTGGCTGAACATTGCCGACACCTACTGCGGCACAGGCAGCAAGGGCGCCTACACTGACCCGAAAAACCCGAAAGGCAGAAACGGGCAGAGCCTGTCCCTTGCAAGACGGGCGGCAGGCTGCAAGCAAAAGGACTTAATCGGTATTCCGTGGCTTTTAGCCTTTGCCCTGCGCTCTGACGGGTGGTATCTGCGCAGCGCGATTATTTGGCAGAAGGACAACCCCATGCCCGAAAGTGTGCGGGACAGACCGAGCCGCTGCTATGAGAACGTCTTTTTGCTTACGAAGTCAAAGAGCTATTACTATGACGCCGCCGCCATTGCGGAACCCATCGCCCCAACAACGGCGGCGCGATACCGGGGCGGGCGCAGCGCGGGACACAAATACGACGGCGAGGTACCCGGACAGGGCAAGGTACAGGGCATCAACCGGGCGCGGACAGGCGGCTACTACGATGAAGCCCTCATGCCGACCACGCGGAATAAGCGGGACGTGTGGCATATCAACACCGTACCCTACAAAGGCGGGCATTTCGCCGCGTTCCCGCCGAAGCTGGCGGAAACCTGCATTTTGGCGGGCTGTCCCAAGGGCGGCATTGTGCTTGACCCGTTTTTCGGCAGCGGTACGACGGGGCTTGCGGCAAAAAGCCATGACCGCCATTACATCGGCATTGAACTGAACTATGACTATTGCACCCTTGCAAGGGCGCGGATCGGAGGTGAAACGAATTGAGCAAAAAGCTGAAACCCCGCGATAAAATTACGCAGAAAATGAGCCGGGACGGACTTATCGAGGTCAACGAAACCGCAGGCACCGCCGAGCTGGTCAGCGGGCGCGAGCAGGACGCGGATTTTTCCAAGAAGCCCGAACAGGCGGCGCAGGAAGCCGCGCAGCAGCTTCCGCACCCGTCCGGCGGCGCGGCAGCTCATCCCCATACCCCGGAGCTTTCTCCGAAGCGGGACGACGCAGCAGCCGAGCGTGTTTTGGAGCATATCGACGCTGCCCATACCCGCGCAGCGTCCAAAAAGGCGATAAAGCGGGCGCAGCGGGAAGCGGCGGCAAAAACAAAGACCTCACGCCTGCAATTCACCGAGGAAGAACGGGCGACGCCGGAGCTTCAAAAGGCGATCCGCAAATCGGAAAGAGCCGCCGACCGCTTGGACGAAGCGCGGGCGGCTATTCCGAAGAAGAAAGTCTTGACAAAAGAGCGCACCTTTGACGAAGCCGCAGGCAAGGGCAAAACCCGCCTGCGCTTTGAGGAAAAGGAAAAGCCCATACCGGGCGGCAGGCAGCAGCATAACCCCCTCTCCCGCCCCGTGCAGGAGGTCGGCGTTTTCGTCCACAATAAGATACATTCCGTTGAAAAGGACAACTCCGGCGTGGAGGGAGCGCACAAGAGCGAGGAATTAGCCGAGCGCGGCATCCGGGCGGGGGCGCGGCTGGTGCGAAAGAGCCGCCGCAGCCGCAAGCTGAAACCCTACCGGGCGGCGGCAAAAGCGGAAAAAGCCGCATTCAAGGCAAACGCCGATTTTCAGTATCAAAAGGCGCTGCACGACAACCCGCAGCTTGCCGCGTCTAACCCCGTTTCCCGGTTTTGGCAGAAGCAGCAGATCAAGCGGCAGTATGCAAAGGTGGTACGAACGGGCGGCGCAAAATCCGCAAGGAAAGCCGCAGAAAACACCCGCAAGGCAGCGAAGAAAACCGCCGAAGCGACGAAAAAGACCGCCGCCTTTGTAGGGCGGCATTGGAAAGCCTTTCTGATTGTCGGGTGTGCGCTGTTGCTGTTCATAATGATTTCAGCCGGGATCTCTTCATGTTCCAGCCTGTTTTCCGGCGGCATTACATCTGTTATCAGCACGTCCTACGTTTCAGAGGATGCGGATATGCTTGGTGCGGAAGCTGACTATGCAGCCCTTGAAGCGGAATTGCAAAGCAGGATAGACAATATCGAGCGCGACCATCCGGGCTATGACGAATACCGCTACGACTTGGACGACATTGAACATGACCCGTATGTGCTGACATCTATCCTTACCGCGCTGCACCTTGAATACACCCGCGCCGAGGTACAAAGCACCCTTGCCATGCTCTTTGAGCGGCAATACACGCTGACGTTCACCGAGGAAACAGAGGTGCGCTACCGGACGGAAAGGCGAACGGGCACCTACACCGACGCGGAGGGCAACACCCAAACCTACACATATACCGTCGAAGTTCCCTATAATTATTACATTCTCAACGTCAAGCTGGAAAACTTCAATCTGTCGCATCTGCCTGTCTACATTATGACCGAGGAACAACTATCCATGTACGCTGTGTATATGTCCACCCTTGGCAACCGTCCCGACCTGTTCCCACGCGGCGTATATCCGAACGCTTCCACCCTGCGGGAGCCGACCTATTACGATATACCGCCCGAAGCATTGGAGGACGAAACCTTTGCGGCAATCATCGCCGAAGCGGAAAAGTATTTAGGCTACCCCTACGTCTGGGGCGGCAGCAATCCAAACACTTCCTTTGACTGTTCGGGTTATGTGTCTTGGGTTATTAACCATTCCGGGTGGAATGTGGGGCGGCTTGGAGCGCAGGGGCTTTGCAATATCTGCACTCCCGTAACAGGCGCACAGGCAAGACCGGGCGACCTTATCTTTTTCAAAGGCACTTACGACACCCCCGGTGTTTCGCACGTTGGCATTTATGTGGGCAACGGTATGATGATACATTGCGGAAACCCCATATCTTACGCCAATGTCAACACCACCTATTGGAAGAACCACTTTTACGCCTACGGGCGGCTGCCGTAAAAAATGAAAGGAGTATTACGAAATGACAAACAGTAAAATTGACCGCATTGAAAAGGAAATGCAGAAAACGCGGGAGAAGATCAGCGAGTATCAGAACAGGCTGAAAGAGCTTGCGGCGCAGAAAACCGAAGCGGAAAATCTGCAAATCATCGCTCTTGTGCGCTCCATGCGCCTGACCCCCGCAGAGCTTACCGCCCTGCTTTCCGGCGAACCGATCCCCGGCATTGCCGCCGCAGGGACAGACTACATGGAACAGGAGGAAATCGAAGATGAAGAATAAAGGCTTTTTCAAAACAGCCGCCGCCCTGCTTGCCGCCCTTGTCCTCTTGGGCGGCTTTTCTGTTACCGCCTATGCGGATGGCGGCGATTACTACGACTATGAGGACGAATATAGCGAGGAAGTCACGGGCGGCATGGAGCCGCAGCCCCTTACGCCGGACGGTAATCTGTCGCTGATCGATGACATTGAGGGAGAAGCAGCCGAGGACAAGCAGTTTATCATTGTGCAGAGCAAAAACGGCAACTACTTTTATATCATTGTTGACCGCGCCGCCGAGGGCGAAAACACCGTACATTTTCTCAATCAGGTGGACGAAGCCGACCTGATGGCGCTCATGGAGGGCGGCAGCGGCAGGGCGCAGGCTCCCGCCGTTTGCACCTGTAAGGACAAATGCAAGGCAGGCGCAGTCAATACCGCTTGCCCGGTATGCTCTGTCAATATGACCGAATGTGTAGGTAAGGAAGCCGTGCCGGAGCCGGACGATGCGCCGCCGGAGAAAGAAAAAAGCAATGCAGGCGGGCTTGTGATCTTCCTTGTCGTTACCCTGCTTGCCGGTGGCGGTGCGTTCTACTACTTTAAGATTATGAAGCCGAAGCAGAACGTAAAGGGCGGCACAGACCTTGACGATTTCGATTTTGACGATTACGACGAGGACGAGCCGGAAGCAGGCAGCGAGGAACAGGAGGACGAGGAATGAGATTAGTCATTGCAGAGAAGCCGAGTGTGGCGGCGGCACTTGCCGCCGCCCTTGGCGTAAAGAACAGAAATGACGGATATATCGAGGGCGGCGGCTACCTCATTTCATGGTGCGTGGGGCATTTGGTGGAGCTTGCAGAAGCCGCCGCCTATGGGGAGCAGTACAAAAAGTGGAGCTATGACAGCCTGCCGATCCTGCCGCAGCCGTGGCAATATACCGTATTCAAAGACAGGCAAAAGCAGTTCAAAATCCTAAAAGACCTCATGCGCCGCAGCGACGTTTCCGAGGTTGTCAACGCCTGCGACGCAGGGCGCGAGGGCGAGCTGATTTTTCGTCTTGTCTACCATGCGGCGGGGTGCGATAAGCCCTTTTCCCGCCTTTGGATTTCCTCTATGGAGAAAAGCGCAATCAAAAAGGGCTTTGCGGAGCTGAAACCCGGCGAAGCGTATGACGCGCTCTATGCGTCTGCGTTATGCCGCGCAAAAGCGGACTGGATCATCGGCATCAACGCCACCCGCCTTTTCTCCGTCCTTCACGGCAAAACTCTAAACGTGGGGCGCGTTCAGACGCCGACCTTAAAAATGCTTGCAGACCGGGACGCGGCGATCACCTCATTCAAGAAAGAAACCTACCATATCGTCCGTCTTGATGTGGGCGGCGCGGAAGCGGCAAGCGCAAGGATCTCCGACGCCGCAGATGCGGAAGCCCTCAAAACGGCTTGTGAAGCGTCGCAGGCCGTTTGCGTTTCGGTGAGGCGTGAGAGGAAAACCGAGCAGCCGCCCCGCTTGTTTGACCTTACAGGCTTGCAGCGGGAAGCCAACCGCATTTACGGTTACACCGCAAAGCAGACCCTTGACCTTGCACAAGCCCTTTACGAAAAGCGGCTGCTTACCTACCCGCGAACGGACAGCAATTATCTGACCGACGACATGGGCGATACGGCGGTGCATATCGCCGCGCTGCTTGTCGGCAAACTGCCCTTTATGAAAGGCGCGGCGTTTACGCCGGACATAGCCCGGACGCTTGACAGCAAAAAGGTGTCCGACCACCACGCCATTATCCCGACAATGGAGCTTGCGAAAGCAGACCTCGCCGCGCTGCCGGAAAGCGAAAGAAATATCCTCACCCTTGCCGGGGCGCGTCTGCTGTTCGCCGCCGCCGAGCCGCACATTTTTGATGCGGTAACGGCGGTGTTTTCCTGTGCCGATACCGAGTTTACGGCAAAGGGAAAGACGGTTCTTTGCGACGGGTGGAAAGAGCTTGAACGACGCTACCGGGCGACGCTGAAAGGAAAGCCCGACGCCGAGGGCGACGAGGAAAACGAGCGTATTTTAGATGTACCGACCTTTACCGAGGGACAGAGCTTTGACAGCCCCGCCGCAAGAGTTACGGCGCACGACACGCAGCCCCCGAAGCCGCACACGGAAGCAAGCCTGCTTTCGGCTATGGAACGCGCCGGAAGCGCGGACACCGACCCGGACGCGGAACGCCGGGGGCTTGGCACTCCCGCTACCCGTGCCGCTGTGATTGAAAAGCTGGTCAAATCCGGCTTTGTGCAGCGCAAGGGCAAACAGCTTATCCCAACCCAAAACGGCAACAACCTCGTTTGCGTTCTGCCCGATACGCTGACCTCTCCGCAGCTTACCGCCGAATGGGAAAACGCGCTGACGCAGATTGCAAGGGGCGCAGCCGAGCCGGATGGCTTCATGCGGGGCATTGAAGAAATGGCGCGGGAGCTGGTGAAAGCCTATCCGTTTCTTTCCGAAAATCAGAAAGACCTGTTCAAAGAGGAAAAGGCGGTGATCGGCAAATGCCCCCGCTGCGGCGGGAACGTCTGCGAGGGCAGAAAAAACTACTACTGCGAAAAGAAGGACTGCGCCTTTGTCATGTGGAAAAACGACCGCTTTTTCGAGGAACGCAAAACCGCCTTTACCCCGAAAATCGCCGCCGCGCTGCTTGCGGGCGGCAGGGCGAAGGTCAAAAAGCTGTATTCCCCGAAAACGGGTAAAACCTATGACGGAAGCATTGTATTAGCCGATACGGGCGGGAAATACGTCAACTACCGTATTGAGCTTGCGAGGGACAAAGAACTTACGCAGCAAGCATAGGAAAGGGGTACCCTTTCCGTAAAATCCCCGTTCTGACGCTACGCGCAGAATGGGGATTTTGCTTGTTGGGAAGTGTCCCAAACCCTCTGTAACGATGAAAGGAGGCGTAAGCCATGCAGAACAAGCCGAAAGCAGAGCTGACCGCCGCCCTGATGCTTCTTGATACCCGCAGTATGTCCTTTGATATGCGGGAAATCGATAACCGCCGCTTTATGTTCTCCCCGCAGACGGGGGAGCTGATTTTAGGCCGACAGTATAGGGGCGGGCAGCTATACAAAAGCCATGCCGAGGAACACTTTGACAGCGGGGCGAAAGCCCCTTTCGACAGCTTTATCCGGGGCTGGATCGGCACAGGCAGGGACTACCCGGACGGTGTTATCCACTTCGCCCCGAATATTGGTACAGACAATATCCCCGCCTTTGACAATGCGTTTTCCACCCTGCAAATGTTCAGCGAAAACGGCGCGGCGGGAGATACCGTCGTGCGCGGCTTTGGGCGCAAGTGGGAGCAGCCGCTAAAAGACATCATCACACCAACAAAAGAAAGGAGCAAAACCGTGAGCGAACAGGAAAAGAACTATTCCAGCTATGATTTTGACAGGCTGGAAGTAGCAAAAAAGCTGGTAATTGAGCGAAGCATCTATTTTGAAAGTGAGAAAGCGGATATTTCCGCGCTGACCGGGCTTTCTCTTGCGGAGCTGACACGGCTGCGGCAGGAAAGCGCGGCAGCGGAGCAGGCTGTATTTGACAGGCTGAAAACGGAGGCAGCCGCATGGGAGCAGCAGGCGGGCAACACCCGCTTTCTTGAAAAAGCCATCGAGTATGTGCAGACGCCTCCCGTCAAGCACACATCCAACAAATGGGAGAAAACAGATTATGAATGGCAGCTCCGCAGCAACGCAGTCTATCAGATGCGCTATCACGTTTATGAAAACACCCGCTATGACAGGCAGGCGCAAAAATCCGTGCCGTATTCATGGAGCCTGACATGGAATGTCCGCACCAACGGACCGATCCATGAGCAAAACGTAAAAATCGCCGGACAGGAGCGCAAGACCTTTTCAGACAAGGCGGCAATGGAAAAATACCTTGCCGGACGCATCAAGGCATACGACCGCCTGTTTACCGAGACTATGCCGCCCATTCCGAAAGAATACGCGGAGCCGTTCAAGGTGAATGGGCTGCTGCTTCCGGGTTATGCCATTGAGGGCGAGCCGCCGCAGCACACCGCGCCCCAACAGGCAGCGCAGCCGACGCGCCTTGACCCGGAAAAGGTTGAAATGGATGCCGCCGCGATGCAGGCAGCGCCCCTTACTGTCGAGCCGCCGCAGCCGCAGCCCGTTATCCCTATCAACCTTACCGCAGAGAAGCCCGCCGAAAAGCTCAAGGAGATTACCGACCGTTTGGAGCAAGGCATTACGGAGCTGTTCGACAGCGAACGCTACAAGGAGTATCTGCGCGTCATGTCAAAGTTTCATAATTACAGCTTCAACAACACCCTCTTGATCGCCATGCAGAAGCCCGACGCTTCCCTGATCGCGGGCTTTACCGCTTGGAAAAACCAGTTTCAGCGCAACGTCAAAAAAGGCGAAAAAGGCATTAAGATTATCGCCCCGTCGCCGTTCAAAATCAAGCAGGAAACGGAGAAAATCGACCCGCAGACCCAAAAGCCCGTGATCGGCAGGGACGGAAAGCCCGTTACCGAGGAAAAGGAGATCACCATACCCGCCTACAAGGTGGTGTCCGTCTTTGACGTGTCCCAAACCGAGGGAAAGGAATTGCCGGATATTGCCGTGGACGCGCTGACAGGCGATGTGGAGCAATACAGCGATTTTTTCGCAGCCCTTGAAAATACCTCTCCCGTCCCCATCGGCTTTGAGAAAATCGAGGGCGGCGCACACGGCTATTATCACTTGGAGGACAAGCGTATTGCGCTTGACGATGGCATGAGCGAGCTGCAAACGCTCAAAACCGCCATTCACGAAATCGCCCACGCAAAGCTGCACGATATTGACCTGAACGCGCCCAAAGACGAGCAGCAGCCCCGCGTAGACCGCCGCACCCGCGAGGTGGAAGCGGAAAGCGTCGCCTACACCGTTTGCCAGCATTACGGGCTTGATACATCGGACTACTCTTTCGGCTATGTAGCCGGGTGGAGCAGCGGACGGGAGCTTGCGGAGCTGAAAAGCTCCCTTGAAACGATCCGCTCTGCCGCCGCAGACATCATCAACAGCATTGACGGACATATCGCAGAGCTGCAAAAGCAGCGCGAAGCCGAGAAAGCCGCGCCCGATCTTGCCGCCGTGCAGGAACAGCAGAGCGAAAAAGCCGCCCCGCCCCTTACGGACTTGCAGAAGAAAGCCGCCGCAATCGCAGAGAAATACGAGGCGCTTTCCACACAGGAGAAAATCGGAGTGATTGCGCAGGCGTTCGGCGGTACTGCGGGCAGGATTGAAACGTCGCCCTGTACGGGAAAATGGCGCGGCACAAGCGATATATCCATCCGCTTTGATAACGGTGCGTCCCTGTTTCTCGGCAACCGCCTTACGCCGAAAGCCAAGACCGCAGCGGTACAGCGGGAGCTTGTCAACGATACCTTGCTGCGGTACAACCCGGAGATCGTCAGTGCGACAAAGGAAGCAGCTCTCGCTTCCCTCATGGAGCGTGAAGCAAAGGACAATGCCATTGCCGCGCAGAAGGGCTTGAAGCCCTACACCCTGCTCAACGTCGAGTTCAACGACGGCGCGAACAGTCAAAGCAGCGGATATATGGGCTGGTACTATGTGACACTGGCGGTGGACGGAAACATCTGCTCCCATATCGAAACCGGGCTGAATTACGACATCGCGGATGGCAAGGTGAGTGCAGAACCCACACGGGAGAAGTATTTTGCGGCGGGCGCATTGAAAGATAGTGAAGTGGACTATGTTTTCAACAACGTCGGCTTTTCCTCTGCTTCCGGGCTGTATGCGCTACCCGTCAGCGATGCCGTTTTGCAACGTGCCGAAAAGACGCTTGCGGAGCGCACACAGGCGCAGGCGGCGCAGCGCACAGAAAAAGACGTGATTTATACCATGCACACCAATCCCCGCAGCGAAAGCCTTGCCGACCGCTCTTTCCTGCAAGCCTATGAACAGCAGCCGGACGGGAAAGCTATACCGGGCGACTTGCTGTTTGTCGGGACCCCGGAGAAATGCCGGGAGCTGTTACAGAGCTTGAACGCCGGGGAGCTGACGCAGGGTGAGGTCAAGGCACTTTATGCAAAGGCGCAGGAGCCGGACAGGGACAGCTTTTCCATTTACCAGCTCAAACGCGGCGACGAAACGCGGGATTTGCGCTTTGAGCCTTACGACCGTCTGACCGCTGCGGGACACGCGGTTGATCCGGCGAACTATGACCTGATTTATTCCGCGCCCCTTGCACCGGGTACGAGCCTTGAAGCTATTTTTACCCGCTTTAATATCGACCACCCGAAAGACTTTAAGGGACACAGCCTTTCCGTTTCCGATGTGGTGGTGCTGCATCAGAACGGGCAGGATACGGCGCATTACGTTGACAGCATCGGCTATCGACAGACGCCGGAGTTTTTGCAGCCGCAGAATTATCTAAAGCACGTTGAGGATATTGTGGAGCAGAACGACAACAATTTTGACGGTATCATCAACAACACGCCGCAGACGCACACCATTGGAGAATTGGATCAGAAAGTTAAGGCGGGCGAAACTATCTCCCTTGTTGACCTTGCGAACGCCATCCATGCCGATAAGGAGCGCGGCAAAGAGGAAAAGCCCTCGATCCGGGCACAGCTTCGGGCGGCAAAGGAGCAGACCGCCCAGAGAAAGGCGCAAAGGAGCAAAGCGCAGGATTTGGAAAGGATCTGACCCTATGAGCAAATTAAGCAAGTTTGAAGATATGGACGTATTCGCTTCACTTCATGCGATTATGAAGCAGAATACAGGCTTTTATCAAAGCGATTTTGAGATTGACAAAGAGATAATCCAAAAGGCGGCGGCAAGCTCCAACCGGGAGGATAAAACCCTTTTGTGGCTCTCCCGTCCGTCCGGGACGCATTGCTTCCGGGAGCGCGATGTTTTTCTTAAAGACACCCGCCCATACAACACATGGAAGTTCCACGGGGAGCAGACACGCGACCGTATTCTTGCCTATGCCGTGGAGCTGACGGGCAGGGAGCGCGGCAAAATCCGGGGAAACCTCTATGAGCTGGACTATGCCGCCCATTTCCGGCACGTTCGGGAGCAGGCTCTTCCCGCAGACACCATAACGCTTTTCTATGAGCGCGGCGAGCGCAGCCAGCCGACAAATAGATACCTTGGCGGTTCACCCGATCCGCAGTATGGCGCGTTTCTCCGCTTTGAGGTACAGCCAAACGCCCCCGAAGCCCTGCGCGATCTTTTGCAAGAGGAACGGCGCAGCCGTGAGCAGCTTTCGCCGGGGGACTTCAAGACGCATATCGCCGCCCTGCGCGACGGGCTGATTGAAGCCGAAGCGCGGCGCATTGTTGCCGAAATGAAACGTCAGTACAGCCCCAACAGCCCGAACAAAACCCACTACATGACAGAGCTTGCCCCGGCGTTTATGATGCTTGCGTCGAGCCGGGACGTTGACCGTCTTTTCTCGCTGCTTCCCTACAAGACGCTGACCTTTTCCAAAATTGAGGGCAGGCATGGCATCTATGCGCTGATCGACAAGAACGAAAACCGCGACCGGGATATTCGCAAGCCCCGCACCTCTATCCGGGCGCAGCTTGCCGCCGACAAGAAGAAAGCCGCTCCGAAGCGGGCGGCGAAAACAAAACATCACGAAATGGAGGTATGAGCATGAACCGATTTACCGTTGAGGAAACAAATCTTATCAGCATCTACATCGCCGATACGCGCAGGGAGCTTATCGGGGAAATGACGGGTGCGCTTCCCTATATGGACGGTGAAATGCGCGAGCTTGCCTTGCGTACCCTTGCGAAGCTCCGCGCCATGAGCGACGCCGACTTTGCCGCTCTCGCCGTATCTGCCGCCGACGAAGTATGAGCGGGCTGAAACGGCTGACGCCGCAGCAGAGCCGCAAAGCGAACGCCCTTATCAAGAAAACCTGCTGCAACTGTATGGGCGGGAACTGCATTTTGCTGGACGATGGGGACGAGTGCGTTTGTCCGCAGCTCATTTCCTATTCGCTTCTTTGCAGATGGTTTCAAAACGCCGTACTTCCCGCCGACAAGCTGCTTTACGCGGAGCTTTACCAAGCCGAGGACAGGCGGCGGTGCGCCGAGTGCGGCGCGGCGTTTGCGTCCACCTCAAACAGCGTCAAATACTGCCCGGACTGCCGCAAGCGGATCACCCGCAGGCAAGCCGCCGAGCGGATGCGGAAACGACGCGCCCGCGTTACGCAGTAGGCGCGAAAAAGCCCTTATGCCATGCCGCTTTTCAGACGCGATTTGAGCATGACAGGGGATTTATACCTAAACCCGCAAAAACAGCGTTCTACTGCGTAACAGGCACTTAAAGCAGCACCCACGAAAAGACGGGGCGCGGTGGTCATCATCGGCTGCCGCGCCCCGTTCTCTTTTTTTTGCTTATTCCTCGCCGATTTCTGCTACGTCGACCCTGCCGACGTTTAGAAGCCGATATATCGTTAGAGGGATATACCATGCCGCGACCACAAGCCGCCATATCAGAATGACGCCGCCGATCAAGCCGCCCACAATGAAGTTGAGCGCAACGACGCCCACCGTGCCGGAAAGGTCGAAGCCGCGTGGGATAAGCCACACGAACATACGGCGTATGCCAAAGGGGATGCCGCAGCACAGCCACACATAAAAATAGTTCGTTGCCCCGTCCTTTGTGAACACCAATGTAGCCCAATAAAACAGCACTCCGGCAATCAGAACGGTCAAAACCGTTTTCTTAAAAAAGTCTTTCCAAATCTCACCCCGCGTCATAGCTTCACCCCCTGCCAAACAGAAAAAGCGGGATAACGTTCCATAACCCTGCTATGAGGTATTTTTATCATACCATGCTTTTAGAGAGATTTCCACACAACCCGCATTTATCCGCGCACATTTTCCTTACCCCGCTCCGGCTCACTTTCGCGCCGCAAAATACTGTCGATGTTCCGCTTGATAACGTCGTACTCCTTGACCTGCTTTTTCAGCCTGCCATAGTCGGCGTAGAGCTTTTCTTTTTGTTCTTGGAGCTTTGCATATTCCGCTTGCAGCGCGGCGACGCTGGGGAGCTTGCCGCCGACCAACGCGGGCTTGACCGCTTTTGCGGCGGCTTCAAACAATATGATACTGCTCTCATGGGCGGCGCGGTATGCCGCCTTGTCCTTTGCTTTGCGGTATGCGTCGTACACGGGCTTTGTCTTTTGGTATGTTGTGATATGCTTGATCAGCACCGCCATATCCGCAAGCCGCCGTTCGACGCCCTTCAATGCGTCTGCCGCCTGTTCGTTTGCCGCGTTCACTTCCGCGATTTTTGCGGAAAGCTCTGCATAGCTGCCAATCCTGTTTTCCGTGAGGAAGTTCAGCGTCCTTGCCGCCTGTTTGAGATTGTGGATTTTCGCCCATTGCTCATAGCCTTTGCTTTCCTGCGCCTTGATACTGTTCTGAATATCAATAAGCAGATTGATACCGCCGCGCTGCTGCCCCGGAGCTTTGGCGGCGCGGGTGCGTGTTCCGCTGATACGTTCCCGCAATGCTTCCTCTGTATAGTCTGCGCCGAGGGTTTTTAGGCGGGTAAACCGTTCCTGTCCCGGAGCGCGGCAGGACACATATTTTCCCGACTTTATCTCATAGCCCGCAGTTTGCAGCCGGGATAGCAATTCTTCAAAACTTGATACTTGTGGAACGAGTGCGTCCACCGCGATTTTCAGCTTGCCTTTCCAACTTGTCCCGGTCTTTTCCGCTTGATATTCGGCGTAGGATTTGCCCTTGCTGCCTTTGCCCGGAACGACCACAGACAGACCATTTTCCCGGCACAGCTTGTCGCTCATGTTCCGTATGCCGTAATAGCTGCGCCTGTTGGAAACGTACTTGTGGTGATCTACAAAGTTCACGGCGCAAAAAATGATGTGGTTATGGATATGCCCCCGGTCTATATGCGTCGTCAAAACATATTCGTGCTGTCCCTTTGTTACCGCGTCGGCAAGCTGCCGCCCGATTTCATGGGCTTTCTCATAATCCACTTCCCCCGGCTCAAAGGACTGTATCAAATGGTGGGCTAAATTGTTGCCCTTATCCAACGCTTGGGAAATGGTAAATCCAAATTCAATGTCTGCCGTTTCATAGGAACAGCCGAACGAGGACACAAGCATTTTTTCATCTGTCTTGGCAGGATTTTGAATATAGTCAAGGGCTTTGCTCAACGTGCTTTTAATAGGTTTAATCTTTGTAACCGCCATATTTCCGCAAGCCCCCCCTTGATTTCCTCAATGTCCTGTTCGTACACGCTGCCCGTTGCATTGACCCGCTTTGCAATCTGGTTGACGTTGACACCGATTTTCTGTATCTCTGCTGTCATAGCCTTAATGTCGCTATGGTCTACTTGAATGATATACCCGTCAATCGCCATTTTTCGTAAGTACGCCGCCATGTTCCGTGTTGGTATCAGCTTCATTTTTTCAAGGATCAAATCGCGCTCGGCTTCCGTCACGCGAAACTTTAGCTGCACCGTCCTTTTCCGTCCGTCCATGTATTCACGCTCCTTTCTGCTGTTTGAGGGTTTGGGACACTTCCCAAGGGTCTGCCCCAACAGGCGATAGCCTGTGAGGGTACAAGCAATTTTCAACCGACGCGCCGCAGCGCGGGAGGGCGAAAATACGGAAGTGGGTACCCGCTTCCTATGCTTGCTATTCTTCTGTTTGCTTTCTTCCACGCTAAAAACGAGGAAATGCCAAAACCTAACGCAGAAAAGAAAAAACACCGCAATTTGCGGCGTTCCCAATGGTTGTATGCACGAAAAAACGGGGGATTTTATTCCCCCGTAGTTTCATTTTTGACTTCCTGTATTGCTTTCGCTGTGGCGGTGATAACCGTCAAATCCTTGTTGTCCATGCTGTCAAGCAATGTTTCAAGCTGCCGCCGTTGTGTGGACTTATCTGTTTCCTTGTTTGGGAAAAAGAATTGGTCTACTGAAACATCTAAAAGCGTAACAAGCTCATAAAAGATTTGCAGGCTTGGGTGCTGTCCGCTATTCTCAATGGACGCGATATAGCGGGGAGCGATGTTCATCTTATCCGCTAACTGATTGCGTGATATGCCCTTTGCCTTTCTTGCTGCTTTTATGGCTTGACCGAAAGCCTTAAAATCAAATCTTGCGACTTCTCTTTTCATCTCATTTCACCCTACTACATTTTACTGTTCACCTTTCGATTTCGATATGAGTACACATATCATAGACTTGACCGAAATAAAGCATATAATTCACAGATAGCCCCTTGATTTTTGTTCGGCTGTCCGTATATAATTATACTTGTAGAATTATGTGAAAGGGTGTATGAAACATGGAATATATGTCTTGTCCGCAAGCGGCAAAGAAATGGAGTATATCAGAGCGGCGCGTACAGAAGCTGTGCGAGGAAAACCGCATACCGGGTGTTTCTAAAATCGGTTATATGTGGCTCATTCCAATAGATGCGGAAAAGCCTGCCGACGGGCGAATAACAGATGAGAGAAGAAAGAAGCGGTGAAAAGCATCATATCACCGCTACACTTTCGATATTCAACAAAACCTTACATCAACTGTAAGTGGCGTATTTGCCTATTCCGCTGTAAAATTTTAATGAGCAGACAAGCATCAAACGAAATAGCGAGGTGTTGAGTTGATATGAATTGCAAAGAAAAACTTTTAGAAGTTCGTGATTTACACAAGGTCTATACCAAAGAAGGTGTCCCTACAAAAGCGCTCAATGGAATTACCTTTAACGTTCTGAATGGTGAATACTTGGGCATTATGGGAGCAAGCGGCTCCGGGAAAACCACATTGCTGAATTGCATTGCTACGGTTATTAAACCAACCGCTGGCCAAATCCTGCTTTCCGGCGCAAATATAAGCTCTTTTGACGGGGGCAAGCTGGCTGAATACCGTGGTAATAAAATAGGCTATCTCTTTCAGGACTTTGCATTGCTTGACAATCTGACAGGCAGGGAAAATATCCTGCTGCCGCTCTCTATTCATAACATGGATATTTCAACGGCAGAAAAGAGATTGACTGACATTGCAGGATTCCTCGGAATTACGGATGTGCTTTCCAAATTTCCGACGCAAATGTCCGGTGGTCAAAAGCAGCGTGTCGCCGCTGCCCGCAGTTTGATTTCTAACCCCGATATTATTTTGGCTGACGAGCCGACCGGGGCATTAGACACGAAAGCTGCGCGGCTTCTTATGGAAAAGCTGCTGGAAATCAATCAAAAGCATGGTCGTACAATTTTGATGGTGACGCATGATCCGAATGCGGCAAGTTTCTGTTCCAGAATTTTGTTCATTCAGGACGGTGTGATTTTCCATGAACTGCGTCGGAAAATCCCTGCTGAAACGCGGGAAGAATTTTATGCGCGCATTTTACAGGTTATGGCGCAACTGGGAGGAGGAAGTGCAAATGTTCTTTAGCATCGCTTGGCGAAATGCGAAACGAAGCCGCAGCGAAAATCTAATATACTTTCTCACTATGGTAACAGCCATAGCCACGTTTTATATTGTGCTTTCTCTTGGAGAGCAGGACGTGATGCGTTTTTTGAGTGAACTTGAAAGCGACGCTGTGGATCGCCTTTTGACAAAACTGTTGCCGACAGTGTACCTCTGTGCGCTGCTGTTCGTTTTTTCTCTGGTGATCTTTGCAAATAAGTACCAGCTTGAATGTCGAAGCCAGGAATTAGGTCTTTATCTTCTGTTTGGAATGACAAAGCCTCGCTTGTTTATTCAAATCATGGCGGAGGGGCTTATCAGCTCTCTTTTGGCTCTTTTGGGCGGTCTTATCTGTGGTGGCTTTTTGTCAGAGATAAGCAGTCTTGCTACGGCACGACTTGTGGGCTACGGTATTATTGCACATCAATCAAGTTTTTCCATTCGTGCTGTTATTTTGACGACGCTCGGATTTTTGATTATTCAGTCTGTCGCGCTGTTCGTCCTATGCGGAAAACTTTTTAACAAAGAAATTCAGCAAATGCTTTACGGTGAAATGGAGAAAAAGCAGCGAGCTGGGAGTAAGAGCGGTAATTGGCTTTCCCTCGTTCTTGGTGCTGTGTTTTTAATCTTCGCATACTGGATTGTATTAAAACATTTTATGACCGCTGGCAACGCACTGATAATCGTCGCGGTTGTGTTTGGAATTGTCGGAACGGTATTATCTATCCGTGGTCTTGCAAGACTGTTGAGCGCAGCAGCGGCATCCATAAAGCGCAAAGCCACATCCGGACTGTATATCTTTACCCTGCGCCAACTTTATGAAAATGTCGTCCATAAATACATTTCCGTCAGCGTTGCGTCTATTCTGATTATGCTCACAATCATGCTCATTACAGACGGATCCGTTAGCATTATGTCATATGGAAAACAAATAACGAGAGGATCTTCCGTCTATGATTTTACAGTTATGGGCGATGAGCGGATGGTTGACGAATATCTTTCAAATGAAAAAATGAACTCTTATGTTACCGCCTTGAATCGCATGGAAACAGGGACAATGAAACACCCCGTTTCGGGAGAAATGAAATCTCTTGTAGACTGGTCCGGACTGCGAGAACAGGTAGTTTTGAATTTGCCCCCGGATGTGCAAGACCCTGTTGTGCAAGGAGCAGTTAGCTATGAATTTGGCTCACACCAACCGGCAGCACTTATCCTTTTGGGGTTCATTGACACAATAGGAGCTGCCCCGCATCTTCTGCCAGTATCATCATACAACAGGCTTTTAGAAGCAGCAGGAGAAGAACCGGCAACGATCCGTAATGATGAAGCGATCTTTTACCTTAACCCGGATTTTACAGGAAATACACAAGATGAAATGTTCTCTATATTAGAACGGATTGCAACGGATGCACAGACGAAAGGGAAAACCTTACTTTCCATTGATGGACAGCCGATTGTTCTTGGTTCGTCCGTACCAATGAAAGGACTAACAGCAGATGAAAACATAAAAATCGTAACTGCATTGATTGTTTCCGACGAAGTTTATTACAAGTATGTAGCCCCGGACACCGTTACAGTCTATTATAGCTTCTGTATTCCGAGAGAAACCGTTGAGAAAAACGGTCTGTTGCAGTCTATTATGCAAGCCGAAAAGCTGTTAAAGCCCTCCGGATTGTATTATGAAAGCTATCTTGACAATTTCGGGCGGCAGTTATTCTATGTGATTTCCGGCAGTTATACCACCCTATACATGGGATTTATGCTGCTGATTATCGCTTGTGCTGTGCTTGCCCTGCAATTTTTGACACAAATGAGAGCAACAAGGGCAAGATATGCAACGCTCTCAATTCTTGGCGCACGACGCGAACAAATGAAACGCTCTATCAACCAACAGGTGCTATGGTATTTCCTTCTCCCCATGCTGCTGGCGTGTTTGAGTGGGACGGTTGGAGTTTATGCAATGCAACATTATCTGCATAATGCCGGAGTGCAAAAGTTGCAACAGTCCTTACCATTGCTGCTTGTTATGGGTAGTATCGTTGTGCTTGTATTTGTGATCTACGGGGTTGCCACGGCTCGGACGGCAAACCGTGAGATTAGTAAATTGAATTGGAAACCAAACTCTTGACGGGCTTTTGATAGAAAGAGGAGGTGATCATGTTGGCGCGGATTGTCGTAATTGAAGATGATGTATATATGCGGGAAGAACTGATTGATATGCTAAAAAAAGCAGGGTATGATGCCGTTCCTTTACCTGCTTTTGAAAACGCTGTATCACAGTTAGCAGAGCTGTCCCCGGATTTAATTCTGCTCGACATCAATCTCCCCTTTCGTTCCGGCTTTGAGATATGTAAAGAGATAAAGGCAAAGCACCTTGGGGCAGTTTTGATTTTAACGGCAAGAGATAAATTACAGGACGAACTTCATGCCTTGGGATTGGGGGCAGACGACTACTTAACAAAGCCATGTAATATGGAACGTCTACTTGCCCGCACAAAAAATCTTCTGCGCCGCCGAGAGGAGCAGGTGCAGCAAGGATTACTCGACGGGGGCGGCTTCCTGCTTGATCCAAATACTTTTACGATATATGCAGGAAAAACCTCTTATGTTCTGCCGCAGAATGAGGGAAAAATCCTTCTTGCTCTTTTGAAAAACAGCCCGAACCTTGTTTCAAAGAACGAGCTGTTCCATACGCTTTGGGGGACGGCAGAGTTTATAGATGAAAATGCCCTGCAAGTCAACTTTACACGTCTGCGGAAAACGCTGCGTGAAATTGGGCTTGAGGAACGCATTGAAACGGTACGCGGACAAGGCTACCGTCTGAAAGAACAGGTGGGCTTATGAGAAAATTGCGTACTCTCTTGACTTATATATCGTCTAATCGAATTTGGTTGGTTACCCTTGCGTGCTTGGAGTTGTTCTTTGTATTTCTTGCATGGTTTGCTTACCCGGAGAATTTTTTGAGCCTTGTGGGACTGATGATATTTGTATCTCTTGCCGCCTTGATCCTCCCGCTGGTAATCTCAATCTACAAACGCAAGAAAATAGACATCGCCTTTCGATGTTTCCTGTTAGAGCCGGACGACAGGAACGAATACCTGTTATGCGAAAGTGTCCCCGCGTCATTACGCCCGTATCTCCGTGAACTGGGGCAACATTTGAGAACACAGCAGGAATACGGAAAAGAGCAAAAGCTGAAAATTGCGGATTACGAAAACTACATCGAAAAATGGGCGCATGAAATAAAGAAACCGTTATCCCTTATGACGCTGCTTTTGGATAACCGTAAGGGTGAAATGTCGCCTTTGGTGCATACCCGTATGTTATATGTGCGCGACTATGCGCGGCAGAGTGTAGAACAGATTTTATACTTTTCCCGCCTTGGAGCAGTTCATAAAGATTACTGTTTTGAGCAGCTTTCTGTTTTGGAAACTTGCCGGGAGGCAGTTGAGGATAATTTATCCTTACTTGAAGAAGCCGGATTTTCTGTCGTGTATACCGGGGACGATTGCAACGCCGTATCTGATAAAAAAGGATTTATGTTCATTTTAGGACAGATTATCAGCAACAGCGTAAAATATGCCGGAAAGAACCCCGCGCCCACGATACAATTCTCGGTGGCGGATCATGCAGATAGTGGAGAAATCATTTTATCTATCAGCGATAACGGAACTGGCATACCCGTGTCCGATCTCCCGTTTGTCTTTGATAAGGGCTTTACCGGGGACACAGGCAGCTATTTAAGCCGTTCTACGGGAATGGGGCTGTACCTTGTTCGTCAAATGGCGAATGACTTGACCCTAAAAGTAAGTATTTTTTCAAACGCCAACGGCGGAACAACCGTAACACTGATGTTTCCTAAAGTGGAGCAACCCTTGAGGAGGTGAGCATATGCAGCCGCAGAAAAAGAAATCTCATACTGTGGTATTGCTGATTGGCTGGCTAATTATTTTAGGCTCATACCTGTTAATACGATTAGCGTTTATTCTTTTTGGACTTCATTTGAGATCCGAAGCGTTGGGAGTTTGCCTTGCCGTAATACCGTACCTTTTAGCCGCGCTGTATTTTGGAAAATACGGCAAATCACAAAAGGCTTGGTTTTACTCGTTGGGTATTCTATTCCCGTCCATTGTTGAAAAAATAGCATTGTATTCTATCGGTGCGTTTCTTTACGGGATAGCTCCTGCAAATATCGCAGGAGTTATGGAAGCTGTCGCAGCCGGAGATGTATTTGTAAATCTCTTTACACAGCCGTCCGCACGTTATGTAATCAATATTTTGTTTTTCAATTGGACGTACATAGTATGTGGCATTGCGGTTTCTGTTCTTTGCGTTCTTATTCTCACGAAGGTGCAAAAGAACACAGAAAATAGTAAATAGTAGGGTCGAGCAAAATAATGATGATCTTTTGGAATTAAGGCAACAGCAGCAAAGCGTTAAAACGTTAATTCCATACGCTGCTTCAAACATCTGCCGCACGACGGCAAAAGAAAAAAACCGTCGTGCAGCAGACATCTTTTCACGCCCCAATGATAACGCGGCGGTTTTGAGAAATCAAAGCCGCCGCGTTTTGTCATGCGACGACATTAAAGACATGGCGGCATAAAGGAGGCTGCCGCCATGTTGCATTATCATTATAGCCCCTAACAAGCGGGGATATTTCTCAAAAAAAGCGTCTTTTCATTAAGGGATATTTCTGACTGTGTAGATGAACATACATATCACCATATAGCGGTATATATTTCCTTTGTAGCGCCCGGTTGCATTTTGCAATCGGGCGCATTTTGCTTCTCCAAAAGTTTTTTTGAAAAAGTTTTCTTTTTCGGTTGGCATATTCACGGCTTCGCCGTGGAGGGGTGCCGAAAGGGGATAAATACTAACCCGCCCCCGGGACGAAAGGGGGTGAGAACATGGATTACCCTAATCGGCTGGAATGGCAAACGAGATGTGAGTTTAATGCATACTGCAAACGCGCTTTACGCAATGAACTGATTGACGCTTGCCGAGAGCGAAAGCGTAGGCAACTCCGCGAAGTGATCTTTTCAGACCTGACCCCGCAGGAAGAAAGGCAGCTTTACGCCGTTGACAAGTATTTTCAAGACGGCAACGAAGAAGCCTTTTGCGCAGGAGGCTTGAAGATTACTGCAAAACTGCTTGCCGAAGCTCTGCACACCCTGCCGGACGAAAAAAGACAAGCCGTATTGCTGTACTACTTTTTCAACATGACCGACGTTGAAATTGCGGAAGCGATGAAGATCCCCCGCAGCACAGTACAGTATCGGCGCACAAGCTCTTTTGAACTGCTGAAACGATATTTGGAGGAACGAGCCGATGAATGGAACGATTAGCAACAATTCCGATGAACGCGGCTTATTACCTTACCCGGTCATTTTAGCCGCGACGAAGGGCGACCCCGACGCTATGAAACTTGTCTTGCAGCATTACCGAGGCTACATAGCCCACCTGTCTATGCAGAAAATCCGCGACGAAAGCGGCAATACCTATTGGGGCATAGATGAGGACTTGCGGGAGCGGCTGCAAGCAAAGCTCATGCGGGCTGTCCTTAACTTCAAGGCAGATTAACGCAAAATGCAAAGCGTCCCCCTTTCCGCTTTGCGCGTTCAATCTGACCTCGACCATGCTCCTTGACAAAGAAAGCGACGCAAGATAACGGCGGCGCAGTATAGGGCAAATCGGATACGTTCCTTTTGCGCCGAGCCATACGGCGGGTGCGCCATGACTTCCCCATCGGAGAACGAGCGACTAACACCGACGCCGCAAAGTGAGCTGGCAGCTTGCGGGCAACGACGCGCAGAAATACATAATGATACTCCCTTACAGCCACAGTCCGAGCGTTCAAAGCGTCGCAGGCAATGGGTAGGGCTGCATGAGAACCATGCAGGGGTGAAACTCCCGTGAGGTTGTGCTAACAACCGTCCGATTAAAGCCCCATTTATGAATCAAGACCTTTTAGCCATTACCACGAAAGGGGGTTATCTCATTGGCAAAAAAGGAAACATCAAATCCAACTGTGCCTGTGCTTCCCATGCTCAAAACGGTTGAGCAGATGAGCCGGATCAGCGGCATAGGGGAAAACAAGCTACGCGAGCTGATGGACAGCGGCGAGCTTGAATATATACAAAACGGAAACCGCCGTTTGCTTGCCGACGCTGCTATTTGGGACTGGTATGAGAGGGCAAAGCGAAAGGTAGCTCCCCAAAACCAGGAGGGAGGTAAGTAGCTATGGCGGTATCATCAAGAAAGGTTCAGAATAAGCGCGACAGTAACGGTGTTTTGACTGGAAAGGCAGGTACCGTCTATGACGTAAACATTAAATATACCGGGCAGGACGGGAAAAAGAAATCCTACGCAAAAAAGGGCTTTGCAACCAAAAAAGAAGCGACGCAGCATGAAGCTGAAATGAAAGCAAAGCTCGCCAATCCGATTTACAGCCCGGTCGTTGCTTCACAAGGCAAGCAGACCGTCAAAGAGTATTTGGAGGAATGGGTAGAAAACCACGGCAAGGCTAACTTGCGTCCAAGCACCTTTGCGGGCTATAAGAGCCATATTCGCAATCATATTGTGCCATATATCGGTCATGTGCAGCTTAACCAGCTGACCCCGGCGATGCTTGATAATATGTTTCAGCAGCTATTTGACAAGGGCTTATCCAATAGCACCGTTCGATACGCGCAGCGCATATTGAGCGTATCAATGGAACACGCCCGGAAGTACCGATACATTGAACATAACCCCGCCCGCGACATTATAACAAAGTTCGGCAAGCAAGCGAAAACGCCTGATCCGTACACCATTGAGCAAATGCAGACCTTTATGAGCAATGTGATAGGTACGGAATGGGAAATGCCTGTTGTGCTTGCCGGAATGTATGGGCTTCGTATGAGTGAGATTATCGGATTGCGGACAACAAACATCGACCTCGAAAAAATGCAGTTCGGCGTTGTAGAGCAAATGCCCTTCAAGGTGCCGCCGGGGACAAAGACCATTACGGAAATGGCACCGACAAAATCCAATGATCGTATTTTGCCGATTACCGAAGAAGCATTGCCGTACTTCCTGCGACAATTTGATTTGATTGCGCGGCAAAAGGCTTTGACTGAGGCGGGCGGTGGGGTGTATTATGATAATAAGCTCTTTATTGCAAAGCCTGACGGTTCGCCGCAGCGCAGAGATAGAATGTCGGCAAACTTCGGACAACTTATCCGACACCTTGAAATGCCGCATATCCGCTTCCACGATTTACGTCATACGGCAGCTACCAATATGCACCAACTGACAGGCGACTTCTACACCGTTGGCGAGATTTTGGGGCATACATTAAAAGGCATTGGTATATCCCTTGGCATTTCCACAAACCTTGAAGCGGTAACGGCACAGTATGTTGATGTGCGGCTTGAAAGAAAACAAAGCGTACTGCAAACCTATCATAAAGCACTGCAACCGAAAACAACCGTTACAGGAAAAGAAGCAGGGCAAGAAACATCGAAGAAAGCGAAAAAGAAAAGCAACGAAATGGAGCTATAACAGCAATATCTTTTTATAGCTCCGCGCTGCTTTTCATAACTTTTTAGCAGTTCCGGGCACCATTGGGGCACCACAGTATACATCTTTCTTGTATAGTGTGTATGATGCGGAATGAGCCGGGCACCACAAAGCGGGGCACCAAGGGCACCATTTGAATTGTTTTCCCCAAAACAGATGCTGCCCGAACAAAAGAAAAAGCCTTGAAAACATAGAGTTTTCAAGGCTTTGATGGCGGAAGCGGTGGGATTCGAACCCACGTGCCCTTGCGGACAACTGCATTTCGAGTGCAGCTCGTTACAACCACTTCGATACGCTTCCATGTATAAATATTCACTTTTGGGGACTAATCACATGATTTCGAGTGCTGCACCTTCGACCACTCGGACAACTCTCCGTGTATGTAATTCCGTTTTCTTTTGAAAAACTTTTCGCAAGAACTGACGGAAAGAACAACAAAATATTTAATTTTCGAACCGAAGAAAACCCCTGAATTTATGGGCTTTTTAAGCGGAGCAAACAGCCAACCTCTCAAAAAATTTCGAGTTTTATGAAGTGCGTGTCAGGGTCAGCCAGTTTCGTGTTAGTTTCTGATAGTTTCGTCCTCGGCGCAAGGCCGCATAAACATTGCATTTTTCGCAGCAAAACCCAGAAAAAGTCAGTGGTTTCGGGGCAAGTTCGAATAAACCGAAAAATGCGCCAAAGCCCGTATTTTTGGAAAGAACTACGGAAAGAACGGAAAGAACTGAGAACATCGAAGCAATACACGGACAGTCACACCGGCAAATAGACTTTGAAAGGTGTATTGTTATGAATGACACAGCCATCAACTGGGACGAGATTCCCGATATTATCACAAAGGATCAGCTTTATCGTATTTGCCATATCAGCAAGTCCACCGCCCGGTATCTTCTGCAAAGCGGAAAGATACCTTGCTATTACACAGGCAAGCAGACACGCTGCTATCAAATCAAAAAGGAAGACGTGATCGCTTATTTGGAGGACCGCAAGGTTTTCCCGGAAGCCTATG
>OJNZ01000476.1_pt1 | contig 28984 bp, 32 predicted proteins | sample 1598001 | NCBI WGS metagenome assembly OJNZ01 (sample SAMN01915225, study PRJEB22387) | human gut metagenome | isolation source: stool | host: Homo sapiens | place: USA | reverse complement strand
TTAAAGCTATTTTTATTTTAGACATATTCTGTAGGTATTCTAATTTGATGTTATTTTTATCTTGTATTATTTGCATATTTTATAAATAAGATGATGAGATATTGTTGACTTTTTTCAAGTTGAGAGTTATAATATTTATATCAAATAAATGTGGAGGTTAAAATGAAGGCACTAGTTAAAATTGGAAGAGACTCTGTTGCAATAGATAATGCATTTGCGACAGATTATGAAGAGAGTAATCAACCCTATAAGCATCATTTAATTGTACAGGGTAATAATGGTTACTTTATTGTAGCAGGAGATTTAAATGAGAAGACTGGAGTATTTACAGTATTAGATGATGAACAGCCTGCTTGGTATGTTGAAGATACTGTAAATATGGATTACAGTGAAATAGTACATTATTTACACAAAGCAGAATTACCAAATGGGGTAGTTAGGCGTGAGTTTTCTTTCAAATAGGTTTAAAGCAAGGATTGATGTCCTTGCTTTTTTAATGCCTTTTGTAATATGTTTTATTTTTATTAAAATTTATTTTTTACAGGAGGATTTTGTAATGAATTTTACAGTTACTGGTTTAACAGTAGAAACAAAAGGCATGACTTCAGAACAGCTTGAAGATGCAAAGTTGTTTAGTGGTAAAAATGCAGGTATTTGTTACATGGGTGATAGTTACTTTGACTCAGCTGTAACTGACCCAGTTAAAGCTACTAAAAGGTTTGTAAATACCTGTAATAATGGACATCATAGTATCGCAGACCATGTAAGAATTGAGGTTCTTTTAGAAGGTTCTTCTAAGATGCTTGCTATTGTTTTAAATAGCTTACAGGACTATGCAACATCCGAAAAATCAGGTAGATATACAATTATGACTGGTAACTCTGAACGTGAAACAGTTTTGTACGATAAATGGATGGAGATTTTCCATAATCGTATTCTTGAGTTATATCCTACTTATGATGATGAAATGCTTTTAAAGAAGTTTGAAAAGAAGTATCCTGAGTCAGGGTATGTTGTAAGATGTGGTAAGCTTATGGGATTAGAGACTAAACTTGATGTGAGAACAGATATGGAGGCTAATGCTTTCTTTAACGAATCTGTTAAGACTGATACTACATTACCAAGTTGGAAAATGGCTCAGGAGAATGCTAGATATGTATTAAGTGTATTTACTTACAGTACCACATTTGGATATTCTACTAGCTTAAGACAGTGGAATTATATTTATGATTGGTGTCAGAAATATATAAATCAGTTTGCAACTCAGTATGATATGGATTATATTAAGTGGGAGAGAACTAACGGCAAAGAAGGTAAATTTATTCTTTTAAGTAAGTTCACAGGTATAGAAGCTAGCTATTTTGAAACTCGACTTTATTTCGACTTATTAAAATTATCTAACTTCATTTATGATAATATGTATGTAGAAGAGTTAAGAGATAACAAGAATAGGTGTTTTGAGTTTTTAACAACTCTATCAGGGGTAGAAGACCATCCTATGAAAGGTTATGATTTGAGTTGCTATGAACCAGATGGTTATACAGGTGACTTTAATTATACTCCAGATACTCGTTCTTCTGACGATTATTTTGGTTTAGTATATAATACATCTTATACAGCTTCATTTGTACATATTGCTCAGGCAGAAAGGCATAGAACTCTTAAGTATTTTATGTTTTTCAATCCAAACTTTGAACATCCAGAGTTCTTTATTCCACCCATGCTATTAGGCACAGATTATGTAGATGAGTGGTTATCTGATTTAGATTCAGTTAAGGATTTAGTTCCACAAGCTATTAAAGTTTGTATTGTGGAAACAGGACATATCTCTGATTTTATTCTTAAGTGTGAAGAGAGATTATGTGGTAGAGCACAGCTTGAAATCATGCAGCAGACATCTATAACTGCGTCTAAGTTTATAGAAGATGTAGATGCAGGTGTAATTACAAATAAGGCTTGCATTAACTATGTTAAAAAGCTCAGAGGCAAGTCAGGTAAGCTTAACACAAAATGTCAGATGTTATCTTGTAAAGAAGGTTGTACTTGGGGTAGTAAAAATGCTCTTACGAGGTTAATTTGATGGATTTTATAATAAAGCATAAAAAGATTATCTTAATAATCATATTAAATATATTAGTTACTATATTAATTAATATAGTTTTATATAATTGGAATAGTGCAGAGACTAATTATGATAGGTCTAATATAAGTTCGTATGATTGTTTAATAACTAGTGTAAAAGTAGTAAATACAGGTGATGATACAGAGACAAAAATAACATTTAGAGACCCAAATAATACTTTACAGACATTATCTATTATCGGAGATGAAACAAGTAAGTACATAGAAGGAAATACTCTAACTGTATATTCTGAGGATAAGCATCATTTTGAGTTAACAGAGCGAGGTATTATAGATGAGCATATAGGTGGATTGTATTATTTATTAGGTGCTTCATTTATAGGCTTTATAGCTATAGTTATTAGTATAATTTTTTGTGGCTTTAAAGGTTTTATTTTCAGTTTAGTATTAATTACTTTTTCTTTAATTTGGATTTAAAATTTATATATCTATTAGAAATTTTATAAAATTTGGAGGATTTTATCATGAGAAGTTTTGAAATTGCAAGAAAGATGGAAAATGGAGAGCCAGTATCTTATGCTCAGGATAGATGTTTAGCAGGTACTTATGAACCAGCTTTCCCTAGTGCTAAGTTACCAGTTTATGCTACAAGACATTCTGCAGGAGCAGATTTTTATTGTGCAGAGGAAGTAACTATCCCTAGTATTTGGGGTATGATTTTCTCAAGTTTAGGTAATAAGGCTGAAGATAAGGCTGTTAAGGCTTTTGATTCCGTTATGTCCAGTCTTGGTTATTCTCGCAAGGAAGAAAAAGTTGTAGAAGAGAAGCATGATATTGCTCCAACACTTGTACATACTGGTATTAAGGCTAGTATGGAGAATGATGAGGTTCTTGAGCTTTATAATCGTTCATCAAATCCTAAGAAGTTAGGTCTTGTTTTAGCAAACGGAGTTGGGGTAGTTGATTCTGATTACTTTGAAAACAAGGATAATGATGGCGAGATTATGTTTGCTTTCTATAATTTTAAACCTTGGGCAATAACATTAAAAGTTGGAGATAAAGTTGGTCAGGGTGTATTTAAGAAGTATCTTAGACCAGAGAAAGGTCTTATTATTAATGACGAAAAGAGAGATGGGGGCTTCGGCTCTACGGATAAGGAGTAATACTATATGAGTGCTTTTGTTTCTAGATGTAAGCAACAGATTCAGTGGATTGCAGATAAGCCAGTTCTTGTATTAATTATTGCTGTTGTAATTTTATTATTTAGCTTGTTTAGAATGAGAGAAAATAACTCATCAGCAGGAATGTATATGATAGTTGTTATTGCAGCATTTTTATTTATTTGGGCTTTAGGACAGATGACTGGATTAGGTTTCAGTATGTCATTTTAAAGAAGAGGACAAGGGTTTATAGCCCTTGTCTTTTTATGAAAAGGTGGTTGAATTATGTATTATTCAGGTATAAAAACTAAAGATGTAGCAAATGGAATAGGATTTGGGGTATCCTTATTTGTTAGTGGTTGTCATTGCCATTGTAAGGGTTGCTTTAACCCTGAGACTTGGGATTTTTGTGATGGTAGGGAGTTTACTGATAAAACATTAGATTATATTTATAGTTTATTAGATAGACCATATGTTGATTTCTTTAGTATCTTAGGTGGAGACCCACTCGAGCCAGAAAATAGGGTTGAAGTGTTAGCAATTGTATCACAGGTACGAGCACATTTCCAGAATTTAAAAATTAATATTTGGAGTCATTGGCATTATGAAGATGTTATAAAAGATGACATATTAAAAGAAATTATTGATTTATGTGATATGTTTGTCGATGGCGAATTTATCTTGGAAAAGAAGGATTTGCATTTACCTCTAAGGGGTAGTTCCAATCAGAGAATTATAGATTTAAAATCTTCACGAGAAACTGGAGAACTTGTTTTATTTGAGGATTTAATGCAATCAATACAGTAGGCTAATATTTTTTAAAAATATTTGATTTAACTGTTGACTTTTCTTAGTTTTAATGGTATAATATATTATGTAAATGAATAAATTAACTTTTAACTTTAGGAGGATTTACAAATAGCAAAGAAAACAGAGAGAATGTTGGTTTGCAATGCTCTTGATGAGCGTGATTTTCTTCGTAAGAAGATTATTAGTGCTATTAATAGTACATATTTTATCGCTTGTAAGCGAGTTAAGGATGATAAGGTCAGAACGACAGGTTACACAGACCCTAAGACCTTTGAAAATGATGCTAAGTCATCATATCAGAGTATCACAGATATGATTGATAGATATACTCGTCTTGATACAGCTATCACTCTTGCAAATGCAAGTACTGAGATTAAGTTATCAGATGATACAGTGATGACGAGAGCAGCAGCTATCTCTATGAGAAAGGCACTTGTAGGTGATACATCTACAGACTTCACGGGTAGACTGATTAGCGTTTTAGAGCGTCAGTTTGCTAGTGTATCTGCTACAGCTAATGAGCTGAACGCTAAGGCTGATAGAGAGCTTGAGCAGTACAAGGATAACATGACTTCAGGTGATAAGGCTAAGGAGCTTACTCCAGCAGTTACACAGACACTTGAGTCACTCGTAGCAGATAATAGAGCTGATATCATTGACCCAATTGGGGTAGAGAAAGAGATTAAGAAGCTCGAGGATAAGTACGAGACTCTTAAGAAAGAGTTAGATTCTGCGATTAAGGTATCTAATGCAACAACTTTCGTAGAGTTTTAATATCTTTGCATATAATACGAAAACCTTAAATATCAAACTCGCTATTCTTTTGCGTTAATAAAGAAAATTGTTGATTTGCGAGATTGCCAAGTGGTAAGGCATCTGACCCTTAATCAGACATCGTTGGTTCGAATCCAACTTTCGCATCCAGTATAAAATACAGAACTCAATGTGGATGAGTTTATATAACATATTCCTAAACTGATAACTGTTAATTTTTACTGAGTAACTGTCAACTTTTAACTGTTAATGCTACGGGATAGTAGTTAGTAACTGATAACTGATAATTTATAATCAGTATATAGGCAATAAGTTATTGCTGAAATCCTTGAGTAATGGTTATAAGAGACGGTTTGTTAATCTTTAGGTTTCCACAAGGCAGTATTATATGCATATTATAAATAAACATTGTTAAAATGTTGCAATTTATTACGATTAAGGGTACAGACCTAAGTCTGTACCTTTTTTATTTATTATTGTTTAGACCAATCTATAATATTTAGATTATAATTATTTAAGGTGGCAAACTTATGATAAATTTAAAAGTAGTGAATGTACAATCAGCAAATGGGGTAGATTAGTACCTTTAGCTGTTTATAAGGGTAATTATACAAGTGCTTATAATAACAGACCTATTTCAGAGTTAAAAGAAATTTATGAAGATTTCAAATGTTATGTTTCTGAGTACGAGAAATTACCAGAGAATATTATCAATGAAGAGTATTTAGTTAAGTCTAAATCTGCTATTTCAGCTATCTCAGGTTATATTCATACACAGGAATTAGCCTATGAGATTGATATATCAAGTAATAAGGCAAAGACTTGTCTTAATATATTATTAGAAAATTATTTTAATTCAGACTATTATTTTTGTAAGAGGTTTTCAATTATAACAGAGGATTTTGAAGCACAGAGAATAGAGAGTCTAGATGACTTTTATAATATTCCTATTAAGTTTAGTTTTTTTGATAGACATTCATCTACTTTTCATGTAATGCTTTTACGAAAGGCTTATGCTTTAGCAGAGCAAAATAAGTTAGATGATACTATAGCTTATAGGCTTATTGACTTTATGATGGATATTTGTCTAAATAAGCCAAGATATTACACTGGGGCTTTAACTAAATCTGATATTAAATTTATTATGAAGACAAAGCTTTAAGTTATGTAATACCATTCTATAATTATAATGAGTATAAAGGAGGTTATAATTATATGAATGGTTTTTCTTTAGTTGTATATGTAAAGGATTATGAGTTAGTTAGTAAGGAAGAGTTATCTAGTTTATACTATAGATTTAGTGATTATTGTTTAGAACATATTATAAATTACGAGCTTATTGTGTTAACTCCAAGCTCTCTTGATGTGTCTGCTATTACTAAGTACTTTAAGTCAATAAATGCTAAGAATAATGTAAGAGTTTATAAGTGTAATGAAAAGTTTAAAAAAGTTGCAGAGTTTATGATTACTGTTGGCTCTTACAATACTCAAATATTTATAGATTATAGCAATTACAGTAAAAGTGGGGTAGGTTTAGAGCTAATGCTTTCAGATTTTATTAAATATGAGTCACCTTGTTGTATAGGTCTTTACAAGGATAATAATGCTAGTTCTGATAGTATTATATGTATAATATTTAATAGAAATTATATCTATCAAGATATTAGTAACTTATATGTAATTAGCATAAATGAATTATTCAGACAGCTGTTGTGTTACTTCTCTTACAAAGGGGTAGCTCTAAGATATAATGGAATAGTATCCAATTTTAAGTTATTTGAGATTACAATTCCTTTTAAATTAGTTGAAAAAATTAGACGATTTCGATTTATTTATTATGTTAGAAATAATTATTTTAAACAGGAGCATTTGAATAGATTAAAATATAAAATAAATAGGAGGAAGATGCATGATAAAGTGTAATAATTGTGGTTCTATGATACCAGATAATTTATGGAAGACAGGTGATAAGGATGATACTTTAAGTTGTCCAGTTTGTGGAGTATCTAGAGCAGCTGATACACCAGTAGCTAAAATATCATTATCTAAAGACGATGTAGAAAAGGCTGTACCTGTGGAAGTAATCGATGATAAAGGGGTAGTAGAGGAGACTACTATATCTGGTGTATTAGATTCTTTTGATAATGGACTTAAGAAAGCCTTTGGAGATACTATATCTGTATGTCCAGATTGTGGAAAAGTTGTTTGTATTTGTAGTTTAAAGAAGTTGTTTGGTGGAGATAAAAATAATGTTGGATTTTGATAGTATTTTATGGACTAAAAAGTATTCAGATATTAAGGCTATTGGTTTAGGTTTGCTTATAGGTTTAATAATAGCTTTAGTATTATTTTTAATTGCTTATTTTTTATTATAGGAGGACATTATGGGTTACAGAGAAGAGTTTTTTAAAGCTAATCCAGGAATTACAATTCCAGGCAAGAGAGGAAAACAGTATAGATGCGTATGTTGCGGAGGTTTTTATCCGAAAAGTCAGATTGATGTAGACCATAAGATTGCCAAACGACTCGGAGGAACCGATGATTTATGGAATCTGCAGGCTATGTGTCAGCATTGTAATCGAAGCAAGGGTAAGAATTCTAGTGGTATGGACGTAGCTACTTCAGTTATCGGCGCAGTCGCACATGAAGGTATAGGTGGTCTAGGTCAGATAGCTAAGGGGGTAGCAACACAAAAGGTAAAGGATGCTTTAGGTATAAAATATAAAAGATAGTGCTGTTTTTAAAAGAGAATAATTATTATGAAAGATTGTAGTATACTTGAGAGTATCTGCAATCTTTTTTATATATTATAAAGTATTTTTAAATGAAAGGATTTTATAAATATGGATTACAAAGATTGTGTGAAAGTATGCAAACGTGTAAACAATAATAAGAGAAATTATCTTGTTTTAAACACAGCTCAATGTAAGCATGTACCAAGTAGTCCTACTAAGGCATTAAAGATGTTTGATGACTTAGCTGATTTAGTTCAAGACTATAAGAATGAGCAGAGATTACTTGTAGTAGGCTTTGCAGAAACAGCCACAGCTATTGGTGCTAAAGTTGCTACAAAACTTAACTGTGATTATGTTAATACAACAAGAGAACATTTTGATGCAGAGTTCTATGAATTTTCTGAAAGTCATAGTCATGCTACTGAGCAGAAACTTGTTAAAGTAGATTTAAATTATTATAATCATATTCTTTTTGTTGAAGATGAGGTTACAACAGGTAATACAATATTGAAAATTATCAATATTTTATTAGGCTATAATTCAGACCTTAAGTTTTCAGTTTTATCTATTCTGAACGGTATGTCTGATGAAAATTTGAAAGATTATGAAAATGCTAACATTGATGTTCATTATCTTGTTAAATTAGATAACTCAGGATTTCCAGAGGAGGCTAATAAGTATCAGTTAAATGGTGATATTTATGATATGCATAATACTGAGGCAGATACAAAAATGTGCTTCAAGTTAGCGAATACTCGTAAGGTTACAGATACAGCTAAATACAATAAAGATTTGGAAGAAATTTGTTCAAATCTTGCTTGTAAGGATGGAGTAAAAACTATTTTAGTTCTTGGTACTGAAGAGTGTATGTATCCTGCAATTAAGATTGGTGCTTATCTTGAAAGTTTAGGCTTTGATGTAAGTAGTCATTCAACTACACGAAGCCCTATTGGGGTAGCTAAATTATGCGAGTACCCTTTATACACTCAACTTTGTTTATCAAGTGTGTATAATTTAAACAGAAATACATATCTTTACAATTTAAAGAAATATGATGCAGTCTATATCGTAACTGATGCAGGATACCATAATAAAGGTCTATCAGAGTTAATTCTTGCATTAAGATTGTTTGGAAACACAGATATTACAGAAATTATATTGGAGGAAAAATAAATGAGAAGTTCATATTCACCAGAGGATGTTACATTATTACTTAAGGATATTACAGGTTTAGTAGAGCCACAGTCTACTGAAGAAAGAGAAAAGCTTATTCAGGCAGGTAAGCATTATTGTGAAATGTTACCTATTGAGTATAAGCCATCTGAAAAGTATATGCAAATTTATGATGAGCTTGTTAAAGTTTTTGCCGAGAAAAATGCAAATGCAATTGGAGTTCTTGCAGACCAGATTATGAAGGCTAAGGGAAATAATGTAGTTCTTGTGTCTTTAGCTAGAGCTGGTATTCCTATTGGTATTTTACTTAAGCATTATATTAGTTTTAAGTATAATGTTGATGTACCTCATTACAGTATCTCGATTATCAGGGGTAGAGGTATTGATAAAAATGCCATGAAGTTTCTTTTAGATAACTATAATGCTGAGGATTTATTATTTGTAGATGGTTGGACAGGAAAAGGTGCTATCAATCATCAGCTTGAGGAAGCTTTAGTAGACTACCCTAGAGTATCAAAAGACCTTGCAGTTATTGCAGACCCAGCAGGTGTTGCAAAGTATTATGGTACTAGAGAAGATTTACTTATTCCTAGTTGTTGTTTAAATAGTACTATATCAGGTCTTATCTCAAGAACATTTCTTCGAGACGATATTATAGGTGCTGATGATTTTCACGGAGCTGTTTATTATGGTGAGCTTAAAGATAATGATTTATCTTATGCTTTCATTAATGCAATCGAGAAGCATTTCAAGAAAGAAACCACATTCAAAGGGGTAGATTTCGAGGATACAGGTCTTGATGAAGCTAAGAAAATTGCTAAAGAGTACAATATACACGATATCAATTTAGTTAAGCCTAGTATCGGAGAAGCTACAAGAGTTTTACTTAGAAGAGTTCCTTGGAAGGTATTAATTTCAGATAAGTGTAAAGATGATATTGATGTAGCTCATATTATTCGTTTGGCTGAGGAGAAAAATGTTCCAGTTGAATATACAAAGCTTACTCATTATAAGGCAGTTGGTCTTATAAAAGAAATGGCAGACGCATAGGGGGTAGTTATATGGGTACTAGATGGAATACAAGCATGGCGATACTTAATGTTCTAACAGATAAACCTACTGAGGAGCTTACAAAACTTAACGGAGAATTAGTTAGTACTGCCGATGCTAGGTATTTACTTGATAAGTACGATAAAGAGATTATTAAGTTTAAACATGCTTATCTGATAAATGAACCAGTAAAGTTTGTTCCAAGTAATAAGAGAGATGATTGTTTCTCTCTAATAACACCTTTAAAGGATATACATAATGCAGATAAGCAGTACTTAAATGTACATCCTTTACACAAGTTAGCTAGTGATTTAATTCAGGCTAGAAACTTTGATTACATCAACCTTGATGGGGTAGTTATTAAGGAAGAGGAAATCTTATCTTCTTTTGGGGATAATTTAAAAGTTTATTACGATGATAATAACTATATTATTCCAGATGCTATTATCAATACATCCAGAATGTGTTATTATCTTGAATTTAATAATACTCATAGAGTTGATTCAAAGAAGATTATAAAATATAGAAAATTACATAGATTAAGTCCAAAGCCTTTTAAGGTTATAGAAATTAGTATTGCAGATATTTGTGATAATATGAAATCTAAACCTAAATTTAACTGGTCTGAATTACTGGAGTTACGAGTTTTAGGTGTTTCTGATTATAAGCAGACTTTGGATTTATCTGAAAAACCTGCAGAAGAGTTTGTACCTTTTGGAAGATGTCCATTTTGTGACACACCTATGTTATTAGGTGTAAATGCTAGTGATGTAAACTATTCAAATAGTGTTATCAAATCAGTTCCTCGTATACATTTTAGTGTACGAAATAAGGATGAAGATGATAGAGTGAGTATTGGTAGTGCTATTTGTTATTGTCCACATTGTGAGGCAGAAAATAGGTATCAGCCTTTATACTGCCCAGAGTGCTTAACTGAAAGGGGTAGATTTGTACCTTTGAAGCTACTTACATCGAAAGTTAATAGAACATTTTTACATTGTCCTTTTAACTTAATGCTCTCGGAATTAGACCATGATGCCAAAGTTTCAGATGATAAGGCTTGCAATTTCTCTTTAACTGTATATGATGAACATGGTAATTATGATAAGCAGATTAGAGCAGTAAATAACTTTAATAAGCTATTTCAAAATGGTGTAGGTTCAAAACAGAGAAAGAAACTTGATGAAGTTGTAGCTATCGCTAAGAAAAATAAAGAATGGAAAGGAAATTAAGAAAATGAAAAACAATGCAATTTATTATAGCGTTGGAGCACTAATGTATTGTCCAGCAAATAAGGAAGATATTGTGGACAAGTTGGTAGCAAATGAGTTTGGAGAAAAGTTTTCTTTAGCTTTTTGTCTTGAGGATACAATCAATGATAATAAAGTTGAAGAAGCTGAGGCTATTCTTGTAGAAACAATTAAAGATTTATACAAGTTAACAAAGAGGGGTATCCAGTTTTATTTACCTAAAGTTTTTATTCGTGTTCGTAGACCAGACCAAATTGCTGATTTAATTGAGCGTTTTGGTGATGCAAGAAGTATTATTACAGGATTTAATACTCCAAAGTTTGATGAAACAAATGCTACTGATTATATTAGTGCAGTAAAGAGTATTAATGAACGCTATGAAGGTACTTATTACATTATGCCAATCCTTGAGTCGCCTGCTATGGTAGATTTAAGAACAAGATATGATTTCTTATATAAAATGAAAGAGTATCTTGATGAAATTGAACCTTTAGTTTTAAATATTAGGGTTGGTGGTAATGACCTTAGTAATGTATTTGGTTTAAGAAGACATAGTTTTGAATCAGTATATGATATTAAGCCAGTAGCAGATGTGCTTATTGATATTCTTACAGTATTTAGTAAGGATTATGTAGTGTCTGGTGCAGTTTGGGAGTATTATAACGGTGAGAATTGGGATTTAGGTCTTGCAAATGAAGTACAGAAGGATATTACAGCAGGATTTGTAGGTAAAACTATTATTCATCCTAAGCAGATTGATGTAATCAATAAATCTTGTCGTGTGTTGAAAGAAGATTATGAAGATGCCAAGGCTATTCTTGCTTGGGATAAGAATGCAAATTCAATGGTTTGCGGAAGTAATCTCAAGAGTCGTATGAACGAAGTTAAAACACATGGAAATTGGGCAGAAAAAATTATGTATCTTGCTGAATATTATGGTTTAAAATAGGAGGAACTTATGGAGTTAAGTTCATTTTACGAAAAGCCTTACAGTATTCATTTTAATGGGTACTGTAAGGAGTTTGATGAGTTTATATTACAAGCTTATAATAAAGCAGCTAGTTGTGGCTGTATCATTCAAGATAAGCTACAAAATCCTACAGCAGGAAATGTAGAGTATTTTCAGGATAAACTTGGGGTAGACTTTGAATGTTCTTTATCATTCTTTAAAACAAAGTTATCAAGTTGGTTGCCACAACTAAACTTACATCAGCAGGAAGTTTTATCTACTTCAGTTTTTGAAGTATTTAATCAGATTAAGGTATCAGGTAAAAATGATAGTGCTTTAAGAAATTTCTATACAAAGTTAATGTGCTGGCTTTATTATAAATTTGCAGGAGTACTTACAAAGATAGGTACATCTGTAGTACCAGTTATTATTTATGTAGCACCTTATGACACTTACGAATTAAGAACTATGCAAATCCTTAATTTGTGCGGTTGTTCTGTAGCATATGTAAGTATTAATGAAACTGAGAATGACTATAAAAAGTATGATAATGAGTATAAATGCTCAAGTTTATATGAATTTCAGCAGGTAAAAGCATTTCCACCTAGTTGGTCTTTATCTGAAATTCGTAAGTCTGTTTTACAGAAGCAGCAAATCGAGAAAGCCTTAGGAGATAGGAATAATATTATTAAGGTCGAGGTAAAGGATGATGCAGATTTATTCAGCATTAAAGATTGTAAATGTAGTAGACTTCATGTATTAGGTACTAATGAAGAGTGGTCAAATGCACTTTACAGAATCAGGGGTAGTCTTAAAGATGCTGAGTTTATTGAGGGTAATATTCCACCAGTAAGACCAGATGAGATTTTAAATAACAATACAAGTTACCCTAATGTAGAGGCTTGTTTAGAGTCTTTATTAGGTACAGTTGTTTTAAGTGATATGCGTTTAACTACTACATTTAAGTATGCTTTCTATGAGAGTATCAATAAGTTAGGTGTAACGAATATCTCAAAGTGCATAGCTTATTTATACATTTGTTTAAGATATAAAAATATTTTAAATAATGGCTATTTGTTTGTTTTGACTGATAATATATCAGATACTACAAAGTTTGTATTGACAGTATTAACATACTTTAATATGAATATTGTAGTTCTTAATCCAAGCAAAGCAGATTTACCTTTAAATGTTTTAAGAAAGCAGGAATTACCTGATACTGAAAGTATTGTTAAATTCCCAACAAGTAAGCAGATTATTGGTACAACTACTGTAGCTAGTAAAGCAGAATCAGAGATACAGGATGTTTTATATAATGGAGAACTTGGTATTTTTAAGGAAAATCAGTATAGTCAGGCTAATGTATCTTATTTGAATTGTACTTATGATGAGATAAAGTTATTATGGCATGAGGAACTTAGAATGCGTCAGGGCTTTGAAACTAAAGATGATATAGTTACATTACCTACTATCTATGCAAGATTAGGCGGTATCCCAGATGGAGATCACTCAAGGTTCACTCAAACATTGAATGATTTAAAATCTGATGCAATTCTTATTGAGAATGATATTTATAAAGAACAAGCTATTAATCTTTTTGCAGCAGAGTGCATGGAAAATGGTAAAGTTTCTATACAAAAGATTAAACAGCATAGAGCTTATAAGTATGCTTATTTGAGGGATGATATACAGTCTTACATGCTTAGTAAAATACAAGAATTATTAGACATAGGAGTGATTCAAGGGGTAGGTAAAAATGGTGTTGAAAATGTATTATTTCAGGTAGTTTTGAACTTACCACAGCAGTTCCTACAGGCTATTCAGAATTTTGATTTTACTAAAAAGAATCCAAAGCTTATAAATGTAAGAACTTCTACAGAGCAGATGTCTTTACAGGATTCTATATTAGTTACTTATTTGAGTTTATTAGGTTTTGATATTCTTTTAGTTGTACCAACTGGTTATAATGTATTAAATGCTCACACTACAAGAGAGCTATTTAAAAATCATGAGTTTGGAAATTATGAATATAACTTTAAGCTCAGTGATATAAATCAAAAGTCGTTTTTCGGCAAATTATTTGGAAGGAGATAACTATGGCAGTTACTATTGAGAAGGACAAAGATGTTACAACAGCTGTTGAACAGCAGGAGACATTTGATATCGTAGAAACAAAAAATGAAATTGTTTCTAAGTATAAAGGCTCTCCAGAAGTAGATGCACTTACAACTGAAATTGTTGTCGATGACTCAAATTCTATTGTAAAGTTTGGTTCAAAAGTAGCAGATGAGGTATCTAAGGCATCTGATACAGTATTAAGCAGTATGGATATGGGACAGCTTAACGATACTGGAAAAGTTCTTACATCGCTTAACAAAATTATGGAAGAGTTTGATATTAAGGAACTTGAGGAAGACCCGAAGGGTATTAAGAAGATTTTCACAAATCTGAAAAAGCAGGTAGATAAGATTCTTACTAAGTATGATACAATGGGTAAGGAAATTGATAAGATTTATGTCCAGCTTAAGCAGTATGAAAGTGAAATTCAACGTTCTAACGAGCAGTTAGAGGCTATGTTTCAGGCTAATGTAGAAAATTATCATAAACTTGAACTTTATATTCTTGCAGGAGAGCAAGGGGTAGAGGAGATTGCAAATCTTATTGCTGATGCAGAGGAGAGAGCTAAAACAGATGCAAATGCTCAGTTTGAGGTTCAGACATATCAGCAGGCTAAACAGTTACTTGAGGCAAGAGTTCAGGATTTAAGAGTTGCAGAGCAGGTTGCAATGCAGTCAGTTCCTATGCTTAAGACTATGGAATACAGTAATCTTAATCTTGTAAGAAAGATTGATTCAGCTTTTATTATTACATTACCTGTATTTAAACAGGCAATTGCACAGGCTGTATTACTTAAGCGTCAGAAAATTCAGGCTGATTCACTTGCTAAACTTGATGAGACTACAAATGAACTTCTCAAGAAAAATGCTAAGAATACTGCACAGGCTTCAGCAGATATTATGCAAATGACTTCTCAGTCATCTATTAAGCTTGAAACATTGCAGGAAACTTACAATACTATTATGAACGGTATTAAAGAAACTCAGCGTATTCAGGAGGAATCTTCTAAGAAGAGAGAAGAGGATAAGTTTAAACTTGAGCAGATGAAAACTGAGTTTAATAATACATATAAATTACCAGGTGGTGCAAATAAGCAGTAAAGGAGATTAAATTATGTCAATTAACTTATCAAAAGGACAGAAAATTAGTTTATCAAAGGAAGACCCTAGCTTAACAAAGATTATTGTTGGTTTGGGTTGGAACACTAATAAGTATTTAGGTGGTTATGACTTTGACCTTGATGCATCTTGTTTCGAGTTAGGTGCTAATGATAAAGTCACAAAGGATACAGATTTCATCTTTTATAAGAATTTGGATTCAACTGATGGAGCTATTCATCACACAGGAGATGAAAAGAAGGGTAGTGAATCAGGTGATGAGGATGATGAGCAGATTATTGTCGACCTTACAAAGATTCCAGATAACATCCAGAAGATTGCTTTTACAGCTACTATTTACGATGCGGAAAAGAGAAATCAGAACTTTGGACAGGTTTCTAATGCACACGTAAGACTTGTAAATGAGAGCACAGGTGTCGAAGTTGTCCGTTACAATCTTGGAGAAGATTTCAGTATTGAAACTGCTGTTGTTATTTGTGAAGTATACAAGCACAATGGTGAGTGGAAGTTTAATGCAGTAGGAGCTGGATTCAGTGGTGGTCTTGCAGCACTTTGCAAGAATTATGGCATTGATGCTGAATAATATTATATTTTAACTAATTTGGCTATATATCTCTAAATGATTAAAAATTTAAGAGGTATATAGCCTTTAGTTTTAATTAGAAAGGAGATTTATAATGTTTGATATACCTATGAAAACATCAGGTGCTATGGGTGTAAACGATTTAATGTCAAACATAATGGGAGGGGGTAGCTCACAGGCTCAGCCACAGTATTCTCAGCCAGTTCAGCAACAGCAGTATACTCAGTCAGTTCAGCAACCTCAGCCACAATATACTCAGCAACCTCAGATGCAGTATCAGCAGCAGACACAGCCAGTTCAGCCAAAGCAAAGACTTCAAGGTAATGGTGTGCATCTTAAGAAAGGTCAGAAAGTTAATCTTGCACAGAATGGCGAAGTTCTTAGTAATATTCAGGTATGCCTTGGATGGGATTTAAATAATCAGGCTTGCGACCTTGATGCTAGTGCTTTTATGTTAGGTGCTGACGGTAGAGTTTTAGGCGATGATTGGTTTGTTTTTTATGGGCAAACTACAAGTCCAGATGGAAGTATTCAACATTCAGGAGATAGTCAGGGAGAAGGTTTTGATGATGACGAAATAATCAGCATAAATCTTCAAGGCGTTAATCCAAATTGCAAGAAAATTGTGTTTGTTGTAACCATCGATGAAGCTCTTACTAAAGGTTTAAATTTTAGTATGGTTTCAAATGCATATGTTCGTGTTGTAAATAAGATGAATAATCAGGAACTTGTAAGATTTACATTAACCGACTATTATGCTAACGTAACTTCAATGGTAGTTGGCGAGGTGTATAACCATAACGGAGCATGGAAGTTTAATGCAGTAGGAGATGGGGTAGCTAAAGACCTTGCAGGTCTTTGTGAAATGTATGGTGTTAATGTAGCAGACTAATGTTACTAAACATAAATATTAAATAATGAAAGGAGTTCCAAACTATGATAAAGTTTGAAACAGTTAATGAGTTGACTCTTAAAATTACTTGTCATGGTGGTGGAGTTGTATTTACTAAAGCAGGTGCTTTCATATCTGGTGAGAATTATGGTCAGAAGAACTATCAGTTCGAGAAGGTACTTCTTGGACCTCAAGGTAACCCTTTGCAGGCTTTAGTTGGACAGATTGGTCGTAGATTTACAGGTGAGAACTTACCTCTTATGAAAGTTACTTCAAGAGGTGATAATATTACTTATTATGCTAATGACCAGCAGCATGTAGTTGTATTTAAATTACAGCAAGGAGAAACAATTTCAGTAGAGTCTGAAAATATTCTTGCATTTACACAGGATTGTAGATACAGTGTTCGTTTCTTAGCTCAGGGTGTTATCTCTCAGAAAGGTCTTGCTACATCAACACTAACAGGAGCAGGTGCTGAAGCTTATGTTGCTGTATTAGTTGACGGTAATCCTATAGTTCTCTCAAATACACAGAATGGCTCAACCCTTGAAGTTGACCCTGACGCTTGTGTATGTTGGATTGGTCGTGACCCAGGTTTCAAATTAGATTTAAGTTGGAAAAATTTAATTGGTCAGGCATCTGGTGAAACTTATATGTTTGAGTGGGGAGCTAATTCACCTGCAACAGTTATCATTCAGCCACAGGAAAGAAAGTCAGGTGTTGATATTTCTATGGATGGTAAGCGTACTGGACAGCAAGCTTCACGTCAGCAGAATCAGACCTTTGGTCAGGCTAGTCAGTCAGTTGGAGGTACATTAAGTCAGTTAGGTAGCATGCTTGGAGGAGGCGGAGGAAATACTCATACAGGTGGTGGCTTAGGCGGTCTAGGCGATATGTTAGGACTTTAATATGGGTATAAAGTAGTGTAGTGTCTTTTAACTTAATGTTGTATTGAAGCTACACTATTTTTACTATACATTTTTGTTATTATTTTTTAAAAGGAGGCAAAATTATGTCAGTAAGTTTAAGTAAAGGTGGTAAGGTTAGTCTTGCTAAGGCAGCATCAGATGCAGGGGTATCTTCACTCACAAAGGTAGTTATAGGTCTTGGTTGGGATGTAAACCGTTATGATGGTGGAGATAAGTTCGACCTTGATGCAGCAGCTTTTATGTTAGGAGCTAATGGAAAGGTTAGAAATGATGCAGATTTCATTTTCTACAATAATAAGAATGGTCAGGGTGTTACTCATACTGGTGATAATAGAACTGGCGATGGTGATGGCGATGATGAGCAGATTATTGTAGATCTTACTCAGATTCCTGCAGATATCGAAAAGGTAGCATTTACTGTTACAATCGATAGTGCTGAACAGCGTAGTCAGAATTTTGGTATGGTTGAGAATTCTTTCATTCATATTGTTGATTCTGCTTCAGGAACAGAGCTTATTCGCTATGATTTAGGAGAGGATTACTCTATTGAGACAGCAGTTGTTGTTGGAGAGCTTTACAGAAATAATGGTGAGTGGAAATTCAATGCTATTGGCTCAGGTTTTCAGGGTGGACTTGCAGCACTTTGTGCTAATTTTGGTATTGATGCAGAATAGACACAAAGCTAGGGGTAGTAATACTCCTAGCTTTTAATAAGGAGGATATATTATGTCAGTAAATTTACAAAAAGGTCAGAAAGTTAGTTTGACAAAAGAGGCACCACAGGCACATCGTATTTTAGTTGGTCTTGGTTGGGATGCAAAGAAGAAAGGACCTTTTGGAGGAGGTTCTGATTTTGACCTTGATGCATCTTGTTTTGCATTGAAAAATGGTAGACTTACATCTAAGAAGGATATTTGTTACTTTGGAAATAGAGATGTGATGAAGAAGGCTATTCATCATCATGGAGATAACCTTACTGGTGCAGGTGATGGTGATGATGAGCAGATTACTGTTGATTTAGACAAGCTTGATTCAGATGTAGATAAGATTGTATTTGTAGTAAATATCTACATGGCAAAAATGAGAAGACAGTCTTTTGGTGATGTAAAAAATGCTTTTATTCGTCTTGTAGATGAGAATACAGGTGCTGAGTTATTCAGATATAACTTATCAGATGGTTCTGTAGATAAAGTAGCAGGTCTTATTTTTGCGGAGCTTTATAAACATAATGACGAGTGGAAGTTTAATGCTATTGGTGAGGGTACAAAAGAATCTAGTGTTGAGACGCTTGCTAGTTTATACGAATAATGTGAAGGTGAGGATTTTATAGTGAAGTTTACAGGATTAAGTACATCAGATGTTGATGAGTCAAGAAAGAAGTATGGTTCAAATGTGATTCCAGAATCAGAACCTACTACATTTTGGGATGAGTTTAAGGAAACTTTCTCTGACCCAATGATTAAAATCCTGCTAGTTATTGCAGGAATTATGTTTGTTATGTTCTTTATGGGGTATGCGGAAATTTATGAGCCTTTAGGAACGTGTGTAGCTATTTTAGTAGTAGCTTTTGTTTCAGCAAAAACAGGGGTAGCAAGTGATACAGCTTATAGAAAGACTAAGGCTAGTATTAAAAAGGATTTAGTTAAGACTTATCGTGATGGAGTTCTTAAAGAAATTGTAATTGATGATATTGTTGTTGGTGATATTGTTGCTTTACAGTCGGGAGATAAAATTCCAGCAGATGGTCTTGTAATAGATGGAACAATTAAGGTTGATAATTCAGCTTTAAATGGTGAGTCAGAGGATTGTAGAAAAGTAGCAATTACTTCTGATATTGAGTTTCCAGAAAATGTTACAGGTGATACTTTTGTTGATGCAGTTTCTCTATTTAGAGGTGCAGTTGTTACTGACGGAGAGTGTACTTATAAAGGATGCAAAGTTGGTACAGAAACAATGATGGGTAAAATGGCTGAAGAAATGCAGGCTGAGGAACCAGATTCACCTCTTAAGGTTAAGTTAAATGACTTAGCTCATAAGATTTCTGTATTCGGTTATGTAGGTGCTGTAGTTATTGCAGTATTTATGATGGCATATAATGTTGTAGTTGCAGGTGGCTTTTCTTCTTATATTGCATTAGGAGCTACAACTATTATTCAAGATGTTATTGAGGCTGTATCTCTTGCAATTGTTATTATTGTTTGTGCAGTACCAGAAGGTTTACCTCTTATGATTTCTTTGGTTCTTATGCAGAATACAAAGAAAATGCTTGAACATAATGTATTGGTTCGTAAGGCAGTTGGTATTGAGACAGCAGGTTCTTTAAATATTTTATATAGCGATAAAACTGGTACAATTACAAAAGGACAGCTTGAAGTAATTGAGTTCTTCTTAGCAAATGGAAAAACATTAGACCTTGATAAGTTCACTGGCAAGGATTATTTATATAATGCTATTGCTAAGAACACACAATCTATGTTTGATGATGAGCATAAGGTTGTAGGCGGTAATGTCACAGATAAGGCTTTATTAAACTTCATTGGAGAAGATGTCTTTAATACTACAAGCAATAATGGGGTAGACATAGAAGCTTCACAAGGCTTTAACTCAGCAAATAAGTTTAGTCAGGCACAGGTTGCAGGTAAGACTTATTACAAGGGAGCACCTGAACGACTTATTGCTAAGGCTAAGAAGTATATCGATGTTGATGGAAAAGTTAAAGACATTGATTTAGATGTACTTAATAAGAAAATTGATGCTTTAGCTGACCGTTCAATGCGAGTTCTTGCTTTTGGTTATTCTGAGAGTAAACTTACAGAGAATACTATTAATGATGATGTAGTTCTTACAGGTCTTGTTGGTATTCGTGATGATGTTAGACCAGATGCTAAACAGGCAATTGAGAAGATTCAGAAAGCCGGTATTCAGTTAGTAATGATTACTGGAGACCGTCTTGAAACTGCAAGAGCAATTGCAAAGGATGCAGGTCTTATTACTTCTGACACAGATGTTGTACTTACATCAGCAGAATTGAATGAGATGTCTGATGATGAGGTTAAGAAAATTATTCCAAACCTTAAAGTTATTGCTAGAGCATTACCTACAGATAAATCTCGTATGGTTAGATTATCACAGGAGCTTAATCTTGTTACAGGTATGACTGGAGATGGTGTTAATGATGCTCCAGCGTTAAAACTCGCTGATGTAGGTTTTGCTATGGGTTCAGGTACAGATGTTGCTAAAGAGGCTTCAAAGATTGTGATTCTCGATGATTCTCTTATGAGTATTGCAGATGCTATTTGGTATGGTAGAACAATTTATCATAACATTTTGAAGTTCTGTAACTTCCAGTTAGTAATTAATGTTTGTGCTGTAGTAATTAGTGCAATTGCACCATTCTTTGGGGTAGAAGAACCTTTAAAGGTTACGCATTTACTTTTCGTAAACTTAGTTATGGATAGTTTAGGTGCTTTGATGCTTGGTAATGAACCTGCTCTTAAGAAATATATGCTTGAGAAACCTCGTAGGAGAGATGAAAGTATTATTAGTAAGCAGATGGCAGGTCGAATTCTTACTGAGGCAGCTTGGCTAATTGTATTGAGTTTTGTATACTTAAAAGCTCCAATATTTAATGAGTTATTCGAGAATGATGAACAGCATATTACAGGTTATTTCGTAATGTTTATTGTAAGTGCATTGTTTAATGGCTTTAATGTTCGAGATAGTAAATTTGGCATCTTTAAGGGGCTTGATGTAAATAAGAATTTCTTGCGTGTTGTTTGTATTATTGCAGTAATTCAGGCAGTTATTGTATATGCAGGAGCTATTCCTTTCTTAGGTTTTTTAGGTAAAATGTTCAGTTGTGAACCTATTAGTCCAGTAAATTATTTAATTGTTATTGCACTTAGTGCTACAGTTATTCCTTTCGATTTACTTAGAAAGGCTATTATGGAGAAGGAGTAAAATATATGCTATATTTAAGGAGTTGTCTTTTTGACAGCTCCTTATTTTATTTTATATTTAGGAGGGAAAATTTTATGGGTATTAACTTATCAAAAGAGGAGTCCGTAAAGAAGATTTCTTTAAGAAAGGATAAAGTGATTAGCCTAGCTAAAGAACGTGACTTATCTGATGTTCGTTCTAGAGTAGCTCTTGTACTTGACTTTTCTTATTCTATGGAGCATCTTTTTGATAATGGTACAGTACAAAGTATTATTGAGCGAATTATCCCATTGGCTTTACATTTTGATGATAATGGCGAGCTTGATTTTTGGATTTTTGAAGATGATTATAAGAAATTAGATGGTATCACACTGGATAATTTTTACGGTCTTGCAAAGGATGTTAAAAAGCATAATTATATGGGTGGCACGAATTATGCACCAGTTATGGCTGATGTAGATAGATTTTATATCGAGGAAGAGCCTTTAAATATACCTAATTATGTTATTTTCATTACTGATGGTGATAATACAGATAGAGCTAGAGCTGAGAGTATGATTACTAAGATTTCTAATCATCCTATATTTTTCCAGTTTATTGGGGTAGGAGATAGTTCTTTTAGTTTCTTAGAGAAGCTTGACGAGATGGATGGTCGTTATATAGATAATGCTAATTTCTTTAGTGTTTTTGATATTAATTCAATGTCAGATGATGACCTCTATGATAAGTTATTTGCAGAGTTTCCGTCTTGGTTAAAAGATAGTAAGGTTCAGGATATGTTAAAAGACGTTAAGTCTTTAGCTAGCATTTCTGATATTACTACACCTAAGAAGAAAGGGTTTTTTGCAAGATTATTTGGAAAGTAGGATTTTGTATGAAAGTATGGTTTAATCACTGGTTTAGCACAGCATATTATTTTATTGATTCTCTTAAGAAAGATGGTTTTTATGTGATTGCATCTAATAAGAGAGAAAGTTGTGTTTATAAAATAAATGCTGATGAGTTCTATGTAGAACCGGATTTAGAAAATGAAGAATATTTAGCATATTGTTTAGATTTTTGTAAATCGCATGATATTGATATATTTGTGCCTAGAAAGGGCATGGATTATATCATTCAGCATTTAGCTGAATTTGATGCTTTAAATGTAAAGGTACTTTGTGAAAGTAATAAAGAAGTCTTTGATATCTTTAATAGCAAAGTAAAAACTGCTAGTTACTTTAAGGATTTGAACATCGTTTCAGTACCAGAAAGTATACTTGTAAATTCTGTTGATGAATTTATTAGTGCTTATAATTCTATTAAAGCACATTGGGGCGAGGTTTGTATAAAATATGATTCAGATGAAGGCGGTCAGAGTTATAAGAGAATTTCACCACATGTACCTAATATAGGTAGAATTTCTGAAAATAATGGACTTGTTTACAGCTTAGAGTATGTAATTGCTTGTTTAGAGTCTGTTAAAGAGTTTAAGCCTATTGTAGTAATGCCTTATCTTAATGGTACTGAAATTAGTGTTGATTGCCTTGGGGTAGATAATAAATTTATTGCTGTACCTAGACAAAAATTAACTAATAGAGTTACACATTTTGAGCAGGATAGTAGATTATATGCTATATGCAGAGAACTTTGGAGAGCATCAGGTCTTACTGCACCTTTTAATGTACAGTTCAGGTACCACAATAATGAATTATATATTTTAGAGGTAAATACAAGACTTTCAGGTGGTTCTTGGAAAGCAAAATATGTTGGAGTAAACTTTATAAGTCTTGCTATACATAATCTTATAGGTGATAGCCTAGAGATTCCAGAAATGCATTTCCAGCTAAAGGATTTATCGAATTTAGAAGGAGTAATTGAATTATGTTAACTTTATTTTTAGATTTAGACAATACAACTATTTACTCTAAGAGACGAGTATCAGATACTACTAATATGGTTAAGGTTGAGGACTATAATGGCTCTCCACTTTCATATATGACAAAGAGTTCATATGAAAAGTTAGGTATGTTGCTTCAAAGAGAAGATGTGCAGATAGTGCCTATTACAACGAGAGTAGATTACCAGTTTGATAGGATTGAGCTGCCAGATTTTAAGTATGCTATTTTAGGTAATGGCTCAATTCTAAGAGTAAATGGAAAAGTTGATGAAAACTGGTTAAAAGAGTCAACAAAGTATCGTGATTTTTGTATGTCAGAGCTTACAAAGGCATTTATGCTATTAAAGCAGAAGTATCCAGATACAGAGGTGTTAAGATTTCCAGATAAGATGTTTGTGTTTGGTAAATTTGAAAATACTATTGAGGTAGCTTCATATTTACATAATAGCCTTGATTCTGCTAGAGTAAATATATTTACTCAGGGTAAGAAGATATATGTTTTACCAAAAGAATTTGATAAGGGGCAGTCAATAAAGCGATTTAGGGGTAGTTTTGAAACTGGAAAGATTATATCTGCAGGAGATGAGGTTCTTGATTTTTCCATGGCAGATTTTTCTGATGTGTTTATAACATCTAATGAAAGTTGTAATAAACCAAATAAAGTATTAAGTAAGTCGAAGATATTTGCTGATGAAGTTTTTGATTATGCTATAAAGGAGCTGGGTTAAGACCCAGTTCTTTTTTTTTGATATTTTTTCTAAGATTATGTTGACTTACTTATAAATTAGTGGTATACTGCTACTAATTAAAAAAGTATTAAATTGCTACTATTATAAAAATTTCTTGATTTTTACTGGATTTCTTCTATAAAAGTAATATTTTACTACTTTTTAAGGCTGTAGTGAATTGCTACTATATAAAATAGGTTTTATGAAAAAGGAGGAGATTATATGTCTGAATCAATCAGAAATAAAGATGGTCTTACTGAGGAAGAATTTTTAGCTCAGTATAATCCTAGTGATTATGAAAGACCTAGCGTAACAGTTGATATGATGGTTTTGTGTATGAGTAAACATCTTGAAAATATGAAGATTTTACTTATACAGCGTGGAGACCATCCTTTTATCAATCAGTGGGCTTTAGCAGGTGACTTTGTAGGTATCAATGAGTCTACTTATCAGGCAGCATGTAGAGAGCTTGAGGAAGAGACAGGATTAAAAAATATCTATCTTGAACAGCTTTATACAATGAGTCAGCCAGATAGAGACCCAAGAATGAGAGTTATTACTGTATCTTATATTGCTATGATTAATGAGCAGGAAGTTAATGCAGGAGATGACGCAAAAAATGCACTTTGGTTTGATATTGTAAAGTTTACAAATAGTAGATTAACTTTACATAATAGTGATGAGGATATTACTATTGACTATAAGCTCAATAGAAAATATTTTAAGAATGGTGTTATTACTGTAGAAGGTCTTGTACCAGAGCATTTTTCAGGAGAAAAGTTAGCAGCAGACCATGTTGAGATTATTCTTGAGGGACTTACAAGATTAAGAAATAAGGTTATGTATAGTGATGTAGCTTTTAACTTATTACCTAGAGTATTTTCTCTTGCTGATTTAAGAAGAGTATATGAAGTAATTTTAGGTAAAGAGCTTTACAAGTCTAACTTCAAGAAGCATGTTGAGGATAAGTTAGATAACCTTGATTATAAAGTAACTCCTTTAATCGAGGGGGGAAAATTATCACAAGCATACAAGTATAGGGGGTAGTCATGAAAGTTGGTGTTATTTTATCAAGATGTCAGCCTTTGCATAAGGGACATATTGAAATGATTAACAAGGCTCTATCAGAAAATAATAAGGTTCTTTTTATAATCGGAAGTGCAGATAAGTCTGGTACAGAAAGAAATCCTTTTTCTAGGTCTTATCGAATAAATATGTTTAAGGAAGCATTAGATTTTGTTGATGATGAATCTAGAGTTAGTTTTATAACATTAAGAGATTTAAGTTCTGATGATAATATTCCTAAACAGGATAATAAAGCTGGAGTTGTAAATGATGTTTCATTAGTGAATAAAGAGTGGGGGTATGTATTTATACTATAATATAGTTAATGCTATAGGGCAGAAAGATTTTACTTTTTATTATAATGATGATAGTTCTTTAGTATCAGCTTGGTTTCCAGATTTTATATGGGATAGGATTACAATTAGTAGTTCTATACGAATTGATAATATTTCAAGTAGTGCGATTAGAAGTGCTATGCATGATGGCAATAAAGATTATTTAAAGAAATGTTTACCATACTTACGAGGACGTGTAGGTAATATAATAGCAGCTTATAATGGTATAGTAGCAAAGGAGGGACTATAATGAAGATTTTAGTTGTAGTTGATATGCAAAAGGATTTTACTTCAGGAGCTTTAGGAAACAAGGAATGTGAGGGGGTAGTTCAGAATAAGATTGTTTGGATAGTAGTTCATTCAAATTTATCTGCAAGTTCTTTAGAAATTAGCGATAAGGATATTATTGAGTCTATTATAGAAAGTTTAATTACTTTATTTGAGAAATATGAAAATATAGGTATAGCTCTTGAAAATGTCACGCCAGTAAACTCTTTTAGTAATAATAGTTTTAGATTAAGTAATAATTTTTTATTTGATAATGCTGAAATTATAAAATATTTAAGAGCTAAAATGCCTGAGTTTTCTAATAGATTAGTAACAGTTTTAGATACTTGCCATGCAGAGATGTCTATGCAGTTTATGAGAAGTATGGATATTTTGTTTGATAATGAAGTAATAGCTATACCTAGAATGCAGGATTATTTTAAGGCTAATAAAAATACTTTGAAGTTTATACATTTTTCTAGGACTGTATTAAATGGGAATGGTATCGGCAGACATGGACAACCTTTCAATGAGCAGTCAAGAGATTATATTCGAGGTATCTTAGGTTGTATGAATAAGTATGCTAAAGATTGTGATATAGTTTTGGAGGTTGCAGAAACGGATTATGATAAGTCTTTAGGTTTTGATATATCTAATAAATTAGTAAAAGAAGGTCTTGACTTTTTTAAAGAATAATTGTATAATATAATAAACAAGTAATAAAGGAGGATATTATGTTAGACATTTCAGCTTTAAGAAAAGAATATACAGAAGGAACTAAGGTTAGATTATTAACTGATTTAGAGGATGACTATAGTCCACATTTAGCAGGTGATATACTTACTGTTTCATATGTAGATGATAGAGGTCAGATACATGGTTCTTGGAAATCAGGGGGTAGTTTAGCCTTGATACCAGAAGTAGATAATTTTGAGAAGGTAGTTGATTAATATTTGTATATAATATAGCATTTATTTTAGTTTATACTGTAGATGTTATATTATTACTATCTTATTTTGTATTTGTTTTAAAATAATTTTAGAAAATGTAAATTTACTATTGACTTTTATAAAGTTGCATGGTATAATGTATTTGTAAAGTTAAATAAGTGATTTACTTAAAACTTTTTTGAAAAAACTTTTAAAATGTACTTGACAAAATAAAAGTTGTTTGGTATAATACAAAATGTGGTCAGGAAAATGATTTTATAGGTTTTGAAAAATTTATAAATTTACTCTTGACATTCATAAAGTTATATGTTATAATACATATATCGGTAGCAAAAACCAATAGTTATATTTTCTCTATTAAGATGTGCAGTTGGCTGACTTAAAGCCAAGAATTATAGCGGAGTGACGAGCATCGGAGGCTCACTTGGCTCATAACCAAGAGTAGGTAGGTTCGATTCCTATCTCCGCAACTAGGTCAGAGGTGTAAAGACCTTGTGAATACGCAGGATTTCGGGGCGACAGGTAAGTGCTTAATGCACATCAGGAGGGTGTCCCGATAGGTGAGAAGTAGCAGAAACCTCAAATAATTCAATAGGGTTGGAAGTTGATATTACAGGAGGAGAGGTTGCGATAAGCGTTATAGCATAAGTTCGTGACATCGAGGAGTAATAAATACCCATGAGGATGGTTGCTATTTAACCGCTTAGTAGAGAACTAAGTTCTGGTAGGAGGAATATCCTTATAAAATAGGAGAAAAAATTAGCTGACAGGTGGAAAGACATCTATTGGAAGACCAAAAGTTCCAGTAATCAACAGATGGGGTAAGTGCAGACCTTAATGCACATTAAAGGGGCGAGAGGATATGTCCCGATAGCAGAGAGCTAATCGGGATGAGTAAGTCCCATATCATCGGCGGAGATAGCCGATTAGGATGATGACTTCGCAATTGGATAATCCGAGGGTGTTCTGAGTATGCACAGATAAGGCTCACAGATTGGTTGAGATAGTGAGAAGATGCCTAAGCGGACGTAAGGGGTAGTGCCTTAAGGTTAAATTGCACGAATAAAAGTTGGTGAGAGTCCAACAATCTTTGTAGGATGTTCAGTGGAATAGTAAAAGATGTATAATTCTTTTATTCCTACTTAGAGACCGCATTAGGCGGAATTGTTAAGGACTGACGTTGGTTGACAACGATACAACTAAGGGCTAGTTGAGAGGGTTAAATCGGAGATTCCTTAATGAGTTGGTAACAAAATCCTCAAGGAGCTTATGACTAGCGTAAGTAATCACTGATGGCGATTACAATGTTAACAAACGAGGCTGATGGTTGAGGCAAGGTCAGCTGAAGACTACAAGTTGTACTTGTACAGGTTCACCAAAGGTAGCTCTGCAGGAAGGGGCTAGTGTAGTTTGTTAAATGACTTTATTAGAGGAAATAGTTGATACTTACGTCATCTACTCAGACGAATAAGTTAACAAAGCTATTTTAAACAAACTCAATGGAGTAGAATGAGAGTTTATCCTTTAGTTTAGGTTATATGTATCTTATTAAGTTCAGCTAGTGAGTTAGGTACATATAAATAGATAGGTGCAAAGGCATATTGCAGATTAAGCCATTTCCAGCATGGGCATTGCTTTAATATGTAATTTAAGGGCATAAGTTGCATATACTATCTCTTAAAATTAAATATGGGGTATTCAAGGTTTCGACAGGGATTTGAAAGCTGATACGACAACTAGGATGACAACCGTAATAGTCACTTAAATTAAACGCTGAAGATAATTTAGCAATGGTAGCCTAGTTTACTAGGTTTAACCCTCTTAGCTGATAGGGGTAGCAAGTATTCAGTAAGAGTTAAGAACCAGCTACATAGTTGTTGATTCACAGATTCTCAGAACGCTAGACGGCATGAAAGAGTGAGATGACTTAGGGATTGCGTAGTTAGGTCAATGCCTCGCCAAGTGGAAGATGTAACTTTCGAGTTATCAGAGATAGACCGAGAGATGGTTGTAGTGATGTATCTGTTTAGTAGAATTTTTGGACATGGGTTCGACTCCCATATACTCCACTTAGTTTCCAAAACTTTACCCACTTTCATTTTAAAGAAGACACTTAACTTAGTTAGGTGTCTTTTTTAATGCTTAACTTAATATTATGTATTTATAATATATTGAATTTAGATCGGAAGAGCACACGT
>OJNZ01000466.1_pt1 | contig 29405 bp, 33 predicted proteins | sample 1598001 | NCBI WGS metagenome assembly OJNZ01 (sample SAMN01915225, study PRJEB22387) | human gut metagenome | isolation source: stool | host: Homo sapiens | place: USA | reverse complement strand
GCTCAGAGAGACCGAACACCCCGGACACCTGAATGTCCGGGGCGTTTTGCGTCACTGCGTTCCGAACAAGGGGCTGCACCCCCTGCGCCTCTATGCGGCTATCCAAAATAGATGTGAGATACAAAACGGCGTGACCGAAGCCACGCCGTCCCTTGAAAACCAATGGTTTTCAGATTGTTGAATTTAACTGTCTTACGAACACCCCGCTTACGGCCGGGGGCAAACTTTATCCTATGGTTTTTACACGCGCCGTGTGGTCAGACTGTGAGCGAGGGCGGTGATGTATTCCGTATCTTCAAACGCGGACAGCGCCGAAATGGCATAATCCGTGTATTTTTTCACCAGTTCTTCGCACTTTTCAAGGCCATACAGGCGGACGAAGGTATTCTTCTCTCCATCCATGCCGGTGGCTTTTCCCAGCTCCGACTGGGTGCCAATCACGTCCAGCATATCGTCCCGAATCTGGAACGCCAGTCCCAGCCCCGCCGCAAACTGACAGGCGGCCTCAAACTGCTCCTCCGACCCACCGCCGGCAATCGCACCCAGGGCGCAGGCAGCGTTGATAAGGGCGCCGGTCTTCCGTGATTGAATGTCCAGAACCTCCTGCTCGCTCAGCTCCCGCTCCTGACTCATGATGTCCAGCACCTGTCCGCCCACCATGCCGGGGGAACCGGCGCACTCCGCCATCAGCCCGACAGCCGTCGCCATGTCCTCCGGCTTTGCCAGTTTTGCCTTGGATGCAACCATGAAGGCGTCCGTCAGCAGGGCGTCCCCCGCCAGGACAGCCATGCCCTCACCGAAAATCTTGTGGTTTGTAAGCCGTCCCCGACGGTAGTCGTCGTTGTCCATGCAGGGCAGATCGTCATGGATCAGGCTGTATGTATGGATCATCTCCACGGCGGCGGCGAAAGGCGCGGCGTCCTTCCAGTCCCGCCCGCACAGGCGGCAGAACTCAAAGGCAAAAATCGGCCGCAGACGCTTGCCGCCCCCAAGCAGACTGTATTCCATGGCCTTGTAGAGATCTTTCTGGGGCGCGTCGTGGAACTGGGCATAGAAGTCCTTCAGATAGCTTTCCACATATTCCCGGTATTCCCGGCTTCTAGCGTCAAGGCTCATCCTGAAAGTCCTCCTCTACAGGGCTGCCATCCGGGGCGGTCATGATCTTCTTCACCTGAAGCTGGGCGTCGTCCAGCAGCTTCTGGCAGCTTCGCACCAGCTCAGTGCCCTCCTGAAAGAGCTTCAAGGACTCCTCCAGAGCCACGTCTCCCCGTTCCATTGCCCGGACAATCTGCTCCAGACGTGCCATGGACTCCTCAAAGGTTTTGTTCTGCGGATTCATCGCGCTTCCTCCTTTTTATCCATTACGGTTGCGGACAGTTTTCCATCGCTCAGCAGGACGCTGATGCGCTCTCCCAGCTCCACCTGCCGAACGGAGCGGAGTACCTCCCCCGCTTCCGTCTGTGCCATGGAGTAGCCCCGGGTCAGCACTTTCAGGGGACTCATGGCGTCCAGCTTGGAAACGGCGGCAATGTAGCGTTGATTTTTCCGGGTGATACTCTGGTTCTGCGCCGCGATCAGGCGGTTTTTCAACAGCTCCAGACTCTTCTCCCGCTGCTCGATGTACCCCGTGGGGCTTCGCAGCGCAGGAGACTGGGACAACACGTTCAGATGCTGCCGCGCCGCCTTCAACTGGCGGCTCAGGGCGGACGCCATAGCGCTGGACATGGCGTCCAGATTCTGCCGCAAAGCGTCCTGATCCGGCACGGCAAGCTCTGCCGCGTTGGAGGGCGTCGCCGCACGAAGATCGGCCACGTAGTCGGAAATGGTCACATCCGGCTCGTGTCCCACGGCGGAGATCACGGGAATCTCCGATTCATAAATGGCATGGGCGACCAGTTCGTCGTTGAACGCCCACAAATCCTCAATGGAGCCGCCGCCTCTGCCGACGATCAGCAGGTCAGCCAGCTTGTAACGGTTGGCGTAGCGGATGGCCGCGGCGATCTCCCCCGGCGCTTCCGCGCCCTGCACCCGCACGGGCAGCAGCCGCACCTTCGTCAGCGGATACCGCTTTCTGAGAATGCGGAGCATATCATGCACCGCCGCACCGGCGGAACTGGTGACGATTCCGATGGTGCCGGGGCATTTGGGCAGCGGCTTTTTGTGGGCTGGGTCAAATAACCCCTGCGCCGCCAGCTTTTTCTTCAGCTGCTCAAAGGCGGCGTACAGGTCGCCCACGCCGTCCATGGCCATGGCGGCGCAGTACAGCTGATACGCCCCGTCTCTGGGGTAGACCGTGACCTTGCCCATGGCAATGACCTTCATGCCGTTGTCCGGCCGGAAGCGCAGACGCATGGCATTGCCCTTGAACATGACGCACTTCAATGCCGCCCCTTCGTCTTTCAGCGTAAAATAGTGGTGCCCAGATGGGTAGACCTTATAATTGCTGATCTCGCCCCGGACGGCCACCTGCCCCAGAAAAGGGTCGTCGTCCAGCCGTCCGCGGATGTATTCGGTTAATTGGGTGATGGACAGAACGTTCTGAGCCATTTTATTCCTCCGTCAGTCGTTTTGTCAGCACGGCGACGCCCATGGCGTTGTCCGTGGAAAACTGCGGCTGTGCAAAAACGGGATGGAGCGGCGCCGTCAGCTCCCGGAGCATGGAATTGGACGCAACGCCCCCGGAAAACACCACGCTCAGCCCCGGATAGGCTTCCAGCGCCTGCGCCGTCGCCTGATATACCGCGCTCGCAACGCACCGCAGAGCGTAAGCCGCAGTTTCGGCAGGGTCAGCGCTGGCGGCATGGAACTGCTGCACCTTATTCTGCACGCCGGAAAGGGAAAATTCGCTGTTCCTGCACTTGACGCGGAACACATCCTTCCCCGTCGCTTCCCGGCTGAGGCTGTCCAGATGCTTGCCCGATGGGAACGGCAGCTCCAAAAGCTGCCCCGTCCGGTCGATCAGCTGACCGGCGGAAATGTCCGTGGTGCCGCCGATGCGGGTACACTTCACATTTCTGCCCTCCGGCTCTACCAGAAGCAGCTCCGTGGTACCACCGGACAAATGCCATGCAAGATGGGTTTTCTCCATCAAATCCAGCCGTCCTGCGCTCCACAATGACGCGGCCACGTGTCCCTGCTGGTGGGAAACCTCCGCCAGCGGCACGCCCAGAGCGTCCGACAACAGCTTTGCATGGGAGTAGCCAACCATGAAGCAGGGCATATAGCTCCCCTCCACCGCCCGGGGACGGGTGCTGACGCCCACCGCCGTGATGGCGTCCTTCTGAATATGGGAAAACAGCCTGCCGGAAAGCTCCGGCAGGCTTTTGATATGGGCAAATACCGCGTCGGACTGACGCAGACCCAGCTCCCCCTGCCTGACGGGCAGAAGGCGGGAGCAATTCTCGCCTCCCTCACCGTCAAAAAAGGCGATGGAGGTAGTGTAATTGCTGGTGTCGATGCCGATGACGCTCATTTTGCTTCCTCTTGGGGGGCTTCCGTCTCCGTGTTCCGGCTGCGGACAAAGCTGCCTAAGATTCCGTTGATAAACGCGCCGGTATCGTCGCCGTCGTATTTTTTCGCAATGCGCACCGCTTCGGCTACCGCAACGCCGGTGGGAACGTCGTCCACGTAAAGGATTTCGTAGATCGCCAGCCGGAGAATGCACCGGGCGAGCTTGGAAATGCGGCTGATGTCCCAGCCGATGGAAAACTGCCGGATTACGTCGTCCAGCTCGTCCTCCCGGTTGGCAACGCCGGTGACCACCGAGTCGATATAGCGCAGCTGGAACCGGTCAGGGCGCTGGGCATATACTTCATTTTCCTCGGCCAGTTTTCCGTAATATTCCTTGTCCAGACGGGTGGAAACCACTTGCTCCGGCTCCTCGCCGGTAAACGCCCGGCCGTAAATCAGATGTACTGCCAGTTCTCTGGCGTCGCCTCTTTTCATACCGCCCGACCTTACTTGTGGACGATGCCGCAGACGTTGACGGAGACGCTCTCGACCTTCGTGCCGGTGATGGACTCCACGCTGGCGGTCACTGCCGCCTGCACGTCCTTCGCCACGTCCACGACGCTGTAGCCGTAGCAGACCATAATGCCGCACTCGATGGTAAGGGTGTTATCCTCCGCGATCAGGATCTTCAGCCCCTTGCCCCAATTCTTTTTATTGGCAAAGTCTGCGATGCTGACGCCGGGCTTGATGCCCAGAGAGCCGACGCCCTCTACCTCAGAAAGAGCGTGAGCCACGATGGTCGCTACCACGTCCTCAGAGATCATGACGCTGCCATTTTCCTGAATCTGGGTGATGTACTGCTTATATTCAGCCATAAGGTTTTACCTCCTAAATGTTTGTCCTGCCCGTGGGCTTGACATACTTTTGTTTATTGTACCACAAATCCAGAAAAATACAACCATTTTCTGCAAGCAAAGCACGGATTTACAAGATTGCCCCGGATGGCCTTCATCCGGGGCTTAAACTCACTGTACTTCCACAACACGGATATCGTTCAGAGAATAGTCGGACTGCGCCATGACGATGTCCGCGATAACGGCTACGTCCTCCCGCTGCAAGCCGCCCTCAGGGGAAGCCACCGCAATGGAAATGCCCTCGCCGGACATGTAGGCCACGCAGTCGGCATAGCCCTTCGCAATGATCAGGCTTTCGATCTGGGCTTCGCTCAGCGCAGTCTGCACGATCTGCTCCAGCTCTACCGCGGACTCCGCTTCCTTGGAGCTTTCGCTGTAGGACATGGCTTCCTGCAAAAGATTCACGGCGTTGTCCCTCGCCTGCTGCCGGGACAGCCGGACGGCGGCAAAGTAGTCGGTGGAGGTGGTCGCCACGTCTTCCCCGGCGGAGATGGCTGCCATGTCCTCGCTGAGCACCAGATTGTCGTCGGACATGACCTTTTCCGTGTCCAGCGTATCCGTGAGATTTGCCGCCGCCTGATCCTCGGTGTAGCGCCAGTTGACGTAGATGCCTGCGCATACCGTCACCAAAATCGCCGCCGCAATCAGATTCTTCTTCCATACCTTCATAAAAATGCCTCCAATCATTCATTTCATTTTCAAAACGGTTATTTTGTCGGTGGACAGCCCGGTGACGCTGCCCACCGCTGATACGATGGCAAGCCGGACGGACGCGCTGTCCGCCCCCTGGCATACGATGACCGCGCCGAGATAAGTAGGGGGATTGACCTGCTGCACAAGCCCGGTCTGAGAACGGTCAGAGCCATTGAGCAAAACCGTGTCCGACCGGATGCCGGAGGATGTGGAATCCTCGTCCGTCTGGTATACCGTCCGCTCCCCTTCCCGCTGGGTCAGAAGCACCCGCACCCTGCCCGCGCCCTGTATCTGGCTGAGAATTTCTTCCAGCCCGGTTTGCAGATCCTGCCGGGGTTCTGTTTCCGCGGCGACGGGTTCCGGGGCTGCTTTTGTGTTTTTTCCGTCGGGCAGCGCCATGAGAAAAAGCCCTGCCAGCACCACCAAAAGGACATAGCGGTATTTCCTGACCAGCTCCTTTCCCCTGCTTCTCAGCGTTACCCAATCCATTTCTGATTCTCCTTTGAAATACCCAGATCATTTGCGATCATGGCCTGTATCTGCCGCCGGGCGTAAGGGGACGCCTCCCCGGAGATCGTGACTGCCGCCGGGAGATTGTCTTCGCCAACGGTGACCTCAACGCGCAGGTTCGCGTGGAGGTCTGCGGCTTTGTCCAAGATATATGCTTCCGTTTCTTCCTTTATGATATCCGCCATGGAATCCCGCGCGAGATTTTCTCCCATCGCGGCGGCGTCCTCCGCGTCATCCATGTACCGCAGGGAAAAGTCCGGCAATTTGGAAAAATCCACCCTCGAAATGGGACTCAGAACGGTGTACGCCAGAAACAGCCCGCAGATCAGCTTCCCCATCTGCTTGCCGCTTCCATTGGGGAACAGCCTGACCACAATGCCGCAGAGCATGGCGGCAGCTACCACAGAAATAACATATTGCCGAAGCGCCTCCATTATCCCACTCCTTTCAGAAAACACACCGTGCTGATGAGCAGCAGCAGGCACTCCGAGCCGGTCATGGCGAGCAGAAGTCCCATAGCTGTGGAAAAATCCCCGATCAGCTCCGTCAGTCCCTTTTCTCCGAAGATGCCGCATACGGCGGCTGTCAGTTTCAATATCAGATAGTGGACGCCGATTTTCAGAAACGGGCTTAGGAATACCGCCAGCACCGCCAGAATTCCATAAATGCCCGCCGCGTTTTTCATTAGCCCCGCGCTGACCAGCACCGCTTCCGAAGCGTCGGACAAAATTCCGCCCACCACGGGGACTACGGAGGAAATGGTGACCTTCGTTGCTTTCAGCGCCGCCGCGTCGGTAGTGCCGCTGACCACGCCGGTGACGGTCATATAGGTCGTGAACACCGTCAATATGGTTTTCAGGCTCCAGCTGACGACGTTTTTGACCAAATCCCGCAATTTTCCCAGAATATTCTCCCCGATTGCGCCGTTTGCCGCCGACAGCGCCAGAAACAGGTACACCATGGGGCCGAGCATCCGGGAAATCAGGGAGCTAAGCACCGAGTCGAACACCGCCGTCCCGGCGTACAGCGCCGTGGAGGACGCCGCCCCGCCCTGCGCCGCCATGGCCGCCGTCATGACGGGAAGCAGCAGCTTTCCATACTCGCTGATTTCCGTCACAGTCTGCGACCCCAGACAAATCAGGGAATTTGCGCTCAGCAGCAGCCCCGCCGCAATGGCTGTCGCCCCCACAAGGTTTGCGACGGTCTTCACACTTCCGGAAAAGGATTGGAGCAATGATACCATCATCACTGCCGCGATCACCCCAAGGCTGACCTTGGACGCTTCCTTCAAATCCGGCCGAAGTCCCAGAACCGCGTCCCGAAGCAGCTCCGTCAGTCCGGCGGCAAAGGAGCCGGTGTCCTCCGGCATCAGCTCCGCCCCTTTCTCCGGCACCTGTGGAGCCGTAAATTCCACAGCGGAAGCAGGTATCGCCAGCGCAAATACCAACGCCACCGCCAAAATCAATTTGCTCATAACTCTCGTAAAATCTCCCGTATCAGTTCCAGCATGGCGGTGAAAATGGGAAGAGACAGATATAAGATCACCGCCGAGCCAAGCATTTGCAGCGTTTTTCCGAGGGAGCCGTTTCCCGCGTCAGTGCAGACCAGTCCGGCGATCTCCGACACCAGCCCGATGCCCACCGCTTTTAAGAGAATGCCCAGCATGTCCCCCTGCAGGTCTCCCAGCGTCTCCAGCTCACGCAGGAAGTCCAGCACCGGCTCCAGATAGGAAATGGCGATCATGGTGACCATACAGCACACCGCCATGGTCAGCAGAACGCCGATATCCTTCTGCTTTCCCAGAGAAAGCCCCAGCACCACCGCCAGCAGCACCGCCGCCGCGGCCTTCCAGAACAGGCTCATCAGAATTCAAACAGGGTCTTCACCAGATCAAACAGATCGGCGATCTTCTGCGCCAGCATCATCAGCACGACCACCAGCCCCGCTAAGCTGGTCATGGTGGCCTGCTCCTCCCGGCCGGAACGGGAAAGCACCTGATTGAGGATAGATACGATGATGCCGATGGCAGCAATTTTGAAAATCAGGTCAATGTCCATACTCATAGAAACAAAATCGCCAGCGCCGCACCGGCGCACAATCCCAGTGTCCCGTAGCTGCGAAGACGTGTCTCCCGGTTCTTCCCCAGAGCTTCCAGCTCCATGCGGCATGATTCCCGCACTTCCTCTAAGCCCTGCTTCTGCCCCGGAAGATCGAACCGGCCAAGGGTATGCCCCAGCTGCTTCATGATTCCCCGTATCCGCCGGGGCAGCTCGTGACTGCGTTTCAGCGCGGCGGTCATGCAGCTGGCCGCGTCCGGGGCGGTCTGCCATTCCAGCTCACGCGCGAGATTGAAAAACACTTCCCGAAGCGTTCCTCTCGTTTCCTTTCCCGCCTGACGGCAAAGCTCCGGCAGGGGCGTCAGGCGGTATTGAAGCTCCCACTCCATGTAATTCAGCACCCTGAGCAGCTGCCGGAGGATTCCTTCCTCCCGCTTGTACCCGGAAGCGATGGAAAACCCGAAACCGCCGCAGCCCGCAATGACCAGCGCCGCTCCAAACCATCTGTAGCTCATAACGCCGCCCTCTCCGCCCGGAAGGACTTGTCCTGCCGTAAAATCAGAAGCGTTTGGAACACCCCACTTTCCGCCAGCGGCCGGTAGACCGACCTGCGCCGCAAATCCGCCGCAGACGTACCGTGGGCAGTCGCCAGCAGCCGCACGCCGCAGTTTGCCGCCCGGAGAAGCGCCCGGGCGTCCGCCTCCGCCGTGATCTCGTCCACGGCGATGCAGTCCGGCCCCATGGTTCTTAGCACCATGTCGATTCCCGGTGACTTGGGGCAGCCGGTGAGGACGTCCGTCTTCTTCCCCCGTTCCAGTCCCTCCGGGAACAGTTCGCCCCGCTCGTCCACCACGCTGACGCACTGTTTTTCTCCGATCTGGCGGATTAAATCCCGTAGAAGCGTGGTCTTTCCCCAACCGGGCGCGCCCAGAATCAGAATGGAGCCGGGAGCGTCCGCCGCCCGCTTGGCGATTCCCGGAAAATCTCTCGCGACACGGATGCAAAGGGAAGTGATCTCCCGGATGCCCGTTACGACCCCATCTTTGCAGACTACCTCTCCGCACAGACCAATGCGGTGTCCCCCGGGGGCGGTAAGATACCCCTGCGCTGTTGTCGCCGCCGCCCACGGGGAATACCGGCTGGCGGCGTTGATGCAGTAATTCAGGTCTTCCCTGCTGACACAGCACCCCAGCCAGCGGCTTTCCCCGCTCAAAACCAGCTCCGGCGGCATCCCCAGCCGAAGCCGCAGCTCCTGCAAAGCGTTTTTCCCCAACCTGTCCACCTCCGGCCGAAGTCTTGGCGGCAAGGCGGACAGCAGCTGTTTCCATGCGCACATCATTTGCATCACTCCTGCCAAAGACTATGCGGCGGGGCGCAATATTAGCACCCCGCCGCAGAAAGGATTTTCGGATGCAAAAGCCGACAGCACAGGGCTGCCGGCTTTCCGTTACCGCTTGTTCTTCTTATAAATGACGTTCAGACCCTTCAAAAGCAGGTCTTTTTCCAGAATGATCTCCCGCTTGCACAGCGGTGTGATGAACTGGGCAAGACCGCCGGTGGCAATGAGTGTGGACTTGTGTCCCAGCTCTGCTTCGATTCGCTCCACCAGTCCGTCCAGCATGGCGGCGGTGCCGTACATCATGCCGCTGCGCATACAGTCCACAGTGTTTTTACCGATGACGTGCTTCGGCCTGTCCAGACTGATGCCGGGAAGCTGAGCGGTGCGGCTGGTCAGCGCGTCCAGCGAGACCCGGACGCCCGGGAAAATGATGCCGCCCAGATACATATTGTTCGGCTCCACCACCTCGATGGTGGTTGCCGTCCCCAAGTCCATCAGAATCATGGGCGCTTCGTACTCCGCAAGGGCGGCCACGGCGATGACGATGCGGTCGCTGCCCACCTGGCTGGGAACGTCCATGTGGATGTTCAGCCCGGTTTTCAGCCCGGGGCCGACCACCATGGGCTGCTTCCGGATGACCTTGATGACGCCGGTTTTGACCGAATTGAACACCGGCGGCACGACGGAGGAAATGATGCAGTCGTCGATATCCTTCACCTGCACGCCGAAGGCTTCCATCATGTTTTTGATCTCCACGCCATACTGGTCGGAGGTGCGGATGGCGTCGGTGGCAATGCGGGCTTTGAACAGAATTTTGTCATTTTCAATACAGCCGATGACCAGATTGGTATTACCGATGTCAATGGCAAGCAGCATAACGATCTCTCCTTAACGTTTTTTCATCCGCTCCGAAAGGTGCAGCAGCGCCTTTCCGATGACGGTCACCAGAATGGCAGCAATAATAGCCTCAGGGATTCCGGACGCCGTGACCGTCCCCATCACAAGTCCAAAAACGGCGGTAATGGCCACGTTTTTCGCCTGTGCGTACTGTTGGGCAAGCAGCACATAAATGCTGCCCATGACTAGAATTGTGTGGCACAACGTGGAAATTGCCGCAGTCAGGGGCAGCGCCGCAAAGTCCTGCTTCGTAAGCTTCTTAAACAGCTTCCACAGCCATCCCGCAATCGCGCCGAACAGAATCCGGCACCCCAGTGCGATCCACAGGCTTTTCAGCACCCCCGGCAGGCCCTCCGTGGTCATAAAGGGCGAAAACGCAAATGCCAGCAGTCCGGGACTGGTGGTATTTGCCCAGATGGAGCACAGCCCGAACACGCCCCCAAGGACAGCGCCCGCGCCGGGGCCGAGCAAAACCGCGCCCAGAATGACCGGGATGTGCATGGTTGTGGCCTTGATCACCGGAAGTGGAATGAAACCGATTCCGGTAACGCCCATGACCAGCAGAACACCGCAGAACATAGCGAGTGTCGCCATGTACCGGGTGTTCATTTTCCTTTTTTCCATATGAAATTACCTCCTGCTGCCGTTCTTCTTATGAAGATACAGCGCAAATTTGGGAGCTTTCACTCCGAGAGTATTATAGCAGGGTGCGGCGGAAAATACAAGAAAAAAATCATCTTTACAGCGATTCAAAATTGGGATATAATGAGGGTAAGCAATTTTCTATTCTGGAGGGTTCCCCATGCTGAAAGGAAAAACCGTCCTTCTGGGCGTTACCGGCGGAATTGCCGCCTATAAGGCCGCCGCGCTGGCCTCCGCCCTTGTCAAGCAGCACGCCGCGGTGGAGGTCGTCATGACCGAAAACGCCACCCAATTCGTCACACCCCTGACCTTCGAGCAGCTCACCGGCCGCCGGACGATGGTGAACACCTTCGACCGGAACTTCTCCCATCAGGTGGAGCATATCGCTCTGGCGGAACGGACTGATCTTGTGATCGTCGCCCCGGCCACGGCCAATGTGTGCGCGAAACTGGCCCACGGGCTGGCGGACGATATGCTCACCACCACGATTCTCGCCTGCCGCTGCCCCAAACTCATCGCCCCCGCCATGAACACCAATATGTACGAAAATCCCGTGACCCAGGACAATCTGGCGCTTCTGCGCCGTTATGGCTGGGAAGTCATCGAACCTGCCAGCGGACGTCTTGCCTGCGGCGCCGTGGGCAAGGGCAAGCTGCCGGAGCCGGAGGAAATTCTGCAATATATCCTGCGTCAGCTGGCCTTCCCTCACGATCTTGCCGGGAAAAAGGTGCTTGTCACCGCCGGGCCGACCCAGGAGGCCATCGACCCCGTCCGGTATCTGACCAACCATTCCACCGGGAAAATGGGCTGTGCCATTGCCAGAATGGCTATGCTCCGGGGCGCGGACGTGACTCTGGTTTCCGGCCCCACGGCCATCGCCCCCCCGCCCTTTGTGACCGTAGTCCCCGTCGTTTCCGCTCAGGATATGTTTGAAGCCGTTGCCGCCAACGCCCCAAAATCCGACTTTATTTTCAAAGCGGCGGCGGTGGCGGACTACACCCCGGCAAATTACAGCGACAACAAGGTCAAAAAGTCCGAGGGCGACATGTCCATCCCCCTGAAACGCACCCGGGACATTCTGAAATATCTTGGCGAGAACCGCGTCCCGGGACAAGTCATCTGCGGTTTTTCCATGGAGACCCAGAACATGGTGGAAAACAGCCGGGAAAAGCTCGTAAAGAAGAACGTGGACATGATATGCGCCAACAATCTCAAGCAGTCCGGCGCTGGCTTCGGGGTTGACACGAATGTAATCACGATCATTACCCGGAGCGAAATCACCGAGCTTCCGCTGCAATCCAAGGAAAGCGCCGCAAACGCCATTCTGGACGCGGCTGTCCGGCTGGCTCCGTAAAAGCGTCCATACCTGCAAATCGGAATCGGAGAAGATTAAATGGGACAGATCAGCCTACAGATCATGACAAGGGAGTTATGTCACGACCTTTATAAAGGGTGGACAAATGACGCATCCATTTATATGGATATGAAGCTGTTCAAGCCATACACCTATAACGAAGATGCTGTAAACCGGTATTTTGAATCGAAGCAGGATGTGTCGAGGGTTGTATTCGCAATTATGCTTGATGCCGAGGTGATTGGGGAGTTGCAGCTAAAGCAAATAGACCGCGACAGGAAAGAGTGTACGCTGAGTATTCACATGCAAAATGATTCCGTGAAGGGCAAAGGTTATGGGACGCAAGCAGAAAAGCTGGCGATCAAATACGCTTTTGAGAAGCTGGGGATGCTTGCGGTCAACGCCGATGCCGTTCTTAAGAACACACGCAGTCAGCACGTTCTTGAAAAGGTTGGATTTCGCTTCGTCAAAGAAGAAGGAATATTTCGGTACTATCGGGTGGAACAGGCGGACTTCCATGCTGATTAAATCTTGTATGTGCTGTAATAGTCAAACGCCCGGACGAAAACGTCCGGGCGTTTTAAATCATTACATCAGTTCATCCGGCACGGAATCCAGATCGTCAAAGCCCATCTGTTCCGTCTGGCCGCCCTTTTTTGCCTGCCACTGTTCCTTGGTGATCAGAATGGCTCTCGGCTTGGAACCCTGGAAGGGGCCTACAATGCCCTTTTCCTCCATTTCGTCCACGATTCGCGCCGCGCGGGCATAGCCCAGCTTCAGACGGCGCTGGAGCATGGAGACGGAAGCCTGTCCGGTCTCCAGAATCACATCCACGGCGGCGGGCAGCATTTCGTCGCCCTCCAGCTCCTCGTCGGTGGGGTCAGGGTCGGAGACGCTCGCCGGCTTTTTGCCGGTCTGCTGGGCTTTTTTCTCGATCTCGTCCAGCACCTGCTGGCTGTAATCCGCCGTGTAGTTGTCCTTGACATACCCGGCCACAGCCTCGACCTCGGTGTCGGTGACAAAACAGCCCTGCACACGCAGCGGCTTGCCGCAGCCGATGGGGGCGTACAGCATATCGCCCTTGCCCACCAGCTTTTCCGCGCCCATGGTGTCCAGAATGATGCGGGATTCCATGGCGGACGCCACGGAGAACGCGATTCGGGACGGAATATTCGCCTTCATCAAACCGGTGATAACGTTGGCGGAAGGACGCTGGGTGGCGATAATCAGGTGCATACCGGCGGCGCGGCCCATTTGCGCGATACGGCAGATGGAATCCTCCACCTCCTTGGCGGCGACCATCATCAGATCCGCCAGCTCGTCGATGATAATGACCACCTGAGGGAGCTTCTGGCCGTCCTCCTCGGCGGTAACGATGCTGTTGTAGGATTCCAGATCCCGGACGCCCATGTCGGACATCATTCTGTAGCGGCGAAGCATTTCTGTCACCGCCCATTGCAGACTGCCCGCAGCCTTCTTGGGGTCAGTGACCACGGGGATCAGCAGATGGGGAATGCCGTTGTAAATACCCAGCTCCACCATCTTGGGGTCAACCATGATGAGCTTCACATCGTCGGGGCCAGCCTTGTACAGTAGGCTGATAATAATGGAGTTCATGCACACGGATTTACCGGAACCGGTGGTACCGGCAATCAGCAGGTGGGGCATTTTGGCAATGTTGCCCACGATGCAGCTTCCGTCAATGCTCTTGCCCAGCGCAATGGAGGTCATGGATTTTGCCTTGGCAAACTCGGTGGAATCGATAACCTCCCGCAGGGAGACCGTCGTAACCGCGCGGTTCGGTACCTCGATGCCAACCACGGAGATCTTTCCGGGAACGGCAGCGATGCGGACGCCGGATGCGCCCAGACTCAGGGCAATATCATCGGCACAGCCGGTGATTTTATTCAGCCGGACGCCCTTGTCAAGCTCCACCTCGTAGCGGGTGACGCTGGGGCCGCGGGTGACGTTGATGATGTGGGCGTCGATATTGAAGCTGGCGAGTGTCTCATTGAGGCGGCGGGAGTTCTCCCGCATTTCCTCCGTGCCGTCCGTCCCGGCACGTACCGGGCGTTTCAGCAAATCCAGCGGCGGGAAGCAGTAATCCGGCTGCTGCACCCCCTGGGTCTGGGCGATCTCCGCGGCGACCTGCCGGGCGGATTGGGCGGCTTCCTTGGTGGTGACCTTCCCGGACTTTGCCTCCGGAGTGGGCTTTATCTTGCCTTCGTCCAGCTTGGGCGCGGGCGGGATGGGCGCGTTGGGGACAAATTCCGGCATTTTGCTGGGCAGCTTTTCCCCGATGTCCTCCCCTTCCACCCGGACGGGCTTCGCTGGAGCGGGACGCGCGGGGAGCGGTTCGGGAACCGGCGGCGTTTCGTCCTTCACGTATTCGGCCGTGCCGGACAGCGGCGCGTTGATGTCTCCGTCGATACGCTCCATGAACGCCGCACCCTTGCCAGGAACCTGCTTGACTTCATCCTGCGGTGCGGGAGCATGGTTTTTTTCCTTCTTTGGGGCAGGACGCGGCTGCTTTTCCGGCGGAAGCTGCTGGAGCGTCTCCGGCGGTGTTTCTTCCGGGGCGTTCTCCCTCGCCCGCTGCTGTTCCCGGCGCTGACGCTTGCGGGCGATCTGCTTGCTCGCAATATTGTTGACTACAGCCGTCGCCGGGTCTATGTAGTCCTCGTCGTCTTCCTCCACATAATCGTCCTTGGGGCGGTTGGCAATGGCTCTGATAATGCTGGGAATGGTGATATTCATTGCCCCCAGCAGCGTCAGAATTGCGAAAAACACGCAGAACACAAAGGCCAGCGTTTTGCCGCAGAGCCAGCGCAGCAGCATGGCCGCGCCGCCGCAGAGAACGCCGCCGGTGCTTCCCGCTACGCCGCCGGTATACAGGTCGGCGATCAGGGCAAAGCCCTTCGACATCTCCTGCTCCTGCATGGCAAGGTGGTAAATGCACCCGCACAGAAAAACGAAGATCAATGTGCAGATGCTCCGCATGGTCGGGGCGTTTTTCCGGCCAAAGGTGTGGATGACGAACAGGTATAACAGTCCCGGAATGGCAAAATAAAATCCGGCCTGTCCAACCAGACCCAACACCACAGACCGAATGATTTCCAGCAACCAACCATCCGGGTTCACGCTGATGACAACAAACAGCGCAAACAGCAGAATGCTGACCGCCGCAATGAGAAAATGCGGCGGAACGGCACGCTCATATTCCGTCTTGTACTTGGTGTTCTTGGCAGGCGTACTCTTTTTTCCGGAAGGTTTGGAAGCGGAACCGGATGACGTTTTCTTCTTCGCGCCCGAAACCGCCTGCTCGGCCCGACTGGCCGTTTTCTTCTCAGCCATAATTTCCTCCCATTAAGCCATCAGATTCAGAATAAAGGTAAACAGCGACACACCCCAGCAGTAGACCGCCAGCAGCGCATAGCCGTTATTGGCGGCCAGCAGACGCATGAGCTTCACGCCCAGCAACGCGGCGCCAAAAGACACAGCGGCAGTCGCCAGATATCGGACGAGAATCAGGAACGACACCGTTCCCGCCCCTACCGATATCAGCGCCAGCACATCCAGCACGATCAAACCGACCTGAATAAACATGTTCATCAGCAGCGCCATGTTCAGACCGTAGCTCCGCTCCACGCCGCAGATGCTGGCAACGGACAGCGCAGAACCCACGGCGGAAACGCCCGGCAAAATTCCCAGCGCGCCGCCCAACCCTACGAGGAGTCCCTCGACCCGGGATAGCATCCGGCTGTCCCGGTTGCTGGTGGGGAAAAACTGGGGTATGTACAGGATAATGCCGTTCAGGAACAGCAATACGGCGATCCAGATCAGCTTTTCTTTCAGCGGCTCCACGTACCGGTTCAGGAGAAATCCGAGAATCACGGGAATCAGCATCGTCCTGAGCAGGCTGAAATCCATCAGGCTCCGGGTATCCAGCGGCCGACGGCGGCGGCGTTTGGGCACCCGCGCCAGACGGCGCGCCCGATGAATGCGGACGATCTGCTTGCGGCAGCTGAAATACATCGCGCCGAACACGCCAAGATGCGCGAACAGCTTCATCAGCTCCGTGCTGCTCTGAATGCCGAAGCATTTCAGCACCAGAATGCGGTGGGCTTCGGCGGAAACGGGCAGAATATCCGTAAGCCCGGAAAACAGACCGTATAAGAAACTCTCAAGCCAGTTTAAGTCCAAGTCTGCCCCTCCTACAACATAATAATTCACTTTATTATAGCATAGGTCAGAGAGAATTTCCAGTCTTATTTTTTGCCCGCGCAGACACAGCCAAAATCGGCTGCGCCTGCGCGGTGAAAGCTATTTTTTCTGTTTCTCGATCATCCTGTGCAGCGTGGACAGCGCGTCATTCAGCCCGCCCAGCTTGTCGATCAGGCCGGAAGCCACCGCTTCCTTGCCGTAGAGAATCGTTCCCACGTCCGTGGCGATCTCCCCCGTCGCCATCATATAATGCTCGAAGTCCTCCCGGCTGATGCGGGAGTTCGCGGTGACAAAATCCGCAATCTGCTCCTGAATCCGCTGAAAATACCGGAAGGTCTGGGGTGCGCCGACTACCAGCCCCGTCATCCGCACGGGATGCACCGTCATGCTGGCTGTCGGGGTAATGAAGCTCTTTTTCGTGCATACTGCCAGAGGGATACCGATGGAATGTCCGCCGCCCAGCACCAGAGACACCGTTGGCTTTTTCATCCCAGCGATCATCTCCGCAATGGCCAGTCCTGCCTCAATGTCGCCGCCCACTGTGTTCAGAAGCAGCAGCAGACCGTCCACGTCGTCGCTTTCCTCGATTCCGGCCAGCAGCGGCAGAACATGCTCATATTTGGTGGTTTTCACCGTTTCCGGGGCGATCATGTGCCCTTCCACCTGACCGATGATGGTGAGGGTGTAGATGCTTCCCTTGCTGGATTTCGTAATGTCCGAGCCAAGCTCCACGATCTGCTCCCGCTCCTGTTTTTTCATTTCCGCGTCTTTGTTTTCGCTCATATCGTAACCTCCTCCCCCATAGGATAACCGGTTTTTCGCAATTCACACTTGAAAGCGGCTGCGTTTTGTCGTATAATAAGGTATGGTGATGATATGGCTACAAAAACAAACGCAGTCCGTCTGGTTCAGCAGGCGGGGATTCCCTGTCGTGAAGCATTTTATGAATTCGACGAGCAGGATTTGAGCGGCGTCCATGCCGCGCAGGCCATCGGAATGCCGGAAGAACAGGTTTTCAAGACACTGGTCGCCCGGGGCGAAAAGACGGGCATCAACGTGTTCTGCATTCCCGTCTGCTGTGAGCTGGATTTGAAAAAGGCCGCCAAGGCCGCCGGGGACAAGAATATGGAGCTGGTGGCCGTCAAGGAACTTCTCGGCCTGACCGGCTATATCCGTGGCGGATGCAGTCCCGTGGGCATGAAGAAACACTACCCAACCTTTATTGACGAGACCTGCACGCTGTGGGATGAGATTGCCGTCTCCGCCGGCGCCAGAGGACACCAGATGATCGTTCCGCCCCAGCCCCTCGCGGATCTGGTTGGCGCAGAACTGACAGATATTATTGTATAGAAAGGAAATCGGCATGTACGAATACAAGACAAAAGGCACCTGTTCCCAGAAGATTTTCTTCGACATTGAGGACAACAAGGTCAAGAATGTTCAGTTTGTAGGCGGCTGCAACGGCAACCTGAAGGGCATCGGCAAGCTGGTGGAAGGGATGGACGTTGACGACGTCATCGCCCGGGTTGAGGGCGTCAAGTGCGGCATGAAGTCCACCTCCTGCCCCGATCAGCTGGCGCAGGCTCTGAAAGCCGCCAAGGCAAACCAGTAATTGACAAACGGCACGGGCTGAAAAACCAGCCCGTGCCCTTTTTTACCTAAGGCAACACCGCACAATTGCGTCTGCGAGTCTCAGCCGTCTTTTTGCTCCACTTCCGCAGTTCCGAAAATGGGAAATACATACAGTATTCCTCCATTTTCGGAACTTTGAATTGGAACAAAATCCTGCCTGAGACTTCTTGCCGAATTGTGCGGTGCTGCCCTAAAAACCGATGAAAATGCCATTGAATCGGCAAAAAATCCGTGTTATAATATACAAAAAAGCAGAAAGAAGGCTATCTCTTGACCGATTCGGAGGCACATTACCGAAAAATGACGGAAACGCCGGTTTCCCGGCTGATTCTGAATCTCGGCATTCCAACCACCATTTCCATGCTCATCACCAGCATTTACAACATGGCGGACACCTATTTTGTCGGCACGCTGGGCGAGAGCGCTCAGGCTGCGACGGGCATTCTCTTTACCGTTCAGGCCATTATGCAGGGTCTGGCCTTCATGCTCGGCCACGGCGCGGGCACCCATGTTTCCCGGTCGCTGGCAGACAGGGACGCTGACAAAGCCACCATGTACATTTCCACTTCCTTCTTCACCGGCATGGGGCTGGGGCTGGTGATCGGCGTGCTTGGCCTTGCGTTTCTCAGGCCGCTGGTGCATTTTCTGGGCAGCACCGACACCATTGCCCCCTACGCCATGGACTACGGCTTCTGGGTATTTCTGGCTGCGCCGACGATTATCTGTTCCCTGATCCTCAACAACGGCCTTCGCTACGAGGGCAAAGCTTTTTATGCCATGATCGGGCTTACCGCCGGCGGACTTCTGAACATTCTAGGCGACTACATTCTGGTCATGAAGCTGGGGATGGGCGTCTACGGCGCGGGGCTTGCCACCGCCGCTTCCCAGCTGGTCAGCTTCGTCATTCTTCTCATCATGTATCTGAAAATGGCGCAGAGCACCATCCGTTTCCGCGCCGTCAGCCGGAACTTTAAAATCTATCTGTCAATTTGCCGTGTTGGTCTGCCGTCCCTTATCCGGCAGGGGCTGACCTCCGCGACCATGGGACTGCTGAACAACATGACAAAGCCCTTCGGCGATGCGGCCATCGCCGCCATGAGCGTGGTCAACCGGTATTCCAATTTCCTGATCTGCGTCGGTCTCGGCATCGGGCAGGGCTTCCAGCCGGTGGCATCCTTCAATTATCAGGCCAGAAAATACGACCGGGTGAAAAAAGGTCTGGTGTTCACCATGTGCTTCGGGCTGGTCTTCATCGGCAGTTTTCCGTTATCAGCATGATTTGTGCTGAGGGTATCATCGGGATTTTCCAGAAAAGCGAGGCGGTCATTGCCATCGGCTCCACCGCGCTGCGGTATACGGCGATCGGTATGCTGTTTTTCCCCTTCTCCGTACCGGTGAATATGCTTTATCAGAGCATCCAGCAGCCCACCATTTCCTCTGTTCTGTCCCTCATTCGTTCCGGTGCGGTCACAATTCCCATGCTGCTGATCGGGGTTCCCCTGCTGGGACTGCCGGGAATTCAGATCGCTCAGCCTGCGGCGGATGTGATAGCTGGACTTCTCAGCATCCCGTTCATCATCCGTTTCCTCAAGGAAACACCCGCGGAGTAACAAAACGCAGGAGCGTCCAAGATCGGTCGCTCCTGCGTTTTTTACCTTTTTACGGCGGCAAGAATGTACTTCACCAGCTCGTCCCGGCCGTTCCCCTTCTCCGCGGAGAACGGGATCACCGGGCAGTCCTCCGGAAGCGCCAGATCCTCCCGGATGACCTTCAGGTTCGGTTCCAGCTCGCTTTTTTTCAGCTTGTCCATCTTGTTGGCAACCACCACAAACGGGCACCCGGAGTCCAGAAACCACCGCGCCATGGTGATGTCGTTATTAGTGGGCGGATGGCGGTAGTCCACGATCAGTACACCCAGATCAATGCGGTTCGCTGCGAAATAATCCTCCATCAGCCGCCCCCAGCGTTCCTTCTCGCCGGCGGAAACCTTCGCAAAGCCGTACCCCGGCAGATCGACCAGATAGCAGGCGCCGTCCAGGGTGAAGTAATTCACATGGACGGTTTTTCCCGGCTTATCCCCTACCCGCGCAAAGTTTTTCCGCTGCAAAAGGCGGTTGATCACCGAGGATTTTCCCACATTGGACTTCCCGGCAAAGGCAATCTCCGGAAGCCGTTTTGTGGGGAAATTCTCCTTGGAAGCGGCGGAAATCAGGAATTCCACATTCTGAAAGTTCACAATATTTCCTCCGTTACTGGCGCAGGCCGGGCTTTCTCACTCTGGTACGCACGTCCCCGGGAAGCTCCGTCAGAATGGTGGGGCTGGCCTCCGCAGGCCGGTTCAGCGCGGCGGAAAGCACAGTGTCCATAGTCTGAGCGCTGATAAAATTCAGCTGACGCCGGACGGTCTGGTCAATTTCCTCCAAATCCCGCTCGTTGTCCTTGGGAATGATGACGGTGCGCACGCCGTGGCGAAGTGCCGCCATGGTCTTCTCCCGCAGACCGCCGATGCGCATGACCCGTCCCCGAAGGGAAATTTCACCGGTCATGGCGATATCCCGCCGCACGCTGACCCCCGTCAGGGCGGAGACAATGGCCGTGCAGACGGTAACGCCCGCCGAGGGGCCATCTTTGGGGACTGCGCCCTCCGGGAAATGGACGTGAATATCCTTCGTCTTGTAGAAGTCCGGGGCGACGCCCAGCTTCTGGGCGTTGGCGCGGATATAGCTCAGCGCCGCATGGGCGGATTCCTTCATCACGTCACCTAAGTTTCCGGTCAGCTCCAGCTTGCCGGAACCGTCCATGACGTTGACCTCCACCTCCAGCGTTTCGCCGCCGACGCTCGTCCATGCAAGTCCCGTGACCAGCCCCACCTGATCGGTGCAGGGCAGTCGGTCGGGCAGGAATTTGCGCACGCCCAGATAGTTTTCCAGATTGCTGCCGGTGACGGTGATCTTCTTCGGCGTTTCCTGAGAAAGAATCTCCATGTCCGTCTTCCGGCAGATCTCGCCAAAGCAGCGTTCCAGATTCCGCACGCCGGATTCCCGGGTGTAGCAGGAAATCGTCTCCCGAATGGCGTCATCGGTGATGCGAAGCTGCGCCTTTTTCAGGCCGTGCTTTTTCAGCTGCTTGGGGATCAGGTAATTCTTTGCGATCATGAACTTTTCTTCATCCGTATAAGAGCCAAGCTCAATGATCTCCATGCGGTCCAGCAGCGGCCGGGGCACGGTGTCCAGCGTATTCGCCGTGGTGATAAACAGCACGTCGGACAGATCAAATGGGATTTCCAGATAATGGTCACGATAGTCGTGGTTCTGTTCCGCGTCCAGCACTTCCAGCAGAGCAGCACTGGGATCGCCGCGGTAGTCGGAACCCAATTTGTCGATCTCGTCCAGCAGCAGCACCGGGTTGCAGCTGCCCGCCTGCGTCATGGCGGTCATGATACGGCCGGGCATTGCGCCGACGTAGGTCTTCCGGTGTCCCCGGATGTCCGCCTCGTCGTGAATGCCGCCAAGGGAAATCCTCGCCATTTTCCGGTTCAGGCTCCGGGCGATGGAATAGGAAATGGAGGTCTTGCCCACGCCGGGAGGGCCAACCAGACACAGGATCTGGGGCGGCATCTGGGGCGCCATTTCCCGGACGGCGATGGTTTCTAAGATTCGCTCCTTCACCTTTTCCAGTCCAAAATGGTCACGCTCCAGAATCTTCCGGGCAGCGGCCACGTCCACCCGCTCCTTGGTCTTGACATTCCACGGCAGCTCCAGCACGGTGTCCAGATAATTCCGCAGCACCGCCCCCTCGGAAGAACCGAAGGGCTGCTTTTTCAGCCGCTCCACGTCCTTCAGGAGCTTCTTCTCCGTCTCCGCTTCCAGATGGAGATTCTGAATGCTCTGGGCGTAGGTATCAAATTCGTCCTCGTCGTCCTCTTCCCCAAGCTCCTCACGGATGGCCTTCATCTGCTCGCGCAGGAAGTAGTCCTTCTGGTTCTGATCGATGGCGGCGCGGGTCTTCTCCTGAATATCCCCTTCCAGCCGGAGCATTTCCACCTCCCGGCGCAGAAGCTGGACGGCAGTTTCCAGACGGCGGACGCTGTTCAGCTGGCAGAGCATTTTCGCCTTGTCCGGGAAGTCAATGCCGGAATTCTGGGCGATGGAGTCGGCAATGAAGCCGCTGCTCTCGCTGGCCAGCATCCGCAGCTGAACGGTCTGGGCAGGATGCTCGCACAGCTCCAGATACACGCCATAAAGGGAATTGGCCTCCCGGCGCAGCGCGCGGGCGCGAATGGTGTCCGCCGGCTCCTCCACACTCGCCGATTCCACACTGCCGGAAAGGTACGGCTCGCTCTGAGACAGCTCTGTGATCTTGCCCCGGCTGATGCCGGTGACCAGAATCCGCAGATTCTCTCCCTGTGTTTTCAGCACCTGCTTGACCTTGGCGATACAGCCGACGCCATACAGGTCTTTCAGCGTCGGGTCGTCCACCAGCAAATCCTTCTGAGGGATCAACAGCAGCGTCTGGTCGCCCTGCATGGCCGCTTCCAGCGCCTTTACGGACTTGCTGCGGCCAACTTCAAAATGAACGGTCTGTTCGGGGAAAACGCACAGTCCCCGCAAAGCAAGGATGGGCATTTTCCCTGCAAAAATGGTTTCAGTCAAAGTTCTTCCCTCCTTTTTGAAAAAAGGGGGTAGAAAAACTACCCCCTTGGAAGAATAGAGATATTATTTGCGCCCGGAGATTTTTTCTCTGGGATGGGCGGTGTCCCGCACGATGCCGGGGTCGGCGCCCTCGACGGCTTCGGGGGTGATGATGACCTTCTGGATGGACAGGTCGGAGGGGATCAGGAACATGATCTTCGTCATGATCTTCTCCATGATCGCCCGGAGTCCTCTTGCGCCGATCTGACGGTCAAGCGCCTTCTGGGCAATGGCCTGAAGGGCTTCCGGCTGGATCTCCAGCGCCACGCCGTCCATTTCCAGCAGCTTCTGATACTGCTTTGTCAGGGCGTTCTTCGGCTCCACGAGAATCCGCACCAGATCGTCCCGGGACAGGCTGCGCAGCGTGGTGATCACCGGCATACGTCCCACAAGCTCGGGGATGATGCCGAATTTCAGCAGATCGTGAGGCTCCACCTGGGTGAACAATGTACCGACATCCCGCTTGCTCTTGCTCTGTACGGGGGAATCAAAGCCGATGGCGCTCTTATCGGTGCGCTTTTCGATGATCTTGTCCAGGCCGTCGAACGCGCCACCGCAGATAAAGAGGATGTTGGTGGTGTCCACCTGAATCATTTCCTGCTGAGGATGCTTCCTGCCGCCCTGAGGCGGAACATTGGCAACGGTGCCTTCCAGAATTTTCAGAAGCGCCTGCTGCACACCCTCGCCGGAAACGTCCCGGGTGATGGAGGTATTTTCGCTCTTGCGGGCGATTTTGTCCATTTCGTCGATGTAGATAATGCCCCGTTCCGCCAGCTCCACGTCAAAATCGGCGGCCTGCAGGAGACGAAGCAGAATGTTCTCCACATCGTCGCCCACATATCCGGCCTCAGTCAGCGTAGTAGCGTCCGCGATGGCAAAGGGAACGTTCAGAATTTTCGCCAGCGTCTGGGCAAAGAGGGTCTTGCCGCTGCCCGTTGGCCCAATGAGCAGAATGTTGCTCTTCTGAAGCTCCACATCGGAATCCGCGCCGAAATAGATACGCTTATAATGGTTGTACACCGCGACGGACAGGGCGACCTTCGCTTCGTCCTGCCCCACGATGTAATTGTCCATGAAGGACTTGATCTCTACGGGTGTGGGCAGCTTGTCGGGGGCGTTCAGCCCGCTGCCCGTATCCATTTCCTGCCGCAGAAGATCGCTGCAGGCAGCGACACAGTCGCTGCAGATATACACCCCAGGACCGGCAATCAGCCGTGACGCCTGATTCTCCCGCTTTCCGCAGAAGCTGCAGCGAATCGGCGGCTGCTCAGTGTTCTTTGCCATGACACCGGTACCTCGTTTCTAATGAATTGTTTTAATGATGATCCAGCACCCGGTCGATCAGGCCGAAAGCCTTGGCTTCCTCTGCGGTCATGAAATTGTCACGCTCGCAGGCGGCGGTGACTTCTTCAATAGACCGGCCGGTGTTCTCGGCAAGAATGCGGTTCATCCGCGCCTTGATGGTTTCCAGACGCTTCAGGTGGATGGCCATATCCGTGATCTGACCCTGGGTACCCGCGGAGGGCTGGTGGATCATGATCTCGGAATTGGGCAGCGCCATACGCTTGCCCTTGGCGCCGGCGCTCAGCAGGAACGCGCCCATAGAAGCCGCCAGACCGACGCAGATGGTCGCGACATCGCACTTAATGTACTGCATGGTGTCGTAGATGGCCATACCTGCGGTGACGCTGCCGCCGGGGCTGTTGATATAGAACTGAATGTCCTTGTCCGGGTCCTGTGCTTCCAGATAAAGCAGCTGGGCAACCACCAGACTTGCGGTGGTGTCGTTGACTTCTTCGGACAGGAACACGATGCGGTCGTTCAGCAGACGGGAGAAAATGTCATAGCTGCGCTCGCCGCGGCTGGTCTGCTCAACAACATAGGGAACTAAACTCATGGTAATGTCTCCTTTCAGGGGTTTGAAACATTCTAACCATCGCGGGGAAAGGTTATTCCTATCTAAGGATTATTCCTCGGTCTTCTCCTCGGCCTTGGGGGCTACGGGAACGGCGCTGTCCACGATGACCTTGATCGCCTTGCGGGTCTTGATGCTGCCGGTCAGCTCGTCCATGGGAACCATTTCCTTGACCTTGTCCACTTCCAGCTCGTACTGCTCTGCCAGAGACTTGAATTCCGCCTCGATATCCTCGTCGGAAGCGGTGATGCCCTCGACCTCGGCGATCTTCTCCAGAGTGACGGAGATCTTCGCCTGCTTCTCAGCGGCGGGACGGAAAGCGTTGCGCATGGTGCTGACGTCGCCGCCCATCATCTTGGCGTACTGCTCCATGGAGTAGCCGCTCATCTGCAGCTGATAGCCGAAACGCTCCATCTGGATGTCCAGCTCGTTCTCCACCAGCGCCTTGGGCATATCCACGGTGGTATTCTCGGCAGCCTTGTCCACAGCGGCCTGCTCAAAGGCGCTGTCAGCCTGCTTCTTGGCATTTTCCAGAGCCTTGGCACGGATGTCGGCCTTCAGCTCGTCCAGCGTATCGAACTCGGAAACGTCCTTGGCAAACTCGTCGTCCTGCTCGGGAACGATGGTCTCGGTGACCTTGTTCAGCTTGACGTGGAACACGACGGCCTTACCGGCCAGTTCCTTGTGGTAGTCCTCGGGGAAGGTGATGTCGATGTCCTTCTCCTCACCGGCGCTCATGCCGACGATCTGCTCCTCAAAGCCGGGGACGAACTGGCCGGAGCCAAGCTTCAGGTCAAAGTTGTCGCCCTTGCCGCCCTCGAAGGGTACGCCATTATCGAAGCCCTCGAAGTCGATGTTGGCGGTGTCGCCCATCTTGGCGGGACGCTCCACGGTCTCGGTGGAAGCGACATTCTGCGCCATCCGATCCAGCTCGGCCTGCACCTGCTCGTCGGTGACGTTAACCTCCTCCTTCTCCACTTCCAGACCCTTGTACTGGCCCAGAGTGACCTCGGGGTAGACCTCGGTGGTCAGGGTCAGGGTAACGATATTGTCGTCGCCGATCTGCATGTCGGTCAGGTTGGGACGGCCGATGGCCTTGAAATCCTGCTTGGCAATGGCGAAGTCATAGATCTCGGGGAAAATCTCTTCCAGACCGTCTTCGTAGAAAACGTGGGCGCCATACATGGCCTCGATCATCTTTCTGGGAGCCTTGCCCTTACGGAAGCCGGGGAGCTGGATGCTCTTGCGGGCCTTCATGTAAGCCTTGTTGACACCGGACTCCATCAGTTCCTTGTCGATTTCGACAACGACGGTAGCCTCGTTGCCTTTTCTTTCGATGCTCTTAACGTTCATTGTAAGTAATCCTCCTAATTGGTTCCCGTGACCGAGACCATTTATTTATAATTGTACAGCCGATATATTCTATCAGAAAAACAAGGAAATGTCCACACTTTTATGAAAAAAGTTTTGAATAATTGCGCTACGGAATGACCTTGTAAGGCCGGAAACCGGTATAATCCGCCGCGACCAGCCGGAAATCCACGCCGTCCCACAGTCCTTCCATGGCAAGGGCGTGACTTCCCCCGTGCAGATGGCCGTAAAAGCAGCGGCTGACGCCGTATTTTTCCAGAAGCTGCAAAATTTCCGGACATTCGTATCCACGGTACCGTGGCGGATAGTGGAGGAAAACCATCTTCCACATATCCCCCGCCGCCTTCAGCGAAGCTTCCAGCCGCAGCAGCTCCCGCTTGAACACTTTTTCGTCATGCTCGCCGGAACGGTCTTCCTCATAAAACCATCCCCGGGTGCCGCAGATGGCGACGCCCTCATATTCATAGCAGTTGTTGTTCAGAAGATTCAGGTTTTCAAAGCCGTTTTCCTCACAGAACTTCCGGAATTTCGCCGCCGTGCTCCACCAATAGTCGTGATTTCCCTTTAGAATGATCTTTCGTCCGGGAATGGCGTTGATCCACGCAAAATCCGCCTTCGCGCCGGACAAGTCCAACGCCCAGCTCAAATCCCCCAGCAGAACCGTGGTATCCTCCGGCCGGATGACGGACAGGCCGTCTCTGAGCTTGTCCATGTAACCAACCCATGCGCCGCCGAAAATGTCCATGGGCTTCGGTGCGCCCAGACAAAGATGCAGGTCGCCGATGGCGTACAGAGCCATGGAACACCTCCTTAATTGTTTGGGTCTATCTGAAAACCCTAATAGCTGTAGCAGAAGATATGAGAACCGATCGTCCCCCATATCTTCTTGTTCACGGCGAATTTCGCGTAGAAAACCACATCCTCGGGCAGCACATACGGCCCGTTCAGCGCCCGTTCGATGGCCTTGTACTGGGTATCCGTAGGCTTTGCGAGGTACAGGTTCTTCACCGCCGCAAATTGATCCTTCGCGTATATGATGCTGTTGATGGAAGACTGGAAATTCCCGGATTTCAGGCGGTTGAAGATCACCTCGGCCACCGCCTGCTGGCCTTCAAAGGGCTCGCTCTGGGCTTCCATGAAAATCAGGTCGGCCATCAGCTTGATCTCCGCGTCCGTCAGTTCCAGACCGGGGTAGCGGGATTCCTCGGGCGCCGGTTCCGGTTCGTAGATGAACGGTTCTTCCGGCATCTGCGTCTTGTCGTAGATCCATGCGCCCTCATAACCCGCGATCAGCTTGCCGTCGGGGAAGCCGTTTTCCAGCAGCTCGCCCACGCCCCACGCACTGTAGTCCCTGTCATCCGGGTCAAGCACCCAAATTTTTCCGTCCTCAGTGACGCCGGTCAGGACGATGAAGTGGTTTCCTCCCGGAAACACCGACCTCGACCCCATCAGCGCAATGGCGGTCTTCCCTTCCCGGACGGCTTTCAGCGCCTCGTTCACATTCAGCGCCCGTTTCCATGGAATCTGCATCAGATCGGAAACCTTTTCCAGCCGTTTGTAATGGCTGCCGCCGTACTGCACCGCATAATCGGCGATGTCGGCGGGGGTGTAAACATGGTCGGTCATATAGGTTGCGACCATAGCCAGCGCGGCGACGCTGCTGCCGCTGGTCGCAATGGTGCCATTGCCGTACCGGATGTCGGGATATTCCGACTGGTGATAGTGGGGAACCGCGTCGATCGTGACCTTCGGCGCTTCGGTCTCCACAGGAACGGTTTCTTCCGGCAGGGTCGTTTCCGCTGCTGTCTCCTCCGGGACCGTTTCCTCCGTCGGGACAGTCGTCGCTGCGGTTTCCGGCGGCACAGTCTCAGTGGCCTCGGTCATCTCCGTTGTTTCCTCCGGAGCGGCATCCGCAGTTGCCTGCCGTATGCATTTGTACGAGAAAAAAACCGCCGATACCAGCGCAATGGCAACGACCACAATCAGGCAGGCTGTCTTTATATATCGTGTCATCTGTATCCTCCAATGGGGGAATTTCTGTCTGTTACAAATACTGTTCCAGCGCATCCTCGGAAACGCCGAGGGCATTTGCTACCGCTCCGGCGTCACAGATGGGGCTTTTCTCCGCCAGCACCAATGCATGGCAGCTCTCCCCTGTTCTGCCCCGGAAATCCAGCAGTCCCGCGTAAGCAAGGGCGGCATAGGGCGACAGCAGATACCCGGCAGAACCGCGGATACCGGAAATGGTAGAGCTCATGCGGCGGCTGCTGACGACGCTGACGTCCAGCCCCTCCCCCAGCCGGGAAAGCACGCTGTCTCTCGGGCAGTACATCCCGCCCCGGCGGCAGGCATCCAGATAAATGTCCACCTCCGCCAGTCCGCCGCAGGCGTAAATCAATCGCTCCAGCCCTGCGGGCAGCGTCACATCCGCCTCCGGCGTGCCGGTCGGAGTACTGACCATATCCGTGCGGAACTGACCGTGATGAATCAGATTCCACAGGTTTCCGTTTTCGTTGCAGCAGCAGATGATATTTCCGATGGGCAGTCCCCACGCCCGGGCGTACCACGCACTCATGGGCAGATCAAAATTGCCGCACACCACGGAAATATCCACGTGCTTTTCATGCTCCGTAATTCCCGCCCGGGCCAGCTCGCCGAAAATGCCGAACAGCACGGCAATTCCCACGGCAGTTTTCGCCCAGCCGCCGTCGGCGCCGGGGCAGCCACCCCGCAGCTGCTCTGCGAGAATGTGTACCAGATGGTCAAACGTCCATTCCGGATTGTGCCAGCATTCCCCGGCAATAATTCGCTGGGGCAGATTCACCAGTCGGACGGGATAGCGCCCGACGCAGAATTCCACATCCCACCGGGTCAGCTTCGTATTGAACAGCCGGTTCAACACCTCGGCGACGCACTGATGAAAGGATTTCTCTTTCAGAGCGTCGATTTCCTCCCGGGAGAAAACAGGCTCCCGGAAAGGCACATACAGTCCGCCGTCCGGCCCCCGGTTTTCCCGCAGGACACGCTGGGCGGTGTAGGCATCCCGGTTATTTCGCGTGGTCACATACAGCACATTCCATCACTCCAATGGCATTGTTCCAGAAAATGTTGCCCACCGTTTCTTCATCCAGCCCGCGTTCCAGCAGACGCTGGGCAAGGGCAGGCCAGCTCTGGACGCCCTCAAACCCGGCAGGCATTTCGGTAATTCCGTCCAGATCGCCGCCCAGGGCAATGTGCTTTCCGCTGGGGTCAAGCTCCATAAAATGAAGAATGTGGTCGCACATGGTGTCCAAGGTGGGCTTCTCCCCGGTAAACTCCGCGCAGACGTTGTACCCGGCCACGCCGCCGGTCTGGGCGATGGCACGGAACATGTCGTCCGTCAGGTTGCGGCTGTTGCTCCAGACGGTGCGGCTGTTGGAATGAGTGGCGACAATGGGCGCCCGGGTGATATCCATAATATCCCAGAAGCCCTCGTCACTGATATGGCTGACGTCGATCAGCATTCCCAAACGCTGGGCTTCTTCCACATACGCCCGCCCCTGATCGGTCAGTCCGCCGCCGGTCTCATGGGAGCCTGTGAGAGGGTTCTTTTCGTTCCAGCCAAGGCTGGAGATGCGGAAGCCGATAAGCCAGAGACTGCTCAGCAGCTCCGGGTCATATCCGATTCCCGCTGTTCCTTCCAGCGTCAGAATGGCGGACATCTTTCCATTTTTCCG
>OJNZ01000402.1_pt1 | contig 32958 bp, 28 predicted proteins | sample 1598001 | NCBI WGS metagenome assembly OJNZ01 (sample SAMN01915225, study PRJEB22387) | human gut metagenome | isolation source: stool | host: Homo sapiens | place: USA | reverse complement strand
TATTCACAAATCTTATATCAGTTTTTAACGTTTACACAAAACTTGAAACGGTCTCAATTTCGGATTCCTTCTTCTCAACTTCCGATGTTCCTTTGCCGGCTTAGAGCGGGAAAATATTTCTCTTAATGTTTGCTTTTCTTCCACAGAAAGTTGAGAGACTTTCATCTCCAAATTTTTGCAGAAAAGAAGTAAAAGACCGTTTATATAAGCATCATTTGATGACTCTGTATCGTCATCTGCGGTAGTAGGTATTTGAGATGTAAAGTCATCAATGATATTTTTGACCATGCTTTGATAGTCAATATCGCTGGCGGTATTGCTATCTTTCATATGAGTATTTTGCAGGTCGGAGACAATCGGTTTCAAATCTTCTGACAGAATATTCATGTAATATTGCTCTGTTTCAATGTGGGAATTATCCAATACAGTTGCAAATGCATCGGTGGAATTGGCATCAAGCTCTGTTAATTTGCATCTCATAACATCAAGAAAAGCATTCGCTATCTGAATTCCCTTATCGTTAAATCCATCAATATAGATTTCCAGGTCAGTCATGAATTTTTTGAAATTTTCATGTGTGAGTAATTCGGATAATAATCTGGGATTATATTTTTCGTCAGTCAATATTTGGACTGCATCGTCATTGAGGTGCAGGTCAGATACTGACTGATTTTTATGTTTCCGCAATTCTGTCCGGCAAAGAAGGTAATCGCTGCTTACATTGTAAAAATCTGCAAGTGTTATAAGATTGCCAAGTGACATATCTATGTTTTCATCTTTTTCATAATTGCCAAGTGTGGAGCTAGGAATACCGGTAGCATCGGATAACTCCTGCAACGACATTCTTTTTTCTGAGACTCTCAAATCTTTCAATCTTTCTGGTATGGTAAGTTTTGTATGCATAGTATCTTCCTCGCTTTTAAAGATACAGATAGATTATCATGATATTGCCATGAGATAAAGAGAAATTCTTTTTCTGTCTTGTCCCAGATGTTGGAAAAATTGATAAAAACATAATTTTTCCAGCATATTGGATATACCGAATCGGCATAGAAAATTTGAGAAAATAATTTCATAAATCAGGAAGGGAAGGAGTGAAGAATTTATGAAATGTTGGAAATACATCAGCATGACAAAGCCGATAGGCGCAGCTCCATGAAAAGTCATTTTCATGGTTTGAGGGGATTGGGGCATTTCCCAAACAAGCTAAAAAGGCATTTTGTACGTACAAATGCACTGCTTGCCAATTAGCGATATTGAAAGCAGATAACGCTAATTGGCTGCCAAAGCAATTTAAGCGCAGAAAGGGTCGGACAAATGAGAAAGAAATATTATGATGATGCAAAAGAGAATGCAGCATTTGAGAGATGTGTGGATGTTGTGACAGTGCTGATCTTAAAATATGGACCGGCAATAAAAAGAAAATGGATTTTGCGTGAGTGGATAAAGAATATACAAGCTGACTGCTTTTGGAAAAGTTTAGCCTATAAACGATATCAGCGGTATTTCGATTATATGAAAGCTATTGTAAAAAAAGACGCAACATGACATAATCGGATTGACGAAAGAGACACAGCTATTTATAATATAGACAAAACGAGAATGACATGAATGGAGGACAGAGTAATGGAGAAATCGGTAACACTTGAAGAGGCATTAAGAAGAATTGAGGAGTTGGAAAAAGAGAATGCAGAACTTCGGGAGGAATTGGAGTATTACAGAAATCGTAAATTAAGCGGACGGCAGAAACATAACGCCAAGTGGATGGCAATTTATAATGATTTTGTTGTTGGGTATGAGAGCGGCATGACAATGGTAGAAATTGCGAAGCGGAACAATGTCAGTGAGAGGACGATCTATAGGTATAAAGCGTATTATGACAAAATGAGGGAAGAAAAGAATAATGAGTAGACCATTTTTGAGGTGCTATGAAAATGGTTGAATGAATTTTGCGGTGGATTTTTTGTACCGCAAACATGAAACAGAAAATATTTGTGGTCACAGTTTGTGACCGCAAAATCAGGAAGGAAATTTATGACAGAAGAGAAGAAAGAAGAAATTGCAGTAATTGAAATTACAGAAGAATACATGAAGGATCGACTTTATGAATTCAGAGGGGAAAAAGTTATGCTTGATTCAGACTTGGCAGAAATTTATGGGTATGAAACCAAAAATTTTAAAAGGCAGGTTAAGAATAACATTGCCAAATTTGAAGGCGATGATTTTATGTTTGAATTGAATGATGAAGAAGTGGAAAATCTTTCAAGGTGCAAAAATTTCACCTTGAATATGGGAAGAGGTTCAAATATAAAATACAAACCTTATGTGTTTACAGAGCAGGGAGTATATATGCTTATGACAGTTTTGCACGGCGAGCTTGCAATTAAACAAAGCCGTGCACTTGTGAAGACTTTCAAGAAAATGAAAGATTACATTTTAGAAAATCGAGATCTTATAGGTCAGCGGGAAATTCTTCAGTTAAGCATGGAAACTGCTAACAACAGAATAGAAATTAGCAAAATCAACTCAGATATGATATCTCTTGAAAAGCAGATTTCAGATGTTGCAGAAGGACTGAGGGATGTTGTGACAAAATCTGAGTTGGCTGATATGATGAACAGCTTTGTTTCAGATGATGATGAAAAGTGGCTCATGTTTAATGCAAAATTTAGTAGTGCAGATGAGGTGTATGAGTCCATTTATAAGCAGGCAAAGTCGTCAATATATGTCGTTGACAATTATATTGGATTAAGAACGCTGGTACATCTTAAAAATTCTCCTGCAGGAGTAAATATTACTTTATTCAGCGATAATGTTGGGAATAATAAACTTCATAATATAGAATTTACGGATTTTTGCAAAGAATATCCATCCGTAAAAATATCAATGAAAAAGACAGGCGGTATATTTCATGATCGATTTATAGTGTTGGATTATGGAACTGCTGATGAAAGGGTTTTCTTATGTGGTGCTTCGTCAAAGGATGCAGGGGCTAGAATAACCAGTATTGTTGAAGACTATGGAGTATCTAAATATACTCCGGTGATTGCAACGCTGTTGAAAAATCCAACTTTAATTTTACCACAGTAGAGGGAGTGAATGTATTGGAAAGGAAGTGTGGGAAGCAGGTAATCGGAAGAAAGCAATAAGGACTTGTCAAAAAAATTTTTAAAAAAATAAAACCTGCCATAATATTATTCCGTCATATAAGTGAAAACAATAATAAAAACCGGTGGAACATCGGAGAAAAGAGGAAAACATTATGGCAAAAGAAAAAAGAAATCTTTATGAAGAAGTAGAATTTGGTAACGATTATGGTTATGCAATGCAGGTAAAACGGGAAGCGGAGACACAGTTATATGAGATTCAGAAAATCTGGGGACTGGCAATTGCCGGAACGGTCTGTGGAGGTATCGGAATGGTGCTGGCATTCCATCCGATTTTTATTATGATAGGATTTGTTATGGGTTGTGTTTGTTACAGCAAAGTGGGTGGTTTTGGAATAGCGGCAAAATGGGCATGGAACATTGCAAAATTTGGCTGGTTTGTAGTCCCGTATTTTCCGATTGATTTATTAGTCGGTGCCATCGCATTGTGTTTAGGTTTCCTTTCCTTATTTTTCCTGCCTTTTTTCGTGGTTAATCATATCAGAAAACAGGCACAGCAGAACCAGCAGCTGGCAGAGGCATTCCTGCATACATGCCAACAGAATGATGGTGCAGCTGCATAGTTGTTCGTCAAAATACATATAAAAATTACAGATTATCAAAATATTTTGCTATTTCATCCAAAAAAATTCTATTCTTTACAGATTGGTTTGTGATTATAATGAATTTAGTCGATGAGACAGGTTCGGAGAAACCAAAATCAACAAATTGCAAACCAGGAGGAAAAAAGAATGAGAAGGAAAAAATTATTAACTGTATTGGTAGCAGCAACACTTGCATTATCCATGGTTGGATGTGGCTCTTCCGGAGGAAGCGGCTCTGGTGACTCAGGAAGCACCAGCAGCGTAGCAAACAAGGATAAACCACTTTGCTGGTTTAACCGTCAGCCATCCAACAGTTCCACAGGAGAACTTGACATGGATGCATTAAATTACAACAAAGATACCTATTATGTAGGCTTTGATGCAAATCAGGGTGCTGAACTGCAGGGACAGATGGTTCTTGATTATATCAAAGAAAATGCAGCGACCATTGACCGTAACGGAGACGGAGTAATTGGTTATGTACTTGCAATCGGAGACATCGGACATAACGACTCTATTGCACGTACCCGTGGTGTCCGTTCTGCACTTGGAACCGGAGTAGATGCAAATGGAGCAATTGATTCAACACCGGCTGGTACAAACGTAGACGGTTCTGCAAAAGTTGTTCAGGATGCAACACTGGATGTAGATGGAAAGACTTATACAATTCGTGAACTTGCTTCACAGGAGATGAAGAACTCTGCTGGTGCAACATGGGATGCAGCTACAGCAGGAAATGCAATCGGAACATGGACCGCATCTTTTGGTGACCAGATTGACGTAGTTGTTTCTAATAATGATGGTATGGGAATGTCAATGTTTAATGCATGGGCAAAAGATAACAAAGTACCAACCTTCGGATACGATGCAAATAGTGATGCTGTTGCAGCTATCGCAGAAGGATATGGCGGAACAATTTCACAGCATGCAGATGTTCAGGCTTACCTGACATTAAGAGTGCTTCGTAATGCTTTAGATGGAGTAGACATTGATACCGGTATCGGTACTCCGGATGATGCAGGAAACTGCTTAACAGAAGGAGAAGATTACAGATATAGTGAAGAAGAAAGATCTTACTATGCATTAAATATAGCTGTTACAGCTGATAATTATCAGGATTTCACAGACTCAACCAAGGTTTATAGCAAAGTATCCAACCAGCTGGACGCAGGCAAGAGTCCAAGCAAGAAGGTATGGCTTGATATTTACAATGCTTCCGATAACTTCCTGAGCTCAACTTATCAGCCACTTCTTCAGAACTATGACAAACTTTTGAACCTTGAAGTAGATTATATCGGTGGTGATGGACAGACAGAGTCTAACATTACAAACCGTCTCGGCAACCCGGGTGAGTATGATGCATTTGCAATCAACATGGTTAAAACAGACAATGCATCATCTTATACATCACTTCTTTCAAAATAAGGTTATTGCCCGGAAGAAAACAGCATAGATACAGAAGGGCATCAGATAAAAATGGTGTCCTTCTTTTCAAAGAAAAGGAAGTAGAATTATGGCAGAGGATAAGAATAAATATGTCTTATCGATTAACGGCATGAGCAAATCGTTCGGAAGAAATAAGGTTCTGAATCATATCAATCTGAATGTCAGACCTGGAACAATCATGGGACTTATGGGTGAAAATGGTGCCGGTAAATCGACAATGATGAAATGTCTCTTCGGAACTTATCAAAAGGACGAAGGAACAATAATATTAGATGGAAAAGAAGTTAATTTTTCTGGCCCAAAGGATGCACTTGAAAATGGTGTCGCAATGGTTCATCAGGAATTAAACCAGTGTCTGGAGCGCAGTGTCATTGACAATATGTTCTTAGGACGCTATCCGAAGAATTCATTGGGAATGATTGACGAAGGAAGAATGAGAAAGGAAACCTCCGATTTATTCCGTAAACTTGGTATTACTGTTAATCTGACACAGCCAATGAAAAAAATGTCTGTATCACAGCGCCAGATGTGTGAAATTGCAAAAGCAATTTCTTATCATTCCAAAGTAATCGTATTAGACGAGCCGACTTCATCACTGACAGCACCGGAGGTTGCAAAACTTTTCAAGATGATGCGGCAGTTAAAAGAACAGGGAATTTCATTGATTTATATTTCACATAAAATGGATGAAATTTTTGAAATTTGTGATGAAATATCAGTTCTTCGGGATGGCAGCCTTGTTATGACAAAGGCAAGTAAAGATACCAATATGAATGAACTGATTTCTGCAATGGTTGGCCGTTCTTTGGATAACCGTTTTCCACCGGTAGATAACCAGCCTGGTGAAACGGTTCTTTCTATACAGAATCTTTCAACTAAGTATGCACCAAAATTACAGAATATTTCTTTTGATATTAAAGAAGGAGAAATTTTTGGACTGTATGGTCTGGTTGGAGCCGGTCGTACGGAACTATTGGAAACTATTTTTGGTATGCGTACCAGAGCGGCAGGAAATGTAATTTATAATGGAAAAGTAATGAATTTTACATCCCCGAAAGATGCAATGGATCATGGTTTTGCTTTAATTACAGAAGAACGAAAAGCAAATGGACTTTTCCTGAAAGCAGATATTACATTTAATACTACAATCGCCAATATGAATCATTATAAAAATGGATTCGCACTTTCCAATGATGATATGATTCGTGCGACGGCAGAAGAAATTAAAGTCATGCATACAAAATGTATGGGACCAGATGATATGATTTCCAGTTTGTCCGGAGGAAATCAGCAGAAGGCAATATTTGGTAAATGGCTGGAGCGCTCACCAAATATATTTATGATGGACGATCCTACAAGAGGAATTGATGTAGGTGCCAAATACGAAATATATGAATTAATTATCAATATGGCAAAACAGGGAAAAACAATCATTGTTGTATCCTCTGAGATGCCGGAAATCCTTGGAATCACAAACCGGATTGGTGTTATGTCAAATGGACATCTTGCCGGAATTGTTAATACTAAGGAAACAAATCAGGAAGAGTTATTAAGACTCAGTGCGAAATATTTATAATCAGGAAGGAGCATTGGATATGGCAGACAGTAGTATTATTCTTTCATCCGCTGCAGAGGCAGAGCTTTTGAAGCCGATTGATGAATATGTAGGAAAAATACAGGCACAGATTGATGAACTTCGTAAGGATGGTTCAGATAAGGTGCGCAGCTTAAAAAATCACATTGCAATCGTAAAGGAAAATAAGAATTTAACAAAAGAAGAAAAGAGCAGAATGATTGCAAAGGACAAGGAAGCCTTAGAAAAGGCAAAAGCGGTGGAGTCTTCGAATAAAGACAAAGTATCAAAGCTTATCGCAGATGCAGAAGGTTATCTTGCAAAACATTATAAAAATGATTACTATCAGAAAGTTGCTGATAGCTGCAAAGCTGAGAAAGAAGCTGAAAATGCAGAATACAAAAATATATGTGCTTCCATCAAAGCAGAGCATGAGCAGAATATGAGCAGACTCAGCGATGCAGATGAGAAAAAAGACGAGAAGTATGTTTATAAGAATAAATTATTTGATGCCCAGATGGCACATGAGTCCAGACTTCAGGAGATTAAGGACAGAAGGCATGATGCATATGCACATAAGTATCATCTGATTGACTTACTCCGTATGTCAAGATATACATTTGCACAGAAGAGAGCACAGAAATTTGAAAATTACAAATATACCTTTAATACCACACAGTTCCTTTATAAAAATGGATTGTATATTGTCATTATTTTAATCTTCATTGCTTTATGTATTATTACACCGGTTGTAAAGAATACACAGTTACTGACAACGACAAACATCTTAAATATTCTGCAGCAGGCTTCACCAAGAATGTTCTTGGCATTAGGTGTTGCAGGACTGATTCTTTTAACAGGTACTGACCTTTCTGTTGGACGTATGGTTGGTATGGGTATGGTAACAGCAACCATCATCATGCATAATGGAATTAATACAGGTGGTGTATTTGGCCATATCTTTGACTTTACCGGTATCCCGGTTGCTGCAAGAGCAATTCTTGCATTGGCAGTCTGTATTGTACTTACAACAGCATTTTCTATGCTGGCAGGCTTCTTTATGGCGAAGTTCAAGATGCATCCGTTTATTTCAACCATGGCAAACATGCTGATTATTTTCGGACTTGTAACATATGCAACAAAAGGTGTTTCCTTCGGAGCTATTGATTCTGCAATCCCGGCTATGTTTATTCCGCAGATTGGAAAATTCCCGACAATTATCCTCTGGGCTGTTGTTGCAATTATCGTAGTATGGTTCATCTGGAATAAAACAACATTTGGTAAGAATCTGTATGCGGTTGGTGGAAATCCTGAAGCAGCAGCAGTTTCCGGTATATCTGTATTTAAAGTAACATTAGGAGCATTTATTCTGGCAGGTATCCTGTATGGATTTGGTTCCTGGCTGGAATGTAACAGAATGGTTGGTTCCGGTAGTGCAGCATATGGACAAGGATGGGATATGGATGCTATTGCAGCCTGCGTAGTTGGTGGTGTATCCTTTACCGGTGGTATTGGTAAGATTTCCGGAGTTGTAACTGGTGTACTTATCTTTACATCCCTTACATATTCCCTTACCATTCTGGGTATTGATACAAATCTTCAGTTTATTTTCGAAGGAATCATCATTTTGGCAGCAGTAACACTTGACTGTCTGAAATATGTACAGAAAAAATAAGTAATTCGTAATCAGAATCATTCACATATAATCACCATAGGCCGCCCGCTCATCGTCAGAGATGAATGGACGGCCTAAACAATATCAGGTATTCAGAAAAAGACATTTGTCTGATATAATAAGAGCAGGAGAAGAAAGAGCTGAAAGAGGAACGTCATATGGAAAAGTATAAAGTGATTTTAGTTGATGATGAAATAGAAGCAATCCAGGCAATGGAACATAAGATGGACTGGGATGGACTGGGCTTTGAGGTGTCAGGCAGTGCAACCAATGGAGTGAAAGCCCTGGAACTGGTAGAAAATATACAGCCGGATGTTGTGATAACCGATATAAAAATGCCTTATATGAATGGCCTGGAACTGGCGCAGAAGTTAAATAATGATTATCCAAATATACATATTATTATTTTTACAGGATTTGATGAATTTGAATATGCCAAAGAGGCAGTACATCTGGAAATTGAAGAATATATGTTAAAGCCGGTAAATGCAGTTGAATTATCTGACTGCATGGAAAGACTGAAAGAGACTTTAAACCGGGAAAGAGAAGAAAAATTAAATGTTAAAAAACTGCAAAATTATTTCCAGGATGCACTTCCGGTGCTAAGGACGAATTTTTTTGTTTCGTTAATTGAAGGCAGGGTAAATGAGACAGAATATGAGAAATTTTTATCTGCTTATCAGATTCCACTGGAGGGACCCTATTATTGCAGCGTGGTATTTCATACTTCAGAGCACCATGTGCCGGAAGGAATGAATCCATTGTTGTTATCCATGTCTGTCGAGCATGAAATAAAGGAAAGGATTGCATCAGAACTCAACTGTCAGGAATTTATGTATCTTGGGAATACAGTTTTGATAGTATCGCTTGATTCAGAAGATAAGGCAACAGAACTGACAGATTTTTGCGATAGATTCTGCAGATGGGCGAACCGTGTGATTGGTGCAGTTGTAACGGCCGGTGTTGGAAGATATTGCGATAGTCTTTTGAATATCAGTAATTCTTATGAAGGTGCAAGAAAAGCAGTATCCTACCGGGTTCTTTATGGAACTGCAAGGGCTATAAATATTGCGGAAGTAGTTCCACGGGAGCAGACGGTAGCCGTACAGTCAGAAGATACAAAAATGCATGAGTTGTTTAAAACGATTTATCTTGGAAATGTAAAAGACATTGAGTCAGCAGTAGAGAGGGAAGTGGAAAAACTTCATAAAAGTGCTGCCACAGTAAATCAGTATCATTTATCAGTTATGGAGATGGTAGGTGCTTTTTACCGGTTCTGCGCCAATAATTTTATGGACTTTAATGATTTCTTTGAAGAAAAAGAAAATCTCTATGAAAAGGTGCCGGAACTGGATAAAGCAACTCTGATGAAGTGGATGAAAAAAGCAGCAGTGGCAATTAGTGAAAAGTTGAAAAGTGCAAGAAATAATACTTCAAGGCGGCTGATTACAGATGCAAAGAATGTTGTGGCAGAGCGTTATATGGAACCTGATTTTTCCCTGGATACGGTATGCTCAGTGCTTGGTGTATCCAATTCGTATTTTTCAACGATATTTAAAAAAGAAACCGGGAAATCCTTTATTACATATCTGACGGATTACCGGATGGATGTCGCAGTCAGGCTTATTGTAGAAACCAATGATAAAAGTTATGAAATTGGAGAAAAAGTAGGGTATCTGGACGCAAATTACTTCAGTTATGTGTTTAAAAAGAAATTTGGAGTATCTCCGTCAAAATACAGAAAATCACCAGAATAGGAATATGGATAGGTATGAATCAGAAAAAAAACAGAAAGAAAAAGCACGAAAAAAGGAATATAATTCAAAATATGATGCAGAATATTTCAGCCTGGATGGATATACAGTCACTGCTTATGACAGTTCTTTCTGCCCTGACCATTGTTACAACAATAGTTATGGGATTACTGATTTATAGCCGTTTTAAAATGTCAGTAAAAGAAACCGCAATTTCCAATGCAGAAAGCCGGATAGAGAGTACAGTGGATCAGGTAAATAATGAACTGCGGAATATGAGACAGATTTGTAATGCTGTTAATTATAATATTGTGCAGGAATATGATATTTCTGATCAGGAATTCAGCAGGCAGTTCAGCCTGTTGTATGAAGTAAATAATGATAAGCTGCAGAGTATGGCTCTTTATGACAGTGATGGTAAAATTATTGCAGCAGAACCAGTGGCTACCAGAGAAAAGAATCAGAAAGTAACAGAGCAGGACTGGTATAAAAGTGCTACAGATGAGATAGAAAATATACATATATCAACACCCCATATTCAGGATTTGTTTGGGAATGAGACATATCAATATAACTGGGTAGTGTCTTTAAGCAGCCTGGTGGATATGAATCATGGTGACACTCCGGACAGTGGAGTATTGCTGGTTGATATGAAGTATTCCATGATAGAAGAGGTTTTAGATAACCTGAATGAAGCAGCGGGAGAGACGTATTATTATTTATGTACAGATGATGGAGAAATTCTTTATCACCCAAGAAAAGCAGAAATAGACAGGGGACTTTTTACAGAAGATAGCAGTACAGCTGCTGGTTATGCAGATGGTACATATGAGATTTCTGTGAATGGGGAAAAAAGTAATATAGTAGTGAACAGTCTATCTTATACCGGATGGAAACTGGTAGGAGTTGTACCGGAGGGGGTGCAGACGGCAAGCATTAATAAGTTCCGGTATTATATAATTGCCACGGCAATTATTCTTCTGATGATGCTTTTTGTTGTGAATAAAATTATGGCAAAAAAGATTTCAAAACCGATTTTGAAATTGGATGAATCCGTAAAGTCTTATGAAACAGGAGAAAAGACTGAAATATATATAGGGGGTGCTTCGGAGATAAGGCATCTGGCATATTCTGTCCAGAATTCATATAAGCAGATAGAACAATTGATGGAAGAAATCATCCGGCAGCAGAATAAGCGGAGAAAAAGTGAAATGGATGCACTGCAAAGCCAGATTAATCCACATTTTCTTTATAATACACTGGAATCCATCACCTGGATGGTAGAGGCAAATAAGAATGAAGAAGCTGTTTTTATGATTTCGGAACTGGCAAAACTGCTTCGCATCAGTCTTTCAAAAGGAAAAACAGTGATAAGGATTTCGGAAGAATTACAACATAGCAAAAGTTATATGAATATACAGCAGATTCGTTATAAAGACCGTTTTCAGGTGGAATTTCTGATTGATAAAAACGTAGAGGAATGCTGTACTGTAAAACTGGTAGTACAGCCATTGCTTGAAAATGCAATTTATTATGGAGTAGGAAATATGGATGAAGATGAGGGTGGCAAAATTATTGTTCGCGGTGAGCAGAAAGGGAATGATATTTTCCTGTCGGTAGAGGACAATGGAATGGGTATGAGCCAGGAAGTGGTTGATAATCTTCTGACAAATAGTGAAAAAGTTCCAAAGCATGGTTCGGGAGTTGGGCTTATCAATGTGCATACCAGAATACAACTGATGTTTGGCAAAGAATATGGATTAAAAATTTACAGTGAGCCGGATGAAGGAACAAAGGCTGTAATACATATCCCGGCAATTCCCTATTCAGAGGAAAAACGTGGAGAACTTGAAAATCAGAACAGAAAAAGAGAGAGGGTAGAAGATGAAAAAAAATAAGATTACCTTTATCCTCACAGAACTGATGCTTATTGTACTGGCTGCATTTTTTATAATCAGGATTTTTTCAGATAATGAGTCTATGAAAAGAGTTGCGGTTATTGTGGAAGATTCCGGAGATAAGAGATGGGATGCATTGCTGAATGGGTTAAAACAGTCTGCGGAAAATAATAATCTGCATCTGATCATTTGTAATACAGATTTAATTGAAAGCATAGAGGATGAAGAAGAACTGATTAATGAACAACTGCAGAATAATGTAGATGCATTTGTAATCTGTCCGGCTCCGGGAAAAGAAACAAAGACTATGCTAAACCGGCTGCAGGGAGAGAGACCGTTTATACTGATTAATGAGGATACCTACGCAGAAGAGCCATCTGGTTATGCATCGGTAAAACCGGATAATTATAAGATTGGTCAGATGCTTGCGGAGCGGTTAATACAGGATGATGAAGAACAACTGGAGAATAAAAAAATCGGTGTCATTCTTGGAAAGGCAGAGACAGAGGAAAGTGTGGACAGAATTGCAGGGTTAAAAGATGGACTGGAGGGAAGTGGTTGTGAAATTTTCTGGGAGTACAATTATGCCAGGGGAAACCAGAACACCAGTGAGATTATTGCATCTAAGAAACAGGTGGATTATCTGGTAATTCTGGACAATTGGGCATTAGAAGAAGTGGGTGAGGCTGCAGAAGAAAATAAGTATCACGGTGCAAAGATTTATGGAGTTGGAAGCAGTGAAAAAGCAATTGTGTTATTAGATAATCAGAATATAGAATGTCTTGTCGTACCGGATGATTATGAGACGGGGTATATGAGTATGAATGAGATTGCAAAAAAGCTAAGGCATTCCTTTTACAAAATGAACAGTTGTGAAACAGAAGTCAGAATAATCAATAAAGAAGATTTGTATTCAAAAGATCTGGAAAGGTTTTTGTATTCATATGAGTAGAACAAGAAGAAGGACAATGGCGGTTACGGTAACACTGATAATACTGATACTGGTGCTGCCCGGATGCAATCAGAAGACAAAGCGGATAGAAAATACACTGAGGGTGAGTGTAGTTACCTATACGCATGATGACCCGTTTATCAATGCCATGGTGGATGACCTAAAGGAAGAGTTAAAGAAGCGGGAAACAGAAGAACGGAAGATTATAACATCTGTCAGAAGTGCAGATAATGATCAGAAAGCGCAGAATGAAATTGTAGAAGAAATGATAGATGCCGGGTGTGATATTTTATGTGTAAATCTGGTTGACCGAACGGATCCGACAACCGTTATCAGACTGGCAAGACAGCATGATATCCCTGTCATTTTCTTTAACAGAGAACCGGTTCCGGAGGATTTGTCGCAGTGGAATCAACTATACTATGTGGGATGTGAGGCAAAACAGTCCGGCGAGATGCAGGGAGAAATTGCAGCAGATTATATAAAGAATCATCCTGAGGTTGACAGGAATCAGGATGGGAGAATTCAGTATATTTTACTGGAGGGAGAGGCTGGACATCAGGATGCCATCAGTCGTACAGACAGTTCGGTAAAGACACTGATAGAACAGGGAATCAATCTGGAAAAACTGAGCTACCTGTTTGCAGACTGGAACAGGGGACAGGCGGAAAATAGAATGAATCAGATTATCAGTCAGTATGGGACCGAAGTGGAGATGGTTATTTCCAACAATGATGAAATGGCATTAGGGGCAATTGAAGCTTATAAAGATGCCGGTTATAATCGGCAGGAGTGGCCGATTATATTTGGCATTGACGGATTGGAAGATGCATTAGAGGCAATACAGAATGGAACCATGCAGGGAACCGTATATAATGACAAGGAAGACCAGGCTGAAGAAATGGCAAGGCTTGCAGTGGACATTTACGATGGAAAAAATCAGGAAGTACAAAGCCTGCAGGAAGAAAAATATTATGTATCCCAGTATCGTAAAGTTGACATCAGTAATGTTGAAGATTTTATAAAATAGTGACGAAGAGGAAATATTATGCAGGAAGATTCAAAGTGGCTGAATGATTTTTATCAGGAAGTTAATGCTGGAAAAAGAATGGAACTATGGCAGAAGCATGGGTGCACGGAACAGACAGAAGGAGACACTTTCCGGGAGCAGCTTTTATATGCACGATATGGAAAGAAGAAAAAGAAAGAGGATACCTTTATTGGTTATCTGATGCAGATGAAATATCTTTCGGAAAGTACCGGAGTAGATTTTTCGGGACAGCGGAAGAAACAGGCAGTTGAAATCATAAATGGGTTATATCTTCTGGATGTAGAGAATCGAAGCCGGGTGGAACAGGAGATACTTCAGGCAGAATTAAAGAATACGTTTCTTACATTTATGGATGTGAGTAAAAAGGGGAGAGGGTTCACCTCTTTAGTATTTGGAATGGGACAGCTGTCGGAGGAAGGAATTGCTAAAAAAATTGCAGAGCAGATAAGTGCAATTGCATTTACAATGCCACATAAATTTCAGATGGACAGGGAATTTGCAGTTTTGCAGAAAGCTGCGTTGGAAGCATTCCGGCAGCAATACCCTGAGCGGGAGCATTTCCTGATGAAATAGCTGCGGACTTCTATCGGACAATAGCTGCAAAGAGTATTTTTGCAGCTATTGTCGAAAATTGACAAAAATCGTGAGAATAAATCAAATGAAAAGTGTGAATGTTTGACAATTTTGTTGAGAAATAATATCATTAACGAATAGACAAATATGGGATATTATTTGTTGAAATTGAAAAAGGTAATGTATGAGTATAAGTAAAGGGTGGTGCTTGAAATGAGTCTGGTTTTTACCAATGACAACTGTATTGGGTGTAACAAATGTATTCGCGTGTGTCCTTGTCCGGGGGCATGTGTGGCAGTAACAGAAGAAGATGGAACAGAGCGGATTCAGGTAGATCCGGCAAAGTGTATTGGTTGTGGTGCATGTATGGATGCCTGCAAGCATGGTGCAAGAGAGTTTGAAGATGATACGGAGCAATTCTTTGCAGACCTTGCAAAAGGTGAGAAAATATCCATACTATTAGCTCCGGCGTTCAAGGCAAACTATCCTGAAGATTATGAGAGGGTATTGGGAGGATTAAAGAATCTTGGAGTGAACCGTATAATCAGTGTATCTTTCGGTGCAGACATTACAACCTGGGGATATCTTAATTATGTAAAGAAATACAACTTTACCGGTGGAATTTCCCAGCCATGTCCGGCAATTGTGGGATATATTGAACACTACTTACCGGAACTTCTTCCAAAGTTATTCCCGGTACACAGTCCGATGATGTGCAGCGCAATTTATGCAAAACAGGAGATGGAAATTACGGATAAACTGGCATTTATCAGTCCATGTGTTGCAAAATGGTCAGAGATTCATGACCCGGATACAGAGGGCTATGTATCGTATAATGTGACATTTGATCATTTGATGAAATATGTAAGAGAACATAATATATCAGGCACATTTGCCAGTGATGAAATTGAATATGGACTTGGTTCCATCTATCCGATGCCGGGTGGCTTAAAGGAAAATGTATACTGGTTCTTAGGGGACGATGTATATATACGCCAGATAGAAGGAGAGAAGCATACATATCGTTATTTAGAGGAGCATAAGGAAGAAATTGCAAAGGGCATGAATAAGGAATTATTCATTGATGCATTAAACTGTGGCATGGGTTGTATTTATGGAACCGGTGTCGAAGAGGAAATTGCAAGAACAGATACAGCTTTATATAATATCCATCAGATACAGGAGAACTGTAAGAAGAATACGAAGAACAGTGCCTGGTCAAGAAAACTGACTCCGGCACAGCGGCTTGCAAAATTAAATAAGCAGTTCTCAAAATTAAACCTGGAGAATTATCTTAGAAAATATACAGACCGCTCCGAAGAGTGCAATTATAAACTTCCGTCTACAGAGGAACTGAATCAGATTTATGATGAGATGGGCAAGAAGACTAAGGAAGCAAGATGCATTGACTGCGAATGTTGTGGCTATGAAAGCTGTGAAAAGATGGCATTTGCTATTTATAATGGCTTCAATAAGAAGGAAAATTGTATTCATTTTGTAAAGGATACCGTAGAGGAAGAGAAGAAGAGAGCATTAGAACTTGCTGATGAAATCAAGGCAGAAAAAGATGCAGTGGAGAAACAGCAGGAGAATATTAAAACAACGGTGGAGACAGTCAATGACTTGTTTGTATCACTCTATGATTCTGTGGATGATATGGTGAATGGAAACGAAAGTAATGCGACGGAATGCAGTGCAGTATCAGAGGAAATTGGTAATGTGTCTGAATTCTGTGAGAAGCTGACTGGCAGAATGCAGGAGATTGATATGCTGTTGGAATCTATGGCAGAGAATAATCAGGAAGTAGTCTCCATTGCTGCACAGACTAATCTTCTGGCATTGAATGCCAATATCGAAGCAGCCCGTGCAGGAGAGGCGGGAAGAGGTTTTGCAGTAGTTGCAGATGAGATAAATAAACTGGCCATGAATTCCAAGGATACGGCATCCCGGAGTACAGAGAGCCAGGCAAAGGTAAAAGAATCCATTGCGGAGATTATCAAAGATGCGGATGAGCTGGCAAATGTTGTAAATGATACCGGCAACCGGATTCAGAATCTTGCTGCAGCAACGGAGGAGATTGCAGCATCGTCCAATGTGATTTTAAGTGCCGCAAATAGTGTAAAGAGCACACTGGAACAATTATAAAAATGGTTTACAGAATCGCAGATGAGAAATCATCCGGTTGCATTCTAGCTTTCATTGGAGTATGATTGCGTTGGTATGGAACAGGTCAGTTCCTACGAATATAGATGCACAGGAGGAGAAAGACATCATGAAAATGAAAACCAGACAAATTACAGTTACTGCAATTATGCTTGCAATCTGTATTGCAAGTCAGTTCTTTAAAAATTTAAGTGTATACATAACAGGACCAGTTATCAATGCAGCATTAATCTTAACTGTATTGTATGCGGGACTGGCATGCGGAATTATTTTAAGTATTATTACACCGGTTACTGCATTCTTTATTACCGGAAGCCCGGTAATGGCAGCCATTCCGGCAATGTTTCCATGCATTATGGCAGGAAATGCCATTCTGGTGCTTTGTGTAGCATTGCTTAAGGGTAAGTTTGGTACCAAAGCAGGATTCCCGGTTTCTATTGTAATCGGCTCTATCTTAAAAGGATTATTTATGGGAGTTGTAATTTCCCTGATTATTTTACCAAAAATGCTTCCGGAGAAAATGGCACCAATGTTAAAGGTATTGCAGCTTCAGTTCTCATTTACCCAGGTAGTTACCGCACTGATTGGTGGAGTGTATGCATTTATTATTGCAGCAGCATTAAGAAAGACTTCATTAGGCAAGCAGGATTAGTAGCTTGAAATGCTGCAAAAAAGCTGGGTGAGATAAATTTCTCATATTTTGAAACGGATGTAGACTGCACAGAATCTATCGTTTTCCTTATAGTGTTTTTATAATACGAAGAAAGGAAGGATAGATTTATGAAAATGAAACGTGCTTTAAAATGTATTGGTGCAGTGGCGCTGGCAGCATCCCTGATGATGGTTCCGTCCATGATTCCGGTGCAGGCATCAAATGGACCATGCATGGAAGGAGAGTTTGCATTTGCCAATATTCAATTGAATGATACGGTTGTATTTTCCACCAATGAGAAAAATACAGTGGACGGAGCGTCTTATGACCAGGCAAGCAATACGCTGACCTTAACCAATTATGAACATCCGGATGTTGCACTTTATACCAACATGATGGGAGACGATTTTAAATTGAATCTGGTAGGCAGTAATAAGCTGCAGAATCTTGGAATCTGGCATGGCGGCTGGGGCGGCTCCCTGACAATCTGCGGTTCCGGAAGCCTTACTGTCAATGAAAACAGAAAGAACCCGGATGGTATTGAATTATTTGCAGAAGGCGGCAAGTCGCTGCTGACGGTTTCCGGGGACAGTACAGTAACGGTAATATCGTGGAACTGACGGATGTCCGTTTGGTTCATCCTGGAATTATACGTCATCACCGATTGTGGCAAAGGGACAGGTTAATGACATGAAGATTCAGGCAGAGCATCCTTTTGAAATGATTCAGGTATATGGTGGTTATTTTGGAACTGATATCAGTCCGGTCCAGAGTGATGTGTATACAAAAACCGGAGAAGAAGGCCGGTTTGTTATAACAGAAGTAACCGATATGTCCGGAAATAAGACCTACCGGATTGAAAAATTGCAGGAATGCACTACGCTGGGTGCAGAGGTAGCAATAACTGTAGAAGATAAGCTTACGGATATTTCGGCATATACAGCAAATGGAGAGATAGCAGCTTATTATTCCACTACGATGGCAAGTGGAGGAAGTGATGCCTGTCTGGTAAAGAAACAGGATACGGGAGACACCTTTATTTATAGAAGAACCTATTATGAGGCTGGTAATTCTTACCGGATTCTTTGTCCGATTCTTATGAGTTATACGGATTATAATACACAGGAAACCAGATATCTTATGGACGCAGCACATCCGGTTATGAAAGAGCTTGTAGAAAACATGGCGCTTGCGGAAGATACCTTACCGGCTGGTTATGAATTTGAAGGAAAAGAAGTAGAGAATGTTTACAATGTATATTCCGGGGCGGATGTGATTTCCTTTACACCGAAGCAGGTTGTAGTGAATGGCGTAGTGGATGTAACAGATGGAGATACCGCTATTTCCGACAATGGATTCCGGCAGATATTGGCAGAGAATCAGACAAAGGACATTGTTATCAAATCCAATGATGAGCTTTCCTTTACCTTTGGAAAAGGAACCATGTCAGCCGTTGATAATGTTTCCAGCTATGATTTTGGAGTAAAGATTGTAAAAGATTACAGTGAGCTGGGCACGCTTCCAAATGCAGTAAATAAGAATATTTTCATTGAACAGATTAAGTATAATTATTCCGGTCAGCTTCCGGCAGAAGCACAGATTCGTATTTTTGTGGGAACCCGGTATGCCGGAAAGACATTATATTACAGCCGGTTATTTGACAATGGAACAATTTTAAATATTGATGCGGGAGTAGTAGATTCAGAAGGATATCTGACCGTAAAACAGAATCATTGCTCTACTTATCTTATTACCACAGAAAAGCTGGCAGATACGGCTGCCACAGGAAATGGTGGTACAACATCCGGAAATGGCGGTACAACTTCCGGAAGTGACAGTACAGCTTCCGGTGGTGCGGCTGGAACAGCAGTAAATGCATCAACAACAGCAAATAGCCAGCCAACCGTAAAGATATCCGGTAAACCAAAGACAGGTGATAATTCTGCAATTGCAGTTTGTATGACATTGATTGCAGCAGGTTGTGGAGGAATGTTTGTTTTCAGAAGAAAGAAAGCAACTGAAAATGAATAATCAGAAATAAAAAAGAATAATCAGAATGGAATGAACAGAACAGAATAATTAGAACAACCAGAACAGAAAGGACAGGCACGGATAAAGAGCCTGTCCTTTCTGCTGCCAAAGGAATTGTACAATCATCTTATTTGCCGTATAATAAAAAATAATATAGTAGAAAGAAGCGATAATATGCGCATACAACTTGCAGCTACCATTCGTAAATATGATAAGAAAAATTTTCCAAAGGATATTCTGGCCGGTATTATTATTATGGCAGTTTCCATTCCGATAGCTATGGGCTATGCACAGATTGCAGGACTTCCGGCAGTCTATGGTCTATATGGTTCCATTTTCCCAATTCTGATATTTGCACTGTGTTCGACTTCACCACAGTTTATTTTTGGCGTAGATGCGGCACCGGCAGCCTTAATCGGTTCGGCACTGGTGGGACTTGGTATTGAGAGTGGAAGCAGTGAAGCAATTGCAGCAGTGCCGGTACTTACTTTCTTTGTGGCAGTCTGGTTATTGGCGTTTTATTTTATGAAAGCAGGAAAACTGGTGAACTATATTTCGGCACCGGTTATGGGTGGATTTATTACCGGAATCTGCACCACGATTATTCTGATGCAGGTACCAAAGTTAATGGGCGGTACCGCCGGCGTTGGAGAACTCATTGAGCTGGTGGAGCATATCGGGCAGACGAAGGTGAATCTGCCATCACTGATTTTAGGCGGCATTTCCCTTCTGATACTTCTTGTATCAAAGAAAGTAATGCCGAAATTTCCAATGGCAGTGCTTTTAATGGCAGCAGGAGCAGTAATGACAAAATTTTTTCCTGTGAGGGAATGGGGGATCCAGACGCTGTCTGCAGTAGAACCGGGACTTCCACAGTTTGTGATTCCGGATATCCGCATGCTTCCGATGAAAGAGGTAGTAACTATCAGCCTTTCGGTGGCAGTGGTCATTATGGCAGAAACGCTTCTGGCAGAAAATAATTTCGCACAGAAGAATGGATATCGAATGAATGATAATCAGGAAATTTTTGCATTCTCCATGGGAAATTTCCTGGCAGCATTTACAGGCTGCTGTCCTATTAATGGCTCTGTTTCAAGAACTGCAATGGGAGAACAGTATCAGAGTAAGACACAGCTGACCGGAATCATAGCCGGTTTATCCATGCTGGTATTGCTGCTTTGCGGAACCGGATTTATCGGCTATCTTCCGATTCCGATGCTGACGGCAATTGTAATTTCTGCATTACTTGGGGCAACGGAATTTGAGCTTGCTGCAAGATTGTTGAAGGTCAGCCGTACAGAATTCTTCATTTTCTTAGGAGCATTCTTTGGCGTGCTGATGCTTGGAACCATCAATGGCGTTTTGATTGGCATTATACTTTCCTTTACTGAGATGATTATCCGTACTGCCAAGCCATCAAGATGTTTTCTTGGAATCCAGCCGGGACATCGCCATTTCCGGGATTTAAAAGAAAGTCATCAGATACATGCGATAGAAGGCGTTCTGATATACCGGTTCAGCAGTAATCTCTTTTTTGCTAATGTGCAGATGTTAAAGCGGGACATTGAAGACAATATAAAAGAGGATACGAAGGCAGTCATTTTAGATGCCAGTGCTATCGGCTCCATGGACATTACAGCGGCGGATCAGTTGGAAATGCTGTATCAGGGTCTTAAGAAACGTGGTATCTGTTTTTATATTACAGAACATATTGCAGATTTGAATGAACAGATGCGAAAGCTTGGTCTGGGACACATCATAGAAGAGGGCAGCGCAAGAAGAACAATACATATTGCTTTAAAGGATATGGGTTATGAACGTCCTTATCCGCTGGAGGGCGGTGTAGACAATAGACAGCGCAGTGCCTCAAGAAAGCGGGCGGATAACCGGGTGCAGGAATTTGTCTGGGCATTTGGTTCGGAAACTGAAGATGCTATAGAGCGGCAGATTGTGGCACAGATAGAACAGCTGAAAAAGACAGGAGATGTGGAAAAGCTGTTACATGGAAGCTGGTTCCATATGGAAGAACTGGACGAAGATGAGTGGCTGGAGCATTTAGAGGAGCATTTGAAAGAGATTGTTAATATTTCTGGTAAAGATGAAAGAACGCTGGCTATGCGGTTAGAGGAACATCGACGGGAAGTACATGAGCGTATTGCAAAGGAACATCCGGAACTGGCAGAGCGCTTTAAAGAACGCCGGCATGCGTTAGACGAACATCTGAAGGAACGGAGACCGGAGGTTTATGCGCTGGTAGAGGACTTAAGGGAAAAACGGACTTCAGGAAAGATTTAATTAGGCAGAGACATCTTGTTTTTTCGACAAAATTTGCAGGAACCAGTCTGATAAGCTGAAACAGATTGGAAGGTATTATGCGGGATGAAAAAGGAAAAGCAGGAAAAAAAGGTTTTTACGGTATTAATTGTATGTATTGTGGTTATGGCTTTGATATTTGGATGGATGTCAAAAGACCTTGGGGGTTCAAACCAATACATTGATAAGAACAGCAAACAGAGTTTATCTGAACTGATGGAACAGATGGAGCGTGCTTACCGGAACCGTCTGGAGATTACTTATGAACAGATAGATTCTATTGAAAAATATATGTTCGGGGATGGGGAAAGGGAAGCAGAACTGAAAGATTACCAGAACTATTTTGACTCTATGGAAAGTAATATGGTGCGGGATATTGTCTTTGCCAATGATGAAGGTGAATATCTGTGCATGCGTGGACTGAATGGCAGAATACAGATGCAGGATGGATTGTCGGAATTATTTGGTGAGAATAAAGGAATTGCCCAGTACTGCACCTGGAAGGATGGAGAGGAAATCTTTATAATTGCAAAATCAGTAGATTCTTTTTTGGTCAATGGGGAAGAATATGAAGCAATTGCATTTCTCTTCCGACCACAGATTATTAACGATCTTTTTGTAACGTCTGCTTATAACGGACAGGCTAATATCTATGTCATGGATGAAAACGGAGAAGTGGCATACGCAAGCATTAATAATGAGCCGGGTGAAGTAACCATAAATTATAATCTGTTTGATAGTTACCATGAACAAAAGATTATGAATAAGAAAGATTATGAAAAAGTGAAGTCGGACTATGCAGAACGCAGCTCCGGGTGTATAACCCTGGAACGTGAAAATGAGTCCGACTATTTTTCGTATCGTGCATTAAAAGGAACACAGTATATGATAGCCTGTGAAGTGGACAGTACGATTGTGCAGAATGTACTGGCAGATTATCAGATTATGATGCTGCATATCTGGCTGACAGTGACCTGCATTATCATTGCAATGTTAGCAGCACTGGGTATCAGTATTCTATGGATTTATAATGAAAAGAATAAGGTAGCTTACGCGAGACGAAATGCAATGCAGCAGGCAGAAGCAGCAGAGAAGCTGGAAGAAGTCAATACTGCATTGGAAGAGACGGTGCAGTTTGCAAATACGGCAAAAGCAGAGGCAGAGCGTGCCAATGAAGCGAAAAGTGTATTTTTATCCAATATGAGCCATGATATGCGGACTCCTTTAAATGCGGTTATGGGACTGGCTACACTGATTTCAAGAGATGCTGAAAATCCGGATTGTGTCCGGGAATATGCAAGAAAACTGACTTATTCAGGGGAACATCTGCTTGGACTCATTAATGATGTCCTTGATATGTCGAAGATTGAGGCCGGTAAAACGGTCCTTAATATTACGAACACGAATATTGCTGAACTGGTGGAAGAACTGGATATGATTATCCGTTCACAGACCAGAGAGAAGAGGCAGGAATTCATGATTCATGTACATCGGATAGAAACAGAAGAAGTGGAAGCAGATAAATTACGTCTGAAGCAGATACTGCTGAACATTTTATCCAATGCAGTAAAATATACCCCAAAGGGCGGTAAGATAGTATTTGATATTACAGAAGTACCAAAGAAAAAGGGAAGCTTTGCACAGTATCAGTTCCGGATCAGTGATAATGGACAGGGGATGGGTGAAGAGTATCTTAAGAATCTTTTTGATCCATTCAGCCGGGAAGTGCAAAGCACTGTTAATCCGGTTTCCGGAACGGGTCTTGGAATGCCAATTGCCAAGAGCCTGGTGGAGTTAATGGGTGGAAGCATTCATGTGAAGAGTAAGCTTGGAAAAGGAACTACTTTTGAGGTGATTTTGAATTTCCGGAAAATAAAGTACCAGGAGAAGGTTAACTGGTGGAAACCGCAGAAGATAAGCCAGGTACTGGTGGTTGATGATGAGAGTGAATCAAGAAGATATATTATGGATACGCTGCATCCGTTTGGGATTGATGTGCAGACAGCAGATTCCGGCGAAATGGCGGTTCATATGGCAGAACAGATGGTAGAAACTGGAAAAACAAAGAGTTGGGATGTTGTAATTATAGACTGGAAGATGCCGGGAATGGATGGTGTTACTACAGCAGAAAAATTGCATCAGATTCTGGGAGAGAAAACAGTACTACTGCTTTTTGCCTATGATTGTAAGGAGATAGAAGAAGCAGCGGGTTATGCTGGAATTCAAAGTATTTTAAGCAAGCCGTTTTTTGTGACAAATTTTAAACGGTGCATCGAACAGGCAAGAAAAGAGCAGCAATTGCAGGGAAAAGGACAGGCAACAGAAAAAGAAAAAATGACATTAAAAGGAATGCGTTTTCTGATAGCAGATGATAATGATTTAAATGCAGAAATATTGGAAGAACTGTTAAAAATGGAAGGTGCAGACTGTGACCGGGCAGTAAATGGCAAGGAAGCCGTAGAAATGTTTGCAAGAGCGGAGGAAGGACGATATAATATTATTTTAATGGACATTAAGATGCCTGTTATGAATGGCTATGATGCAACGAAAGAGATCCGGAGACTTAAGAAGAAGGAAGCAGCGAAAATACCGATTTTTGCCATGACTGCCAATGCCTTTGCGGAAGATATCCGGACCTGTATGGAAGCAGGGATGGATGCACACATTGCCAAACCAGTGGATCTGGATTTATTGGAAGAAAACATCCGGATTTATATGCAGGCAAAAGCATAACAAAAGAAGAAGGGAACAGAAGAATGGGTATTTTTAAGAAACGTCTGACTGTAAATGAAGCAATCAATGCAGCGCATACTTCGGAAAATGCAATTATAATTGACTGCCGGGCAAAGGAAGATTACCAGAAAGGACATGTGGCAGGAACAAAGAATATTCCGCTGGACAAGATAACGGAAGACCGTATTTTGCGGAGATTCCCGGATAAGGAAAAATCTTTTTATATTATAGGAAGTTACAGCTACCGGTCCGAAAAGGCGGTAAAAGCATTTAAGAAATTAGGCTATAAGAATGCCATTTTCGGCGGTTATATGGAGGAACACCACGGAATTCTGGTGAAGTAAGCTTAATGATTAAAATTGTATAAAGTCTATAAAGAATAAGAAAAATGCAGAAAATGTTTGTGAAAAAACAGGAAATTTCTGCATTTTTTTAATACCAAAATATACAAATTGACGCAAGTGTACAAATTGCATAAAAAAACAACCAAAAAACTGGCAAAAATTGCAGAAGAATATGGAATATTTACACGAAAAAACAGCAAATGGTCAGACCTATTTTCACAGGAAGAAAACGGTTGCGTTTGCTTTTTTTTCTTGTTAGAATTTTAACGATTTAAAAATGCCTTAGAGCAGCAGAAGGAAGTGAGACAGATGGATGCTCTGGTAAATAGCCTGATGGAAGAATTGAACTGTGAAACGGTATTTACAATTCCGATATTCGGAGGCATTCCCATTTATGAATCCGTAGTAGTAACCTGGATTATCATGGCAGTAGTTATTGTGCTGTGCATACTCCTGACCAGGAACTTAAGTGTGGAACATCCGGGACGCAGACAGATTATTCTGGAAACGGCTGTAAACGGGTTGAATAACTTCTTCCGGGATACCATAGGCGAAAATGGAAAGCAGTATATTCCTTATCTTATGACGGTGGCAATCTATATTGGAATTGCCAACTTAATCGGTCTGCTGGGATTTAAACCACCGACCAAGGATATGAATGTTACTGCAGCATTGTCCCTGATGAGTATCATATTGATTGAGATGGCGGGTATCCGCAGGAAAGGAACGAAGGGCTGGCTTAAGAGTTTTGCAGAGCCGATGCCGGTAGTACTTCCAATCAATATTCTGGAGGTCTTTATCAAACCATTGTCGCTGTGTATGCGACTTTTTGGAAATGTATTAGGTTCATTTGTCATTATGGAATTGCTGAAAATGGTAGTACCGGCAATTCTGCCAGCAGTATTTAGCTGTTATTTTGACATTTTTGACGGATTGATTCAGGCATATGTATTCGTATTTCTGACCGCATTGTTCGTCAAAGAAGCAACCGAATAGGGAAGAAAAAACAAAAAGAGAAACAAAAAAGTAGAAAAGAAAAGGAGTGCATATTATGTCATCAACATTATTAGTAGCAATCGGAGCAGGTATCGCAGTATTAACAGGTATTGGAGCAGGACTTGGAATTGGAAAAGCAACATCATCCGCAGTAGATGCAATTGCAAGACAGCCGGAAGCAGAGAGCAAAATCAGCAAATCACTTCTTCTTGGATGTGCATTGGCAGAGGCAACTGCTATTTACGGATTCGTTATCGCATTGTTAATCATCCTCTTCTTAAAATAATAAAGAAAGATTATAGAAAGGCAGGTACGGGAAATGCTTAGCATTAATTTTTGGAATATTTTATGGACCGTTGTAAATCTGCTGGTATTATATGTAGTCTTTCGTAAATTTCTTTATCAGAGAGTCATGAATGTGATTGAGGCAAGAGAAGAAATGGTAAAGAAGCAGTTCGACGATGCAAAGAAAAGCGAAGAAGATGCCAGAAAATTAAAGGCAGATTATGAAGAACGCTTATCGGATGCAAGAACGGAGGCAGACCAGATTATTATTGATGCCAGAGCAAGAGCAGAAGAAGAGCATGCACGCTCGGTAGAGAAGACCCGGGAAGAGACTGAGCATATGTTAGAAAAAGCCAAGGAAGATATTGCAAACGAGCAGGAAAAGGCACAGCAGGCAGCTCAGGCTGAGATTGCCAAACTGGCAGTCATCGCTGCACGGAAAATTATGAAAACAGGTGATGCTCATGACACAGGAAGCAGTAAATAACGCAAAGGTATTGTATCGGCTGGGTGCCACAAGACAGGAGGCAGATGAACTCCGGGAGCTTTATGAGCTTACACCGGAACTGCTTAAGGTTCTCACAAGTCCGGTGATTTCCATACATAAGAAGGATGCCGTGATAGAGAAAATTTATCAGGATGCCGGATTATCCAAGGTGCTTGTGAACTATACCAAGATGATGTGCAGACTGGGTTATATCGGAGAAATAGAGGATATCCTGGATGCATTTTATCTCTATTGGGACAGACAGAATCATATCCTGCGTGCAGAACTGACCTGTGCAGGCACACCACAGCCGGAAGAAGAAGCAGAGGCAAGAAAGATTCTTGCAGAGAAATATCCCGACTGTGAGATTGTTCTGACAGAAAAGGAAGATGAGAATCTCTTAGGCGGATACATCATTAAGGTTCATCATAAAGAATATGACAGAAGCTATGAAGGCCGCTTACGTCAGTTGGAAAGAAAATTAACAGGGAGGTGAAGCCTGTGGGCGCAATTAGTGCTGCAGACATAATCTCGATTATCCAGAGCGAGATAGAAGAATTTGACTGGGATGAATCCAGTCGTGAGACCGGTTCCGTAATCTGGGTTGGTGATGGAATTGCAACCATTTACGGAATTGACCATGCAATGTATGGTGAAATTGTTGTATTTGATAACGGTGTCAAAGGAATGGTACAGGATATCAGACAGAATGAAATCGGTGTTATTTTATTCGGCCGTGATACCGGAATCAAAGAAGGAACCAAAGTGGTTCGTACCAGGAAAAAAGCCGGAATCCCGGTAGGGGAAGGCTTTGTTGGAAGAATTATCAATGCATTAGGTGAGCCGATTGATGGAAAGGGCGAGATTAAGGAAGATGATTATCGTCCAATCGAAGAGGAGGCACTGGGCATTGTAGAACGTAAATCAGTAAATACACCAATGGAAACAGGAATCTTGTCCATTGACTCCATGTTCCCAATTGGTAGAGGACAGCGAGAGTTAATTATCGGAGACCGTCAGACAGGAAAGACCTCCATTGCAACAGATACCATCATTAACCAGAAAGGCAAAGGAGTAATCTGTATCTATGTTGCCATCGGACAGAAGGCGTCCAGTGTAGCAAAAATCGTATCTACACTGACCAAGCATGATGCAATGGATTATTCCATTGTGGTTTCCTCAACTGCAAGTGATCCTGCATCCATGCAGTACATCGCACCATATGCAGGAACTGCAATGGCAGAGTACTTTATGCATCAGGGAAAAGATGTGTTAATCGTATATGATGATTTATCCAAACATGCGGTAGCATATCGTGCAATCTCTCTGCTGTTAGGGCGTTCTCCGGGACGTGAAGCTTATCCTGGTGACGTATTCTACTTACATTCCAGATTGTTAGAGCGTTCCAGCCGTTTAAGTGATGAATTGGGCGGAGGTTCCATTACCGCACTGCCAATCATTGAGACACAGGCAGGAGATGTATCCGCATATATTCCGACCAACGTCATTTCCATTACAGACGGACAGATTTTCTTAGAGAGTAACCTTTTCTTTTCAGGTATGCGTCCGGCAGTCAACGTTGGTTTGTCCGTATCCCGTGTCGGTGGTGCTGCACAGACCAAGGCAATGAAGAAGGCATCCGGAAGTATCCGTATCGACCTGGCACAGTATCGTGAGATGGAAGTATTTACCCAGTTTGCATCGGACCTTGATGATATGACCAAGGCACAGTTACAGCATGGAAAAGCATTGATGGAGCTTTTAAAACAGCCACTCTGCCATCCGCTTTCCCTGCATGAGCAGGTAGAGACACTGTGTATGGCAAACCATGGTGTATTTGATAAAGTAGAAACAAAGAATGTAAAACAGTATCAGAATGAGATTCTTGAATATATGGATTTGAAGCATCCGGAAATCGGCAGGGAAATCGAAGAAACCAAAGTGCTTTCCGATGAACTGACCGATAAGATTGTTGCGGCTGCAAAAGAATTCGAAGACAGTAGAAATCAATAGGAATGAGCAGGTGTTGTTATGGCAAATGCAAAGGAAATTCAGGATCGGATGAAGAGTATCAATGATACATTGAAGATTACCAATGCAATGTATATGATTTCTTCTTCGAAGCTGAAGAAATCAAAGAAAATGCTTTCTGACACAGAACCTTATTTCTTTACCCTGCAGTCGGAAATGAGCAGAATCTTAAGACATCTTCCGGATATTGAGGACATTTATTTTAAGACCAACGAAGAGAAAAAGCCGGAAGAACGGATGGTAGGTTATATTGTTATTACGGCAGATAAGGGTCTGGCAGGCTCCTATAACCATAATGTATTAAAGCTTGCAGAGGAGCATTTGAAAGCACATAAAAATAACAAACTGTTTGTATTAGGTGAGTTAGGCCGCCACTATTTTGAACAGCGTGGAATTGAGATTGATAAGCAGTTCCACTATACCGTACAGAATCCGACACTGAACCGTGCAAGAAATATTGCAGAGGAACTTCTGGAACTGTACCGGAAAGAAGAGTTAGACGAAGTCTATATCATCTATACCAGCATGGTCAATGCGATTCAGGAGGAGACACAGATCAGACAGCTGCTCCCACTGAAGAAAGCAAGTTTTAACGTGAAACTGCCTGCAGATATTCCGATGGAGGAACTGGCATTGAAACCATCTCCGGAGGCGGTGATGGATCGAATTGTACCGGATTATGTAGTTGGTTTCATCTATGGAGCGTTAGTTGAGTCTTATTCCTGCGAGCAGAACGCAAGAATGATGGCAATGGAGGCAGCAACCAAAAGTGCCAAAGACATGCTCCATGAGCTGGATATCTTATATAATCGTGCAAGACAGGCAGCAATTACCCAGGAAATAACCGAGGTCATTGCAGGAGCGAAAGCTCAGAAACGGAAAAAGAGGCAGTGATAAGGAGGCTTTTTCATGAAGACAGGAAAAATCATACAGGTGTTAGGACCGGTAGTGGATGTCTCATTTGAAGACGAAGAATTGCCGGCAATCAAAGACGCCCTTGAAGTGAAAAACGGCGATAAGAAGTGCATCATGGAAGTGGCACAGCATATCGGAAATCATACGGTACGTTGTATTATGTTAGCTTCCAGTGAGGGACTTTGCCGTGATATGGAAGTAACCGCTACAGGAAGCGGAATAAAAACTCCGGTCGGTGAGCAGACATTGGGAAGACTGTTCAACGTATTAGGAGAGGCAATCGATGGTGGCGAACCACTGAAGGATGCACCGGAATGGGTCATTCATCGTGAACCGCCGGCATTTGAAGACCAGAATCCGGCAGAAGAAATCTTAGAGACCGGTATTAAAGTTATCGACCTTTTGGCACCATATGCAAAAGGTGGTAAGATTGGCTTGTTCGGTGGAGCCGGAGTAGGTAAAACCGTATTGATTCAGGAGTTAATCAGTAATATTGCAACAGAGCATGGTGGATATTCTATTTTCACCGGTGTTGGAGAACGTTCCCGTGAGGGTAATGACCTCTGGACAGAAATGAAGGAATCCGGTGTATTAGAGAAGACTGCCTTAGTGTTCGGTCAGATGAACGAGCCGCCTGGAGCACGTATGCGTGTGGCTGAGACCGGACTTACCATGGCAGAATATTTCCGTGATGAGAAACACCAGAATGTGCTTCTTTTCATCGACAATATTTTCCGTTTCACCCAGGCAGGTTCTGAGGTATCTGCATTGTTAGGACGTATGCCTTCCGCAGTAGGATATCAGCCGACACTGGCAACTGAAATGGGTGAATTGCAGGAGCGTATTGCATCTACAAAGAACGGTTCTGTTACATCCGTTCAGGCAGTCTATGTACCGGCAGACGATTTAACTGACCCGGCACCGGCTACTACTTTCGCACATCTGGATGCGACCACCGTACTTTCTAGAAAGATTGTAGAGCAGGGTATTTATCCGGCAGTAGACCCGCTGGAATCTACATCCCGTATCTTAGAGGCAGACATCGTTGGAGAAGAACATTATCAGGTAGCCCGGAAAGTACAGGAGATTCTGCAGAAATACAAAGAGTTACAGGATATCATCGCAATTCTTGGTATGGAAGAGCTGGCAGACGAGGATAAGTTACTGGTATATCGAGCAAGAAAGATTCAGAAGTTCTTATCACAGCCGTTCCATGTAGCTGAGAACTTTACCGGTGTAAAGGGTGTTTACGTTCCATTAGCTGAAACCATTCGTGGATTCAAGGCAATCATCGATGGTGATATGGATCAGTATCCGGAAAATGCATTCTTCAACGTAGGAACAGTAGAAGATGTCATTCGTAAAGCAGAAGAGATGGAACACCAGAATGCATAGAAGCTATCATCTTTAGAATAGAGGTACAGGTATGGCAGGAAATACATTTTATTTAAAAATAATTGCAGCAAACCGGGTATTCTATGCCGGCAGATGCCGTTCTCTGATTGTTCCGGAATATGACGGACAGAAAGAGATTTTAGCACACCATGAAGATATGGTCATTGCCATTGATGAGGGTGAAATGCGTTTTCAGCCGGAAGGTACTGCAAATTGGGAATATGCAGTAGTTGGCATGGGTTTTGTGGAAATCGTCAACAACCGTGTGACGCTTCTGGTAGAAACTGCAGAGCATCCGGAAGAGATTGACGTTGCCCGTGCCAGAGAAGCAAAAGAACGTGCCGAGGAGCAGATGCGGCAGAAGCAGAGCATTCAGGAATACTATCATTCCAGAGCATCCTTATCCCGTGCCCTGACCCGGCTGAAGGCAACCAGCAAGTACCAGTAAGCAATAGGAAACCCGCAGATTATCTGTTTGAAAATAGGTGGTCTGCGGGTTTCTTGAGCTGCCGGTGGCAGGGTCTATATAGGTTTGACGAGTGCCAGTAGTGTTGCCGGATGTCTGTAGTGTTGCTGGATGTCTGTAGGTTTGCCGGCGTCTGTAAATCTGCCGGTATTATAAGGATTTATAGGCATCCGCATTAAGTAGCAACTGGTATAGTGCCTCCTGTTCTTTGTAGGTTTTCTTACAGAGAAAATGATAGCATTCTAATGGAATATCAGTGGCGGCATCAGAGGATTTTCCAATCTGTTCCACTAATTTTGAAATAGGAACATTTAAAGCTCCTGCAATCTTTTCGATACTTTCTAAAGTGGCATTTTTTTCGCCACGTTCCAACTGACCAATGTAGGTAGGATGACAACCTGATAATTCTGCAAGCTTTTCCTGGCTTAAATGAAGAGAAAGTCTGTAATTTCGAATTCTTTGTCCAACTGATTTTGCAATTTCGCTCATAGTAATCATCCATCCTTTTTAATCTATACTATAAGCAATAAGTGACGTATTCCACAGACTATTGACACAATACAATAGAAAACATATACTATAAGTATTAAAACGAAAGTGAAATATATTTATAGTATCTCACAAAAGAATAAGGGAGGAATTTAGAATGGAATATCCAAAGAGAAAATGTATAAAATCAGTCATCATAACAGGCTTGGTCTTGGCAGTAAGTTTTGCTTTAGGCGGATGTGGAGAAAAGAGCGCGGTGGATGCCGAAACGGAAACTGCAGCTATAGCCGCAACTGAAACAGAATACACGATGTCAACGGAAAAAGAAGCGGTAGTAGCTGAAACAGAAGTGGAAACAGAGATCGAGGAAGAAACAGAGACCGAGGAGCCGGTGCTGTTTCGGATTCGGATTTCTTATGGGGATGGCGATGGAATAAATTTAGCTGCTCTGCCAAGTGCAAAAGAATGTGGAAAATTACTATGGGTGGATAATGGAACAGAATTTGACGTTTATGGGGTGCGAGTAAATGAGGATGAAAATAAGACTTTCTATGTTGTGAAATTAGAAGATGGAACTAAAATGTATGCATGGGATAAGGTAGTACAAGTGATAGAATAAAAGAAATAAATATTGCTGATTTAGATACAAATACCGCCAGATAACAGATGTATAGTTATCTGGCGATTTCAGTTATCAAGTATCAGTAAGAAACTGCCAGTGGCAGGGTTTATAGGTATCAAATATTTATGTAATATAAAAGTTATTTCATGAGTGCAGTAACGTCCTCTAAAGGAAGATTACAAAGTTCTGCTATTTCCTTCGCATCAAACTTTCCTGTTTTTAATAGACGAAGGGTGGTATCGGTAGAAGCCTGCTTTAATCCTTGTTCAATCCCCTGTTCAACACCGGCGTCAAATTCGGCTTTTCTTAGTTTTTTCTCTTCTTCAACTTTATCATATTCAAAAATACTCATAGCAATTACCT